>ERZ857801.123-NODE-123-length-107005-cov-9.583815_pt1 | contig 107005 bp, 79 predicted proteins | sample MGYA00519762_ERZ857801 | MGnify/ENA primary metagenome ERZ857801 (study PRJEB31778, sample SAMEA3449368) | human gut metagenome | biome: human gut; feature: human-associated habitat; material: faeces | place: United Kingdom | collected 2010/2012 ...
TATCCATCCGTCTTAGTACGGATGGATTTTCTTTTTCTATCTATAACCCGATTCATGACGATTCGCTTTCAATAATAGAGAAAGAGATAGACACATCTCTATCCCTTACAGCCAATTTAAAGGCGGTCTTTCACGAATCGGACTTCCTAAATCATCCTTACAAACGGGTAAATATAATGATGGCAAGCAAGCGTTTTACAATTGCGCCATTAGACTTATTTGAGGAGGGACAGGCGGAACTTCTGTTTTATCATAATCATCAGAAAAGAGAAAACGAAACGGTGCTCTATAATATTCTAAGAAAGAATAATGTAGCTGTCATCTTCGGTATAGACAAAAGCGCACAGACCTTTTTGAATGAACAATATCCCGAAGCTCGTTTCTATTCTCAATCTACTCCATTCATCGATTATTTTTCTGTAAAAAGCAGATTGGGAAACAGTAAGAAGATGTATGCTTCTGTACGCAAAGACGGCATTGACATCTATTGCTTTGAACGAGGACATCTGCTTCTGGCTAATTCCTTTGAATGTACGCACACAGAAGACCGTATTTACTATTTATTGTACGCCTGGAAACAACTGGAGTTTAATCAGGAACGGGATGAGTTACACCTAACCGGAATACTTCCGGAGAAAGACGTTTTAATGAGTGAATTGAAAAAGTTTATCCTACAGGTATTCATCATGAATCCTGCAACTAATATTGACATGCAAGCCTTATTAACATGCGAGTAATCAGCGGTATTTACAAACGAAGAAGATTTGACGTGCCTCGAACATTTAAAGCACGCCCTACGACAGATTTCGCCAAAGAAAATCTGTTTAATGTACTCAATAACTATATCGATTTTGAAGAAGGAATAACAGCTCTTGATTTGTTTGCCGGAACAGGAAGCATCAGTATCGAACTGGTATCCCGTGGATGCGACCGTGTTATAAGCATTGAGAAAGATCCTGCACATCACTCATTCATCTGCAAAATCATGAAAGAGGTGCAGACAGACAAATGTCTGCCGATACGCGGAGATGTATTCAAGTTTATCAAGAATGGCCGCGAACAGTTCGACTTCATTTTTGCCGATCCTCCCTACGCTTTAAAAGAGTTGGAAACAATCCCCGAATTAATCTTTCAGAATAATCTTCTCAAAGAAGGAGGATTATTGGTACTGGAGCATGGAAAAGATAATAATTTCGAAGAAAATCCACATTTCCTTGAGAGAAGGGTGTATGGAAGTGTGAACTTCTCACTATTCAGATAAGATCCAAATACAATTTCATTCTTATTAAAGTAGCGGAGCCAATAAACGCACGATAGACTCCGCAGCTTTTTGTCTCCACGAACGTCTGCCCCAATTCTTCAAAAAGATCTGTGTACTTTCGCGCTGGTCCTGAAGAAATATTTCTTTCATTTCAAGGGCAGTTTCTACGTCATACATAAAAGCATTCACCTCAAAGTTATGCTCAAAGCTACGGAAGTCAACATTGGTAGAGCCTACAGTGGAAAGCATATCATCTGAAACCATCAGCTTAGAATGTAGAAAACCTTTCTTATAAAAATAGACTTTAACACCTGACTGCATCACATCTGCCAAATAAGAACGCGATCCAAGATGAGTTATCCAGTTATCTGCACGTTCCGGTAACATCAAGCGTATATCCACCCCAGACAATGCTGCTGTTTGCATAGCTGCTAATATTGGTTCTGTAGGCAAAAAATAAGGTGTTTGCATATAGAAATATTTTTTTGCACTGGTAATGGCAACAGTCAATCCCTGCATGATTTCTTTCCATGGCCCGATAGGCTCACTCGTGACAATTTGCACTAAAGAACTTCCGCAAGAGTCAATCTTCGGAAAATAACGGGAAGCGGTTATCAACGTACGGTCTACAAAATACCAATCAAGCAAAAAAGCCGTTTGTAAACCATGCACTGCCTTGCCTTCCAACATGATATGCGTATCGCGCCAAATTCCCCAAGAAAAGCCACGCATATAACGTTCTGCCAGGTTCATTCCCCCAACGAAGCCCACGCGTCCGTCAATAACGACAATCTTTCTATGATTACGGTAATTCACCCTACTGGTAAATAAGGGAAAACGTACTTTCAAAAAGCTCCTGACTTCAATACCGGCATTGCGCATTTCTTCAAAAAAACGGTTAGGCACATGCCAGCAACCTACATCATCATAGATAACCCGTACTTCAACCCCGTGAGAAGCCTTTTCTATCAGCACATCCCTGACCATACGCCCGATAGCGTCATCTTCAAAGATGTAATATTCCATGTGGATATGCTGCTTCGCTTTTTGTAATTCACGCAACAATGATTGAAGTTTGGTATATCCTTCGGTATAGACTGCCACACGGTTCCCCTCAAATGGAAACGCTTGATTCGTTTGCTGGAAAAGCTGAATAAGACGGGAGTATTCATAAGGAACGTCCGAACAATCCTGTGCAAGATATTCGGCCATTGGTTTCTTCAATAAGCGGTCGTAGCTTTTTTGCCCAATGATACGTTCGCGACGTTGACTCCGCCCAAAGAAAAAATAAAAGACAAGTCCGACAATAGGAAGGAAAAGTAATATGAGTATCCATGCCATGGTTTTAACCGGATTCCGGTTGTCAAGAATGATGATGACAATCGTACCGATAATGGCTCCAAAATAAAGAATATCAAAAGCCACTGTTGCTATCTGGCTAAGCATATAGTTCCAATCAATCATAGGAATCTCCTTTCATACGGATACTAAACAACAAATATAGAGTAAATTCTCGGATTAACAAAGAAGTCCCGGCAACAACATTGAATCGTTGTGCCGGGACTTTCGTTTTATCCAGATTCTTTTATTGATTAAAAACGCATAGGTCTACCACCGCCACCAAAACCATGTTCTCTTCTTGGGCCTCCCCCAAAGCCATGCCTATTGCCTGCTTTTCCACCTAAAGTATTAAAACGATATACGAAATGCACCATGAAATAACTTCCCAAAGTATTATATTCCGTATCACTCATCATTGTCTCACTGATAGAACGGGATAAACTACTTTGTTGCTTCAAGATATCATAAATTTTAAAACGAATAGTCCCAGAATTATTCTTCAAGAAATTCTTAGATATCTGTGCATTCCATAACACTTCATTATTGTTCAGCCCACCTGTATATCCATCCTTAAACCGACAGTTTACATCCGTGGAAACAGATATCTGCCATGGAAGATTTACGTTAGTATTACCTCCTAGATAATAATCAAACGTCTCACGGTTACTATTTTCTTGCTTACTATTTCGAACTAAATTATAATTGATAGAACCACTTAAAGACAAATCAAATAGCTCGCTACGGTAACTACTCGTAAAACGTTCACCCAAACTTAGATTATGCGTGGTACTTAATTCCTGATCTAAATTTCGATTATTTCCAACACTTGTATAACTCACCGCATCACTATACCTAGCATTTGTATTAGATGAGATTGTAAATTTCTTATTTTTCAATGGAGTATTAAAAGAAAAATATCCTCTCGCTTGCCAATTTCCATTTACATTCTCTTTTTTATAAACCCGTGCACCAGTTTCAGGATCATACGTCATTTTATTTGCTACAGAATTCAATGTATTTGTATAATATAAATTAGCAGAATAACTACGCATAGCTTCTGGCACAAACTTCCTATAATCAAGCGTGAAACTATTGTTAAATGAAGGCTTCAAGTTTGGATTACCATATCTCATATTCATTGGATCGGTAATATCGATTACTTCCTGTAGATCTTCAATATTAGGAGTGCTACTCCGTCCACGATAACGGAACATTAACACATGTTGTTTATTAAACATATAACGGAACATTATTGAAGGAGCCCAATTCAGCACATTTTGTTCGGGATAGTTTTTTTTGTAATTAGGACCGATAGTCGTTTTGCTTAACGACGTTTGAGGAGTTAAGCCAACGCCAACACTATACATCATTTTAGGATGAATACCACGCATAGAAATATCTGCAGTATGAGTATCGTAGAAATTTTCCACACGCGTGCTTAGATCATTATCATATCCGCGTTCCATATATTCCGGATATGGATAGTAATTAATACTATCATATACTAATGACTGTGACAGCTGTTTACGATGAGCAAATTCATAACGCAATTGTAAGAAATGATTCTTAAAAACAGGTTCAGTATAAGAGGCAGATATACTCCAGTTACGGCTGTCACTATTACGGTCTGTATATCTTGCGATGTCAGAAATACTATCCAACTCAAAAAACTCTGTTCTTGAATCAGAATAAGAATCTGATTCGCTATCACTATAACCAAAACGTGCTCCTAAATACAAATTTCTCCCTTTATTATTCAATCTCCGAAAAGCCATCAAACTACCATTAAAAGATGTATTATGATTTTTAGAAGAAGAGGCAGCTTCCTTTTCATTGACAGGGCTATGCGAGTTATTTTCTGTTTTTGACCAGGAACTATTACTCGATTCCGTCTGTGAGTAGCTACCATTCGGACGAAAAATTATTGTAGTCAATGTATCAGGACGCCATTCCAAACGAAAATCAACCCTAAAATCATGACGATTACGATTTGAATAGTTTTCACTCTGAGCAAAAGAAGAGGTTTCGCCCAAGAATGTTTCTGAAGAAGTTTTACGACGGGCATCATTATCAGAATGCCCATACTGAACATTTCCTCCAATTTGAAATTTCTTTGTGTCTTTAGCAAAATTAATACCTAAAGATTGTGCCGTTGTAATACCGGAGCCGGCATTTCCACCTCCTAATCCCTGTCCGGCATCACCAAATTCTGAAAAACCTTTGTTATTTGTATTATTAGCAGAACCGATTACTGAAAAACTAGCATCATCTTTAAAGCGACTAATCATCACCCCACCTTCATATCGCTCTTGACTTCCATAACCTGCAATCAAATTTCCTATCCATCCCTTCTTCATCCCCTTCTTCACTGTTAAATCTAAAACAGCCTCCTCCTCACCATCATCAATCCCTGTAATACGTGCCATATCACTTTTCTTATCATAGGCTTTTACTTTTTCAATCATGTTAGCAGGTAAGTTCTTCATTGAGACTTTTGGGTCATCAGAGAAAAACTCTTTACCATCAACCATAATCTTTTTGATTTCTTTCCCATTTATAGTAATCTTACCTTCATCACTAACTTCAGCACCAGGAATCTTCTTTACTAACTCTTCCAACATTGAACCTTCTGGTACAGGATAAGCTGCTGCAGAATACTCTGTCGTATCAGCTTTTACAGTAACAGGAGGAGCTTCGGCAGTAATCACCGCTTCCTTCAGCATGACAGCATCAGGGTCCAATGTAATGGTTCCCAATTTTTTATCAGTGGCGTTAGCAGATAATTGTACCGGTACGAGCTTGGTTCGGAATCCAATATAGGAAACTTTCAACACATATTTTCCGGCTTTTACTTTGGGGAGAGTAAACCATCCCTGGTTACTACTGGCTATACCGGCGGCATAAGCACTATCAGGTAATGATAGCAATTGAACTGTAGCCTGCGCTGCGGGCTCTTTAGTATCGGATTCCACCACACGTCCCGAAACGGTAATAACCTTATTCTGTGCAAAAATTGAGAAGGTGCATAGCAACATCAGCACCAACCCTGCTGAAAATCTTTTCATTTACCTTATTTACGATTATATTAGTAGCAATAACAATGTCTTTTTGACAAATCGAATCGCAAAAGGTTTAATTGAAAAGAAAATTATCTTTTAAAGAATCGATCAACAAGCGCTTTTTTCAGACCAAACTCCAGACAAAGCACATTAAAAACCAGAAAAGTAAGGAAAGAGGAAGTATCGACGTTTATCACATCTCCTTGCATAACACGCCACAACATACCACCAAAGACGAACAAGAATGTCAAAAAGATAGCATTACGAACAGCCGAATTCCGGATTTGCTCCGTTTCACGGCTTTCATTCTTACTCAATGCAAAGATTATCAACAAGCATCCTGCCATCATCAACAACTTTGTACATTCTTTATAAAACAGCAAATTAGTATCAGTTACTACTCCCTGCATCACCAAAATAAAAGGGATAAACAGAGCTACCAACAAGACAACATATCCTAAAGGACGACAATATACAGGTAATAATGCTTTCATGATTAAACGTTTTAATGAGACAAAAGTAAGTAAAAAAAGATATTTTATATACATTTGCAGAGTAAAAAAGCAAAAGAATCATGAGTAAACAAGAAGTTATTCTCTGCGAAAGCTTGGAAACGAGCCTCGGTCGTGCCATTGAGCTATGTCCGCATGACAAATTATTCGTCCTCACAGACGAGCATACCCAGCGTCTTTGTCTCCCCTCTCTAAAGGAATCGGGGCTGTTGAAAGATGCTGTAGAAATCTGTATCGGAGCAGAAGATGTGCATAAAACTCTGGAAACACTCGCTTCCGTCTGGATGGCATTAAGCACTCAAGGGGCTACCCGCCACTCTTTACTTATCAATCTTGGAGGAGGGATGGTGACAGATCTCGGAGGTTTTGCCGCAGCTACATTCAAACGGGGCATTTCCTATATCAATATACCAACCACCCTGCTCGCCATGGTGGACGCATCAGTGGGGGGTAAAACAGGAATCAACTTCAACGGACTGAAAAATGAAATCGGTGCTTTCGCTCCGGCAAACAGTGTATTGATTGAAACTGAATTCCTACGCACATTGGACACACACAATTTCTTCTCCGGATATGCTGAAATGTTGAAGCATGGTTTGATTAGCAATACGGCACATTGGGCAGAATTGCTCAATTTCGATTCCTCTAGTATTGATTATGCAGCTCTCAAACAATTGGTAGGCCAATCGGTACAAGTGAAAGAAGATATTGTAGAACAGGATCCCTTCGAACATGGAATCCGCAAAGCATTAAATCTGGGACACACCGTAGGACATGCGTTCGAAAGTATGGCACTGGCAGAAAACCGTCCTGTATTACATGGATATGCAGTAGCTTGGGGAATTGTGTGCGAACTGTATCTTTCTCATCTCAAAGTAGGTTTCCCGAAAGAGAAAATGCGGCAAACGATCCAGTTTATCAAGGATAATTATGGTGTATTTACTTTCGACTGCAAGAAATATGACCAACTGTATGCATTTATGACGCATGATAAAAAGAATACTTCAGGTACTATCAATTTCACCTTACTAAAAGATATTGGAGACATTTGCATCAATCAGACTGCCGATAAGGACACTATCTTCGAAATGCTCGACTTCTATCGCGAATGTATGGGAATTTAATCCATCCTACATCAGATATACCACATAGTAAAAGGGAATGAAATAGACTTCATTCCCTTTCTCTTCCCAATCCCTATAGATATTATTGCCTATTGTGAGGCAATTGTCCGCACTATTGTTCTAAGTTACTCATTCGATATTGTGAAAGCGACATTCCTGTATGCTTTCTAAAAAAACGTCCAAGCGACGATTGATTCGCAAAGTTCGTTTTAATCGCTATTTCCTGAATGTTCAGGCTTGTGTTTTTCAACAAAGCCTTGATTTCTAATATGATGTATTCAACAATCCAGTCTTTAGCAGACTTCCCGCTTGTCTCCTTAATTACCATAGTCAGGTATTTGGAAGTAATACACAGTTTATCCGCATAAAAAGCCACATCCTTATTCTCCTTAAAATGCTTCATGATAAGCCCAAAGAATTTATTAGCCAACTCTTCTTTACGGGTATCCCTGCGGGCAGTCATCAAGGTCGATTCCTTTTGATAAGCATTGAACAGTTCCAGATACAGATACCTCAACAAATGAATAATCAGCTCACGCCTATATATATCTTGAGAGGTAACTTTATCTTTTATCATACCCAGATAATTATACATCCGGGGAATATCGCGTTCCGTCTGCGGATACCAGTAATGAGTCCGCATATAGAAAAAGAAATGCGGAGAAAATCTGGGCACACCACTTAACGCATCACTAAACAGTGAAGTAGATATAACCATCGTAACGGTCGAGAAATCTTCACTTGGCTCACTAAATGAGACAAATTGTCCGGGTAATAATATAATCAATTCCTCCGGTTGTATCCAATGTACATCTTCATGCACTGTAATTTTGGCCTTTCCACCTAAACAATATATAATCAAAGCTGATTGATTATTAGAAGGATAAGAAGTCAAAGGAAGATACTTCAGATTTTGATAAAATTTAAAATCGTCACCCAGGACGTATATCTCTAATGTCTCTCTATTTTTAATGTCTAACATTTAACACCTTTCTAAACTAAGTCTTTTTACAAATGTATAACTTCCTAATTTACCACGCACCAAAAATGGAAATATAGTATCATACTAAGGAAGTCAAACACCTTTTATTTACATTAATTTATAAACAAACTCTCTGATTGTTAGTTCATTTATCATTTTCCTATTTCGTTTTATTATAGACTGACCTGGTTTTTATAGTGTTTTTAGGACAAGAAAAGGATTAATGCTTTCAAATGAAAAATAAGTAGATTGTTTTCTAATTCAAGCAAAATTAAAGAAATGTACTTTTATATCACATAAGAGGCAATCAAAAGAACTACTAACTCATTGAGATAAAGATTTGCATGACCACAAGAAAGACTAATAATCAGAATAATAGCTATAAATCGGCACAATTCATACTAGAAAAATCAACGGATTATTTGCTAATTAAAAATTAATCTGTACTTTTGCATCCGCAATTCGGGGTGTAGCTCAGCCCGGTTAGAGTACGCGTCTGGGGGGCGTGAAAAGAGTAAAAGATTTTCATTTTACAATCACATATAAAACAAGGAATTAGATAGTTATCTAGTTCCTTTATTTTTTAGCTCGATTACTCATTCATTACCTCTTTCGGGAAACTTAATCCAAACTAAAGCAAATTGTAGTGCAAAACCTCTTTTGCGTTCTTCGTGTTTTTACCACAATAAATACCTTACCACAGACTCCCAATTTGGAAACCGTTCAGAACCGAACAATATAAGCTCACCTTTAAAATCAGCAGCACCATTCTTTTTCCTGTCATCTATTAAATAATCCCCTGCATTCAAGTTTTTATGGTGCGACAAGATCAAACGTTTATAGCATACTTCACCCAAATAACGCTTCACCCATTCCAACTTGTCAGACCATGCACTTAGGTTATCCCATGGAGCTGTTGATAAAATGTAAATGTCGTATTTGTCTTTTAAACGATTCATGGCATCTATTGCCCCTTCATTAGGTTGCATTTTTGCAAATATATTAGGGACTTCATCATAGCACCCCGCATATTGGCTTTTTAACTCCTCATTTAAGGCGTCTATGCCCGATTGGAAGTTTACCAATACATTATCCATATCTACATATAAAACTTTCTTATTTGAGCACCGTTCGAGGTACTCCAACGCTTCTTTATATGTTTCCAACTTCCAATGTGCCTTACCATTCAAACGGGTTACATCCATATTATCTTTTAGGTCTTGTATTTTAACCTTTGTAGCCAAGCGATTAGTAGAGACACGTTCAATAAACGCTTTATAATCTTCACTCTCTTCTTTAGTCAGACATTTTAAAGCCTCCAGTAGCCTGTCATCCAACCCTTCCGTTTTTAAATCCTCAAATGTTATGGAAGTATCTTCTACAACATCATGCAACAATGCTACTATCTTTTCATCCTCTGTTTGACAGTGTAAAGCAACTCTGACAGGATGCAATATATACGGACTGCCACCTTTGTCTAACTGTCCAATATGAGCCTTATAGGCAATCTCCAATGCTTTATTTTGATTCATAAGACAATTTAATCTACTGGGTTTCCATCACGTAACCATTCTTCCATCGCACTCACAATTTCCAAATCATGGGCATCTGCGTCATTAGGAAAATCGTAACCAAACGTTTTTCGCTCCTCGGGGGAAGCGGCTTGGTATCTACGCTTAAACTCTTTGTCCCTTTCTGTAATTTTCAGTTTGTAGGACTTTTCAATGTTGTTGTCTTTCTTTGCCATAGTGAAATTCCTTTAGATTAATCTACGGGGTTACCATCACGTAACCATTTGTTCGCCATGCGGGTAATTTCCAAATCCTCTGCATCAGCATCGTTTGGCACATCGTAACCCATCGTTTTCCGCTTTTCGGGTGATGCGGCTTGATACATGCGCTTAAACTTCTTATCACCCTCATCAGGAATGAACATGTAAGCCTTTTCAATGTTGTCTTTCTTTGCCATAGTAATATAATTGCATTGATTATACATAAACTTGCTAAATTCCCCCATTATCCTTCATATCTACACAGATGAAGCATCAACACAAACTTATTACGACAAATATAATTAAAAATATCCCATTTATATCGTTTTCTAAGATAATATTTGATATATTCGTCGGAAATAAAAGCTAAATATCAATATTTACTCTTAACACCGACAAATATGGAAACTACAGATTACAAACTGTACAGTTATAAAATGAAGCATGACAACCGTTTTGCTCCAAACCCTTTATTTGGAGTACTGACACTTGCAACATGTAAGCCTGCAATGCGTCGCAACACCAAAATAGGAAACTGGATTGCGGGATGGACTTCAAAACAACTAAAGGACAGTCCGACCGAAGTTGGAAAAGAAAAACTTGTCTATTTAGCAAAAGTGACACAAAAACTTTCTTTTGCTGAATACTGGGAAAAGTACGAACAAAAACGACCTGTAAAAACAGAAGATACTAAAATTATACAACGTTATGGAGACAACATATATAAACCAAACCCGACTAACCCCAAAGAATTTATACAGATAGAAAACAATTTCCATGGAAAAGACAAAATGGACAAGGATTTGAGAGGGGAATATGTTCTTATCTGCGAAGAATTTTATTATTTCAGTCGTTTGTCCCCGTTAGATATCCCCGATGGGGTACGCCCCAACATTCCTAAAGTGCAAACAAGCTATGGAGTAATAACAAAGGATACCGCAGAATTTATAAACTACGTCAAACAACATGTTGAACTATGCAAATACACTGACGCCAAATGAAAGTTATACTAAGTAGAAAGGGATTTGATTCCCAATATGGTGGAATGCCCAGTCCAATATTACCGGACGGAACATTACTGTCATTGCCGATACCCTCAAAAACAGATATGGAAACAAAGTATAGAGATTTATACTATGGCAATAGTTCATATTATGATATCATCCATACTTTAAACCCCAACAACAAAATAAAAGAAGAATATAACTGTCATTTAGACCCCGATATCAGAGAGGAAATAAAGGATAGACCAACAGAATGGAAGCCTACATTCGGACAGGAAAAGACCGCATTACGACACCTGCAAAAACAGGGAGTGGGAATCGGTGACTTGTTTTTATTCTTTGGCTGGTTTAGGCAAACGGAGTACATTGCCGGACAATTATGTTATAAAAAAGACGCTCCGGATTGGCATGTTATATACGGCTATCTTCAAGTAGGAGAAATCATTGACACTCCTACTAATATCCCCGCATGGTTAAACGGACACCCACATGCAAAAATGGAAAGATGGAACAATCCAAATGTCATTTATACGGCTTCTTCCAAACTTTCATTTTTACCACAACTATCCGGAGCCGGATGTTTGCAATTTTCAAACAGGCTTGTACTTACTAAAGAAAAATGCAGCAGGAGAGTATGGAATTTACCCGATTTTTTCCGGCAAATTCCAATAAGCTATAACGCAAATTCCTGGAAAGAGGACTGTTTTATTTCCGCTGCCAAAGGGCAAGAATTTGTTTTTGAAGCAAACGACAACGCTTTGGAATGGATAAAAGATATAGTCCAGTAATAAAAACATTTATACCCAACAACAATTATGGACAAGAATGTAGAAGCAATAGCCACGGAGTTCTTAAAAGGAACAGAAGGATTTAAATTGATTAAGTTGGAAAACTACAAAAACTATGTAGTTTATCTTGCTTTTCCAGATGGCGTGACAGGCGAAATAAATGTCGGACGTCCTATTTATGTACTGATTGATGAATTGGGCAAAGCCCGATACGCCACGTACGAAGAAAATCATGAAATATTGATGCGTTCGAACCCTGACGAGGAAGAGGACGAGGACTGACAGATCAATGCGTCACTAGACATTTAGAGGGAGGCTTCGATGAGGCTTCCCAAACTTTTTATATCACTTTTGTCAATGAGACGTCGCTATTAGCCTCATCACTATGCCCTTCCCCTACCTTTTCACTACATATCTACTCCAATCCATTCTATTTTAATCCTATATGACATTCTCATATTACCGCCTGCCCCCTACTCCTACCCCTAGCTTGTTACATCATTTACAGGTATCATTCAACTAATGTGAACATCCTACACCCCATTCTTTTTTATGATAACTTGAAAATAGAATATCGACTCCCAACAACAACCTCATCACACACTTAATCATAGAGGCTCGTTTTAGAGCGATATTAACCATTTTGTCCCTTTACCGAGTAAATTATGCCTGCAAGGGATAAAAGAGGCAATACGCTTCCAATAGAGGAGTTATATATAAGATTTGACTTGAACAATAGACAAAAGGGGGAAAGCAAAGCATCCTAACAGCAATTTTACAACTATACAAAAGCAAACGGAGAGGTCGAATAAATCCAACCCCTCCGCTAAAACTTTAATCAGTTGTCATTAAAACGGCAGATCAGTTAACGCCCCCTTAGCAGCGTCACAACCTAGCTCCGCAGATTTATGATACCATTCATTAGCTACATCTTCATCCTTGTTTTTCCCCCACAATCCTTTTGCATAGGCTTCCCCCATTAAAAACATGGCATAGGGCATTCCTCTTTCACACATGATTTCCAAGAGTTCAACACCATTTTCTTCATTTAGCGGAGTTTCTTTATCTCCACCATAAAGCCACAGGTTGACAGCCTCCCACAATAAGGGTTCATCCATTTCAACATCATCGCTGGCGTACAGTCCTGCATACTCAAAGCACGCAGCAGCCTTCAATAGATTTGGTTCAAAATTAGGAGCACCACATTTATACAGGTAAGCATATATAGCTTCAACACCCGAATGCCCTAATCTACTTGCCTGTTGAAAATAGAAGATTGCCCTTTGTGTATCTTGGCAAACTTTATTTCCATTCAGATACATTGCTCCCAACTCAAAAGCTGCATCTTTATCCCTATTAGCTTTTCTTATCAAATCAAACAACATTTCTGAATCCATTTCTTTACTTAAATTAGTTTTCATAATCATTAATTTTTTAATTTATAAATATGTTAGGTTATCTCAAAATATTTATTCTTTATAGCACATTCAGATACATGGCATATCACGTATAAGATTGGTGCTCTTACATATATTCCTCATATTAGAGCCTGTTTTTAATCCTGTTATTTGAAATAAATTAATTGGGAATATCCAATAACATAGGTCACACCCCAATTCTTTCTATTCGCTTCCATAAGACGGTTAATTGACTTGATAAAATAGCTGTTGCTCCTCTTCTATACTCATGCCGTCTTCTGAACTTTCCAACAGCCAAGTAAGATAGTGTTCAATCTTATCGGTCAACTCCAATATTAGGCTGGGGAGTACCAAATGATTTTTCCCCCATTCTGACGCATCCTGGATTCTTTTTTGGAACTGAGCGTGTCGAACTCTGTCTTCTGGCTGCGGATTTTTACGCAACTTAAATAGAACGTTTTTCACATAATAACTCAAGTTTTGTCCCGCGCTTACTATACAAATGCACCATTTATCAAAGTCCTTGGCGCTCTCAAAAATATTAAAATCCACATCCAAGCAGTCATTAGGCAGCTTCTCCATATCTTCATAATAGCCAAACCACTCCGCAACCAACGTCCAAAATACACGTTTGTCCCATAATTCACCGGCTGTAACCTCTCTTCTAAACAACTTAAACAGCTCCTTCTTTTTAAGCGTAATTTCATACCTCAATAAATACTCCGGTAGACTACTTCTACCCACTTTGGGTAACTCTTTCTTCTTTTTAGCCTCTGATATTTTATCGTAGAACTTTACCCGTACACCCTCTTTGTCGAAATATACAGTTCCACCCTTACCTTCAGCCCAGTCATTAGGAGTGAACCCCTTTATTCCACTTAACTTCCTTAAATAAAATACAGGGGGTTGCGACATTTCAAAGTTATGAGCAAACTCTACATACTCCACCTCTGCATCATACATAGGTACTCCCAAATCCTCACTTAACATCATAATACAACACTCAACATCATTCAATGACATAGTATGCGTATTGTGACCCCATAAAGACTTAGGAAGACTACCCTCGAATGACACACACGTTTCTGTAGCTATAATAATACGACCATGCCACCATCCCCAACCACCTGTACCGTCAGCACGGTAGGAATACGCAACTATACGGCTTAAGACTGATTGCCAATTGTACCCTGTTGGTAGGGCATATAATACCAACTTGACTTTATCATACATGACTATTAAATTTAGATGTATATAAAAACTTGTACATAATTGAGTTTATTACTATTTACGAAAACGTGCCGCCAACTGACTTTCCATCCTTTTGACAAAATCCTCATTCGTTTCCTGTTTCCGAGCTGTCAGCCATTCTTTGATTTCATCACGTCTAAATTTCAATTTACGTCCATTGCTACCGGAACGACAGCAAGGTATCTCATTTGCACAAGTCAGTTTATAAATCGTATGCTTTGCATAGCCTGTCAATTCACAACAAAGGTCTACGCCAAACACCTCCGGATAATCTTCTATCCGTTTTAACGGTCTATTGTTCTTCTGTTGCTCGTTTTTGACAGCCGTCGGTACTGAACCTAGCATATTACAAATAGTTTCCCGTAACGACCTTATTTGAGCCAACACCATATTTTCCCAATCCGTCTTTAAGTATCGGACATCATTATTGTCCAACGCCTTCTCCATCGCATCATGATGATAGTCATTTATAAAGCCCTTACTGGATATAGCAGCATACAAAGTTTCGGCTGTTAACAGTCTCTTTCCCTCTTTCCGCCACGATTCCTCTTCGAAATACAATTCGTCCACTTCGTCCATACTACATTTGCCCTCTTCCCATTCTTTTATTTTATCCTCATAATGGGAAATAAAAGAAAGGCTTTTCCAGTTGACAATAGCCTCATCAACAGTTTCCAGCACCTGTTCCAGTTCTTTTTTATCACCATGTGTCAGACTTTCAAGATAAAACCCAAAATCCGTTTCACACCATTCATCCGCTTCCCCTCGGAGCAACTTGTTTATCAAGCTGCCCAGAGGCATAATACAATCATTTGTCATTGTTTTGTAGTTATAATAAATTTACTGTTCTGTCTAATATGGTAGTATCAAAACTTGCGAGGTATGTAGCCGTTGTGTCAATATTGGCATGACCCATTACTTGGCTGATAACCTCACGTGGAACATTCTTTCCCTGTAACTGCATTGCCATTGTATGACGGGCAACATAAGTGGTCAGTTTTATTCCAATATTTAATTTTTCACCAAGTTTCTTCATGTTGTTATTAATCCTTTTGTATCTCGTACGTCTATGCTCGTACCATAATTCTTCTTCACCATAATCTTTGGTTATTAAAGGAAGAAGATAGTCCCCCATTAAAGGAGTGTTCGATTTAAACCAATCCAACAGTTCCTTTATAGGTTCATTTATCTTTATTATTATGGGCTTCATTTCTTTGGCATTCTGCGTTTTGTGTCTTTTATATACAATATGTTCACCCGTCGCCAATACTTTAATATTAGCGGAAGTCAATTTCGCCATGTCCACCATACTCATTCCAAAACAATAATAGGAAAACAGAAAGAGTCTGCGGGCACGCTCCAAAACAAAATCCTCTTGGGGGGATTCTTTTATAAGTTCCAGTTCTTGCGGAAGCAAATATCTTTTTTCCGTTACCTCTGACAATTTACCCAGTTCAAAACCACCTTTCCCAAACGGATAGGTATCCAAAGAGCATTTCTTTTCCTTTATAGCCTTATTTAATATCACACTTAAAGGTTTCAAATAAATCCTTCGGGTATTGCCACAACACCCCCGTTTTTCTAATGCCGCATTAAATCCAGTCACATACTTAAAATCAATTTCCGCACAAGTCCGTTCCTTTATTTTCTTATCATACTTTTCCAACATTCTAAGAGTGCCTTCAAACTTTTTAGCATTTCCTATATGACCAGTAGCTTTCAAAAGGTCTATATGTTCAATAAAAATATCATTTATTCTATTTTCCCTATTCTTACAGCAGAACTCTTCTTCAAATTGAATTAGCGACCAATTTTGTCCCTTTTCCGCAAACATCAACAAAATTTTCCCCGCACGTTCCTCGCAGGAGTTCAGATACAAATTATCCCTCTCATAATTGGGACATACACGTCTATCTTTCTTAAAACGGTCAGCATCGTCATTCCACTGCAACCCTTGCGCTGATAGTCCCAAACTGACATATTTCCGTTTTCCATCCTTAGAAATACGCAAACACACAGGGTAACTTCCATCTCTCTTTTGGTTGCTCTTATAGAGCATAATTTTCATACTTTTCATATTTTATTTTTATTTAGTTATGTAGTATATACGCACATTGCAAAAGTGAACTCGTGCATTTCTGACGATTTTCGACGACTAAATTTACATTTTTCACATCACTCCACAATGAAAAGTAATTATATTTCTTATATTAACAAAGTTTAACTATTAATTACCAAGACATACAGCACTACTTCATCGATTACATAATCATTACTTATTCATTACACGTTTTATCCAAATTACTACAACCAAAAGCAATTTATAGAGGTAAATAAATACTAATAGAAATTATAAGGGTGGGGAAACACTCGCTCTTCCAACCCCATTATCGGAATAATAAAGCACAAATAATCCTACACGCACTTCACTATAAATCAAACGATTATTAAAGTTGCCTATTTAATAAGGGAACAAATTTCACACTATTTATTTGCTATTTAAAAATTAATCTGTACTTTTGCATCCGCAATTCGGGGTGTAGCTCAGCCCGGTTAGAGTACGCGTCTGGGGGGCGTGTGGTCGCTGGTTCGAATCCAGTCACCCCGACTGGTTAAAGAGGTTAGAAACCGAATGGGTTCTAACCTCTTTTTATTTTAGAAAACAATGAAAGAAGATCCTAGACATATCCATATCAGTGAATACAGTTATCCTCTTCCGGATGAACGTATTGCTAAATTCCCGTTGCCTACCCGCGACCAGTCCAAACTCTTAATATACCGTCGTGGAGAAATCAGTGAAGATGTTTTCACTTCTTTGCCGGAATATCTGCTGCAAGGCAGTCTGATGATATTCAATAATACAAAAGTCATTCAGGCGCGCCTCCATTTTCGAAAAGAGACGGGAGCACTGATCGAAGTGTTTTGTCTTGAACCGATCCAGCCAAACGATTATGTCTTGAATTTCCAACAGACAGCACATGCCGCCTGGCTTTGCATGATCGGCAATCTGAAGAAATGGAAAGACGGACAGTTGAAACGGGAAATGACCGTCAAAGGATTCCCTATTACTCTGACCGCTACCCGAGGAGAATGCAAAGGAACCAGCCATTGGGTAGATTTTGCATGGGATAATCCGGAAGTGACGTTTGCCGATATCCTTGAAGTATTCGGAGAACTTCCTATTCCTCCTTACTTAAACCGGGATACGGAAGAAAGTGACAAGGAGACTTATCAAACTGTTTATTCTAAGATTAAAGGTTCGGTAGCTGCGCCTACGGCGGGATTACATTTTACTCCACGAGTATTGGATGCTCTTCAAGAAAAAAGGATTAATCTTGAAGAATTAACTCTACATGTAGGAGCAGGCACATTCAAACCTGTAAAAAGTGAAGAAATCGAAGGTCACGAAATGCACACGGAATATATATCGGTCAACCGGAGCACCATCAAAAAACTGATTGACCACGACGGTTGTGCTATTGCAGTAGGGACTACTTCTGTACGGACTCTGGAAAGCCTGTATCACATTGGAGTTACATTGGCTGAAAATCCGTATGCTACGGAAGAAGAACTACGTGTCAAACAATGGCAGCCTTATGAAAAGTACGACCAGATTCCTCCCGTTGTTGCGTTGCAAAAGATATTAGGATATCTCGACAGGAATGGTTTGGAAACCCTTCACACCAGTACACAGATTATCATAGCACCGGGATACAATTATAAAATAGTGAAAGCGATGGTTACTAATTTCCATCAGCCGCAAAGTACCTTGCTGCTTTTGGTTTCAGCTTTTGTAAAAGGGAATTGGCGCACTATTTATGATTATGCACTGGCGCATGATTTCCGGTTCCTAAGTTATGGAGATTCTTCTTTATTAATACCATAAGATATTCTCCTCTCCAAAAGATTTTACGCAATATAAAAGACACTATGCCAAGCGATAATAACCAGGAAATGTTCCCTATCGTAGACGAACAGGGAAATATCACCGGAGCTGCCACTCGCGGAGAATGTCACAGCGGTAGCAAACTGCTTCATCCGGTAGTTCACCTTCACGTATTCAATGCCCAAGGAGACATCTACTTACAGAAACGCCCCGAATGGAAAGACATTCAACCGGGGAAATGGGATACGGCTGTGGGCGGACATATTGATTTGGGCGAAAGCGTAGAAATCGCCCTAAAGAGAGAAGTCCGTGAAGAATTGGGCATCACAGACTTCACTCCCGAGCTTCTCACCAGTTATGTTTTTGAATCCAGCCGTGAAAAAGAGCTTGTTTTTGTCCACAAAACCGTTTATGAGGAAGAAATCCATCCCAGCGACGAACTGGACGGTGGACGATTTTGGAAGATCGAAGAAATAAAAGAAAATCTGGGTAAAGGAATCTTCACTCCCAACTTCGAAGAAGAGCTGAAAAAAGTCTCTCTTATTCCTTCTCTATCCAAGTAATAATCTTTTCAGAGAACGGACTTTCTTTCGGAGACACAACTCCCGCCCAATGTCCGTTCTCATCAATCATAAACTTCTGAAAATTCCACTGAACCGGTGCGTTTTCTTTTCCATTCTGTTTTTTCTCCGTCAACCATTGATAAAGAGGAGCCATATCTTTTCCTTTAACGGAAATCTTAGCCATCATCGGAAAAGTAACATCATAGTTCAAAGAACAGAACTTGGCTATTTCCTCATTACTACCCGGTTCTTGTCCCATAAAGTTATTCGCCGGAAAACCGATAACAACAAAGTCTTTTTCTTTATATTTCTCATATAGTTTCTCCAGTTGAGCATACTGGGGCGTCAGCCCACACTTAGATGCCACGTTGACTACCAGCACTTTCTTACCTTTCAGTGAAGAAAGAGGAAAGTCCTTACCATCAATAGTTTTCACTGTAAAATCATAAAAAGACTTGTTTTGCGCTTCCGAAGAAATTGCAAACAACAGGCTTACCATCATCAAGACGAATGTTTTCATGCTGAATATACATTTAGTTTGTTTTTATATTAAACGAGTAAACTGAAAGAAATGTTTGTTCAGCAGTGAAACAAGAACTATGATTTTACATCTTTCAATTCCCAAATCCGTCACTTCACCCCACAATCTTTCCGCTTCATTTATTCTTAGTGATAACGGATGAAGATAAGTAGTAATTTTGTACCGTGAAATAATAATACAACAAAAATCATGTTTACAGCTATTGTACGTTTTTCAATCAAGAAGAAGCTGTTTGTAGGACTCACTACTCTCTTCCTGTTTATCGGAGGTATCTATGCGATGCTGACACTACCTATTGATGCCGTGCCCGACATTACCAATAATCAGGTACAAATAGTGACCGTATCTCCTACACTCGCGCCACAAGAGGTGGAACAACTCATCACTATGCCTATCGAAATAGCGATGAGCAATATTATGAATGTCGAAGATATCCGTTCTGTCAGCCGCTTCGGGTTATCGGTCGTAACGGTCGTTTTTAAAGAAAGTGTCCCCACACTCGATGCACGGCAGTTGATAAATGAACAAATACAAAGCGTAACAAGCGAGATTCCCTCCGAACTCGGAACACCGGAGATGATGCCCATCACCACCGGTTTGGGAGAGATTTACCAGTATATATTAAAGGTAGCTCCCGGATATGAGAAGAAATATGACGCAATGGAACTCCGCACCATTCAAGACTGGATGGTGAAACGTCAGTTGTCCGGTATACCCGGTATAGTAGAAATCAATAGTTTCGGCGGTTACCTGAAACAATATGAAGTAGCCGTCGACCCGGACGCCCTGTTTTCTTTGAATATCACTATCGGCGAGGTGTTCGAAGCACTTAGCAGCAACAACCAAAATACCGGAGGAAGCTACATTGAGAAGATAAAGAATGCCTACTATATCCGGTCGGAAGGTATGATTACCCGCATCAAGGATATTGAACAGATTGTAGTGACCAACCGGAATGGGATTCCGGTACATATCAGTGATGTAGGAGTTGTCCGCTTCGGTTCCCCAAAGCGTTTCGGTGCCATGACAAAGGATGGTGAGGGCGAGTGTGTCGGCGGAATTGCCATGATGCTAAAAGGTGCCAACGCAAATGTAGTGACTCAAGAACTCGAAAAACGGGTAGAAAAAATACAGCAGCTATTACCCGAAGGAGTCAGTATAGAACCTTACTTGAACCGTTCGGAACTGGTAAACCGGAACATCTCTACAGTTGTCAACAACCTGATTGAAGGAGCGGTTATCGTCTTCCTTGTACTCATCCTCTTCCTCGGCAACCTCCGTGCCGGACTGATTGTCGCATCCGTCATCCCGCTGGCAATGCTCTTCGCTTTTATCATGATGCGTGTATTCAATGTCACCGCCAATCTAATGAGTCTCGGTGCCATTGACTTTGGTATTGTAGTAGATGGCTCTATCGTTATCTTGGAAGGTATCCTCGCCCACATTTACGGAAAACAATTCCGAGGCCGCACACTGACCCGCAAAGAGATGGACAAAGAAGTGGAAAAAGGAACTTCCGGCGTTGCACGTTCGGCCACTTTTGCAGTGTTGATTATCCTTATCGTCTTCTTCCCCATCCTTACATTGAACGGGATTGAAGGGAAATACTTCACCCCCATGGCCAAAACACTTGTGTTCTGCATTATCGGAGCCTTAATTCTTTCACTGACTTATGTTCCTATGATGGCCTCCCTCTTTCTGAAGCATACCATTGTTGTGAAACCCACCCTTGCCGACCGCTTCTTCGAGAAACTGAACAAGATCTACCAGCACACCCTGCGCGCCTGTCTTCGTTACAAATGGCGTACCGTCATCGTAGCCTTCTCCGCACTGATCGGTTCACTTTTTCTCTTTACCCGCCTGGGAGCAGAGTTCATTCCTACTTTGGACGAAGGAGATTTTGCCATGCAAATGACACTACCCGCAGGAAGTTCGCTGACCGAAAGTATCGAAGTATCCCGCTTGGCAGAGAAAGCATTAATGGATAAATTCCCTGAAATCAAACATGTTGTAGCCAAAATAGGAACGGCGGAAGTTCCCACTGACCCGATGGCAGTGGAAGATGCCGATGTGATGATTATCATGAAACCATTCAAAGAATGGACAAGTGCCGGAAGCCGTGCAGAAATGGTGGATAAAATGAAAGACGCACTTGCTCCGCTCTCCGAACGTGCCGAATTCAACTTCTCGCAACCGATACAGCTTCGCTTCAACGAGCTGATGACGGGAGCAAAAGCAGATATTGCCATCAAATTATATGGAGAAGACACGCACGAATTATATGAAAGAGCCAAAGAAGCAGCTACCTTTGTAGAAAAAGTGCCGGGAGCAGCGGATGTCATCGTTGAGCAGACGATGGGATTACCCCAATTAGTAGTGAAATACAACCGTGGCAAAATAGCCCGTTACGGCATCAACATACAAGAGCTTAACACCATTATCCGAACTGCCTATGCCGGAGAGTCAACAGGTGTAATCTTTGAAAACGAACGGAGATTCGATCTCGTGGTCCGGCTTGACCAGGAGAAAGTGGCCGACTTGAATCTTGATAAGTTGTTTGTACGCACTTCGGAAGGAATTCAAATCCCTGTTGGAGAGGTAGCAAGCATCGACCTTGTCAGTGGACCACTGCAAATCAACCGGGATGCAACCAAACGGCGCATCGTCATCGGGGTCAATGTGCGCGACGCAGACATCCAGCAAGTTGTCGCCAATATTCAAGAGACACTGAACAAGAACATCAAACTGAAGCCGGGATATTACTTCGAATACGGCGGCCAGTTCGAAAACTTGCAAAATGCCATCAATACCTTACTGGTGGTCATCCCCGTGGCATTGATGCTCATTCTATTGATTCTGTTCTTCGCATTCAAGAACATCACCTATACCCTGATGGTATTCTCAACCGTCCCCCTATCGCTCATCGGTGGTATCGCCGCACTTTGGCTACGCGGACTTCCGTTTAGCATATCGGCCGGAGTAGGATTCATCGCTTTGTTCGGGGTGGCAGTATTGAATGGTATCCTGATGGTAAATCACTTCAACGAACTTCGTAAACAAAATACCTATTCCATGACTACAAACCAGATTATCAAAAGAGGGACTCCACACTTGCTCCGTCCTGTATTCCTGACAGGACTGGTTGCATCTCTGGGATTCGTCCCGATGGCAATAGCCACTTCAGCCGGCGCAGAAGTACAACGTCCGTTGGCAACGGTGGTCATCGGCGGCTTGATTATTTCTACCGTACTGACTTTACTCATTATTCCGGTGTTTTACAAAATTGTAAATTCATTTGCTACCTGGAGACGTCCGGGAGTCAAACTGCGCTGGCCTTTCGGGGGATTGTGTCTCCTGTTCTTGTTTCTTCCCGCGTTCGTTTCCGCTCAACAGACACAAACAGTCAGTCTCGAACAGGCGATAGAAATAGCCAAACAAAATCATCCTCGCCTGAAAATAGCCAATAATGCTATTCAACAAGCCAAAGCCACTCGCGGAGAAGTGATAGAAGCAACGCCTACCTCGTTCAGCTATTCCTGGGGTCAACTTAACGGAGAAAACAAAAAAGACAAGGAACTGGCTTTCGAGCAAAGTCTGGGCTCCCTTCTAACGCCATTCTACAAGAATGCGTTAGTCAACCGTCAGGTAAAAACGAACACCTATTATCGGCAGATGGTAGAGAAAGAAATCACAGCAGAAGTGAAAAGGGCGTGGGTCTACTACCAATATGCCACTAATCTCTGTTCAATGTATCGGGATCAGGATAAAATGGCAGAAGAACTGCAGCGCATCGGAGAATTACGATACCAACAAGGAGAGATCACCTTGCTAGAGAAAAATATGATGACCACCATAGCTGCCGATCTGCATAACCGCTGGTTCCAAGCAAAAGAAGAAGAGAAAATGGCATTGGCACGTTTCCAATGGAGTTGCTACTCCAACGATCCCATTGTTCCGGTGGATTCCACTTTATCCTTATTCTATACCGGCATTTCGGATGGAAACCTATCGGGAGCACATACTGCCTACTTTCAAAGCCAGGCAGATGAAGCGAAAGCAATGCTCCGTGTAGAGCAGAGCCATTTCTTTCCTGAAATCAGTGTGGGGTATACACGTCAGGACATTCTCCCACTTAAGAATCTGAATGTCTGGATGATCGGGGTTTCTTTCCCCATCTACTTCCTACCACAAAAGAGCAAAGTGAAGCAGGCACGGCTAACTGCTACTTCAGCGCAAATACAGGCAGATGCCAACATCCGGGAGTTAAGAAATAAGACACTCGAACTGGAAGCATCCCTTCGCAGATATAATGAGAGTTTACGATATTATACCTCTTCTGCCTTGAAAGAAGCGGATGAACTGACAAAGGCAGCCAACCTGCAATTGCAGCAGAGCGAAACAGGCATTGCCGAATATATACAGTCGATTACCACCGCCAGAGAGATACGCAGAGGCTATATTGAAACAGTCTACCAATACAATATTGCTGCACTGGAATATGAACTTTTCAAGTAGGTGGAAAATCGAGACATTGAATGAGATACATCACCCTGAATAATTATTATAAAACATAAGATATGAAAAAAATAGTTTATCCCATCCTTTTACTAGTTCTAACGGCTTGCAAAGGAAACCAGCAAACTACAAATAACGAATCCGCCGCAATTCCCGTTGCCGAAACGATAGCAGATACCATCGCACAACCCGAAGTGGATGCCATCACTTCAGCTACCTCAAAGCCTAATCAGGTTTCGTTCAACGGACGAATCGTTCTTCCTCCTCAACGTCAGGCAACCATTGCTTTGACCATGGGAGGCATTGTAAAAAAGGCTTCTCTGCTTCCAGGGCAATGGGTGGCTGCAAACAGTGTAATCGCCACGTTAGAGAATCCGGAGTTCATCACCCTGCAACAAACTTATCTGGACAGTCACGCACAGACCGAATATCTCTTAGCCGAATACGAACGGCAAAAAAATCTGTCTGCCGAACAAGCAGCTTCTCAAAAGAAATTCCAGCAAAGTAAAGCGGACTTTCTCTCCATGAAGAGTCGCCAGGACGCCGCTGCTGCACAACTTTCTCTTTTAGGCGTTCAAACGGAGGCATTACTTAAGAACGGAATACAACCGCTACTGGAAGTCAAAGCCCCCATTAGTGGATATGCCGCTAATGTAGCGATGAATATCGGCAAATATATCAATCCGGGAGAAGCACTTTGCGAACTTATCGATAAAAGCAGCCCGATGCTTTGCCTGACTACTTACGAGAAAGATCTCGCAGACATACAAGTCGGCAGCCCGGTACAGTTTCGTGTAAACGGAATGGGGACACAAACCTTTCACGGTATCGTGATTTCCATCGGACAAAAAGTAGACGAAACCAATCGTTCGCTCGAAGTGTATGCTTCCATCAAGGAGGAAAATGTACAATTCCGCCCCGGTATGTATGTCACGGCACACATTCAGAAACAATAATTGACCAACTGTGACAACAGCATTGACATTTTATAACCGGTAACTCATAATTTACCACTATCTTTGTTGTATGATAGCCAAAGCAATAAAAAAAGATAAATATATACTTTCCACAGTCATCATCTCCTTAGCGGTTGCTGTACTGATTCATTTTCCTGAATCAGTATCTCTTTTCGACCGTTTCGAAAGTCATTCCTTATTCCCGGGGATGAAGTTTATAGATGTGGCAAACGAAATCCTGTTTACCTTTCTGTCGCTATTGTTACTTTTTGCCATCAATACCCGTTTGTTTCATTTCAATCAGGCTTCCATTAAAATTACAGGGACAAAGATTTTGCTTTCCTTTATCGTGACATGGATATTGAGTAACTTGTCAGGACAGTTTTTTGTTTTCCTTCACAGAACGTTTGATATTCCGGCCATCGATGCCATGGTACATCATTATTTGCATCCATTGCGGGATTTTATTGTGGCATGTCTCGTCACCAGTAGTTGCTGTATCATTCATCTTATATTCAAGCAGCAACTGGTACTTATTGAGAACGAACAGCTTCAGGCAGAGAATCTCCGCAATCAGTATGAAGTACTGAAGAATCAGCTGAACCCACACATGCTGTTCAACTCGCTGAATACCCTGCGTTCGCTGGTACGCGAAAATCAGGATAAAGCGCAGGATTACATTCAGGAACTCTCCCGGGTACTAAGGTATACTTTGCAAAGTAATGAGTCACAATGTGTCAGTCTCCGGGAAGAAATGGAATTTGTTTCCGCTTATATTTTTCTATTAAAGATGCGTTTTGAGAACAATCTACAATTCGACATACAGATAAGCAATGCATACGAAGAATATCTCCTCCCTCCAATGGCGGTGCAAGTGTTGATTGAGAATGCAGTAAAGCACAACGAAATCAGCGACCGGAAGCCGTTGACCATTCATATCACGACGGACGATAACGGCAATTTGTCTATCAGCAACGACATTCAGCCCAAATGGACTGCAACTTCCGGAACCGGTATCGGACTTGCCAACCTTGCCAAGCGATACAGGCTCTTGTTTAAACGGGATATACAAATAACGGAGGACAGAGAGTTTACAGTTTGTATTCCTTTGATTGAAAAATCACAACTAGAACAATAATCACCATGAAGATTGTCATTATAGAAGACGAAAAAGCAGCAGTACGAAACCTGACTTCACTGCTTAATGAGATAAAACCGAATGGAGAAATCGTGACCATACTGGATAGTATCAGTTCCACTATCGAATGGTTCAGTTCTCATCCGATGCCGGAACTGGTATTCATGGATATTCATCTGGCAGATGGTTCCGCCTTTGAGATATTCAATCATATCAATATTACTTGTCCGATTATCTTTACAACTGCCTATGATGAATATGCATTACGCGCATTTAAAGTAAACAGCATCGACTACTTATTAAAACCCATCGGTAAGGAAGACATAGAACACGCTTTCGATAAGCTCCAAGGTTTACAGGATGCTGCTGACAAACACCAGTTTCCCTTTCCACAACAGGAAAATGAGCTACTGAAACTGATACATTCACTCCAAAAGCAGGAAAACTATAAAAGTCATTTCCTTATTCCTACCAAAGGAGACAAACTATTGCCTGTCTCTGTAGATATGATACAATTGTTTTATATTAAGGACTGTCAGGTCAAGGTAGTCTTAACCGATGAAACCGAATACTGTTTTTCTCAAACATTAGATGAACTTACAGAGTGTCTCAATCCTTCTCTTTTCTTTCGGGCTAACCGCCAATATCTTATTTCGCGAGAAGCTATCAAAGATATTGACTTATGGTTCAACAGCCGCCTGTCCATCAACTTGTATTATTCAGGAATCAAAGAAAAAATACTTGTCAGCAAAGCCCGAGTAGCAGAGTTTAAAGAGTGGTTCTCTAAGAGAAAGCGTTGATTCCGAGGCATTGCCTTCTTAAAACAAATAGCAAAACAAAGTGTTTCATGCCGTGAAACGATTGGTTTCAACGCTTGAAACAAGCAGTTTCACGGCATGAAACACTTTGTTTCTCACCGAGGAAACTTTAGTTTCAAGCCTCTGAAACTGCAGTTTCCCCTAATGGAAACTAAAGTTTCCCGCCTTGAAACTAAAGGTATCCCCTGTTGAAACTTCTATTTACATACAAGCTTATATTTAGGCACTTATATACGACCCGACACCAAATAGTCGGTCATAACAAAAAGTAATAACAATTAAAAATTAAAGATTATGGAAAAGAAAGAAGAATTATTGGAAAGACTAGTGAATGAGTTTGCAGCGTACAACAGATTAACTGCTGTTAGAATTGCAAAAGAGAATTTATTATCTTGGGGAAAATCAGATGAAGAGATAGTGAAAGAGATGAAATCTTCGTCAGAAAGAATCCTTAAATGGGGATATTCAACCGATGAAGATTTTCCTCTCGATGCACCGCTAAGAGCGGGTGGAACTATTTACCAAAAGTAGATATTTATCTAAATAACGTCTCTGTATTAAACGCCATAATATATCCACAATTATTACATTCTATAAACGTATATTCTTTAGATGTATCTATATTACTCCAACACATTTCTTCCATATCTGTAATTTTACTGCTTGCTATATTATAACATGGTAATATAGAGGCATTTCCGCAAACTGGGCATTGTCTACTTCTTATTTTATCCTTAATTATTTGCATTTGTTTTTTGTTCATTTCTTGTATGTTTAAGGGTTAATATTTCTGGCAAATGTACTGTTTATAGTTTATAAGCAGTACATTGCTCTATATGTTGTATAAGAATGTTCTTTAGCATCCTTGCGAAAAACTTCCTTGAAAATATATTGCAAATCACTTGCTAATATCGTTGATTTTTAGTATATTTGGATAGCTAAAAATTTGACGTTATGAAAACCGATTTTACTCTTTTAACTCTATCTGAAAACTTTCCTGATGAAGAAAGTTGCATCAGATATTTTGAGAAGATGCGATGGGGAGATGAAGTCGTTTCGCCTTATGACAGCCATTCTAAAGTTTATAAATGTGGTAATGGTAAGTATAAATGCAAGAATACTGGAAGATACTTTGATGTTAAAACTGGTACTGCATTTGCCAATACTAAACTGCCTATGAAAGCATGGTTTTATGCTATGATGTTATTCTTGTCACATAAGAGAGGTGTTTCATCATGTCAATTAGCGAGAGATTTAGGTATAACTCAAAAAACAGCGTGGAAGATGCTCCATAAGATTAGACAATATATGGAGATGGAGAATAGCCATACTTTATCCGGTGAGGTTGAAATTGATGAAGCGTTTGTAGGTGGGAAGAATAAAAATAGACATAAGGATAAGAAAGTAGAGAAATGTCAAGGACGTAGTTATAAGGATAAAGTTCCTGTATTCGGAATACTTGAAAGAGGTGGTAAGGTTATTGCCAAAGTTGTTCCCAATACACAAGCTAAAACTATAGTTCCGATTATCAAAGAAAAAGTTGAATTAGGTAGTGTTGTTTATACTGATGGTTGGGATTACAGTGGACTGCATGGGAAGTATGTACAAAGGTCAGTAGACCATGAAAAACATTTCTATGGTACGACCTATGCAACAGATGAAGGTGAGATAATCGTTGTTAGTACGAACGGTATCGAAAATGTATGGTCACATTTCAAGAGAATGATATTTGGGATATACTATCATGTAAGCAAAAAATATATGCAGAGGTATATTGACGAATATATTTTCCGATTTAATACTCGAAATTTTACCGATTCTCAAAGATTTAATTTACTTTTGCGTAATGCAGCTTAGTTATGGGAAAGAAAAAGAAACAAGAAATAGACCTAAGTAACATTAAAACAGTGAGGTTAGAGATTAACTTTTCTGTTCCTAAAGAACAGTTCGATGAACTGCTCCGAAAGATGGCGCACATTGCGGAAGGGAAAACACCGGATCAAGTCGAAGATGAGAAAGATAAAGACAAGGAGGAAAAGAAGAAGGACTAACAGTTTGTTATTTATGAAGTTATTCTTATATTTGCAGCGTATCATCGAATAGATGGTGCGCTTTTTACGTATTATAGCCTAATCGCCATCGAACTACCACATTGACAGCAATAAGGCTATTTTGGAACTCACTTATGGGTGTATTGCGTTTATACGCCATATACTGGCGTAGACTTTTGCCTATAAGTGAGTAGGGTGTGGTAGCCCTCGATGGCGTTAGGCATTAGCTCTACGCCTTTTTCATATATATGCGTGAGGTGATGCTAACTAAATGGAAACATTATTATTTAGTATTAACCAATAAAACACAAGTGTATGAAAAAGATTATGATTTTACCAGTATCATTGTTATTGATGTCCTGTTCTTTTAGTTCTAAATCACAAAATTCAGAACAAGCATTACAAGATTCAATTAGAGTAGCTGATTCTATTGCTGCTGTTGAGGCTGCTGCATACGAAGCTGAACAAGCGGCAGCAGCGGCGTACGATGATGAAGTTCAAACTTCTAGCGGGTATTCTTCTGACCCCAATTTCAAACCCACTATTAGCCCTAATGGTAAGTATCATACAATAGATGGTAAAGCTAGGCAAATAGAATTTCAAGGTAGCTTAGAGCAAAAACAACAACTTGAAATGTTAGATGAATATGAAAGGAATCATCCTGAATACTAATCAAAATTACTTATATTATGGAAGAACAAGAAGATAAGCTATATTGTCCTAATTGTGGTAGCTCACAATTAACGGCAAATAAGAAAGGCTTTGGAGCAGGTAAAGCGGTAACTGGGGCTATATTAACTGGAGGCATAGGACTACTCGCAGGATTTATTGGGAGTGGCAATGTGAAAGTTACATGTCTTAAATGTGGGTGCAAGTGGAATCCGGGGCAACTTCGAACAACCCCACTTCCCAAATTAACGCCTGCACAAAGGAAAAAGAAAGCCGAAAATGAAGATAAAGATACAGCTATCGGTTGTGCTATTTTAATAGCTATAGTTCTTTTCTTTTGGATAATAATTGAGATAAGTTCGTAATTGTTTCTTTATTAAAAAATAAATTGCTATCTTAGCAGTCGAAAAAGAAACATGCTCTTTCCAGTTAACACCAACTAGAAAGAGCTTTTTTATTTATAAGTATAAATGAAGAAAATATGGAAAATATTAATTATCAATTTGAGATATTCAAATATGAATCGGAAGAAGAATCTCAATTTAACGAATTGAGAACTATCGAAAAGGAAGATGGTAAAATACTTTTTTGTGCATCCGATGTAGCGAAAATGTTAGGATATGAAAACCCCGCAGAAGCTGTTACAACTCATTGTAAATCAGGCAATATAGAGAAATGCTATGTTGCTCATGCCAATGGCATAGGTGGAGTAAATATGAATTTTATACCCGAAGGAGATGTTTACCGCTTAATTATTCGTTCTAAACTCCCATCTGCTGAAAGATTTGAATCATGGATATTTGATGAAGTGATTCCTTCTATTCGGGAGAAAGGATATTATGGCAAAATTAATAGGAAAGAAGAACCTAATTTTCTCACTAGATTTAAAGAAAATGATAAACGAACACCAATAACTTATTTTTCTGTTGTATCTCAATTATATTTAACATTAAACCGATTATTTGAATATCATGGATATGTTATACCTAATAAAGGTATTGATGATAAGGAGATTCGCCCAGATAATTCAGTGGGAAGGCGTTTTGTCGCCTATTTAGAAGATAAATATCCTGAAATGCTGAACAATAAAAGAAACTATAAACACAAGTTTCCTAATGGGTATGAGTTCCCTGCAAATATGTATCCAAATGAAATGCTTCATATATTTATAGAGTTTGTACATGGAGTTTGGCTACCTGTTTATGCTGCCAAATATTTAGGGAAGAAAGATCCACTTTCATTAGAATATTTACCAAAAGTTCTAGCAGAGGTCAAAGAGACTTTAGAACTAGAAGGAAAAGATATTTCTGAATTTACAAATAAAATAGAGAGTATCAGAAAATGATACTCTCATAAAGATTAACAAAGCTATAACTAAAAGTTATGGCACAAGGCTAGGTGTTGAGTCGTATATAAGTGCCTATATTTATATGCAGGCATGTTCATTTCAAACGGTGATAGATGAATGATTAGGTGATAGGTGGAGAACAATCTATCACCACCCTGAAAGTTCGATGAACAAGGTGTTTCAGAAGGATGGTGATAGATTGAAAGATGATTTCCATTTTTACGTATGGAAAGTTAGAATATGTGCCATCATTCAATGACAGCTGCAAAGCCACCATTTCTAACCATCTTTATAGTTAGCTGCTCCCCGGCTTTCACTTGGGCTGACTTGCAACGATAATCCATCGCCTGACGTCCTGCATTGATACCATCCTCAAAAGATGTCATTTGATAAGAGCGATCTTTATTCAAGAAATCTAACTTTATGGTAAACTCACGTTCCTTTTCACCATTGTTAGTCATTCCTCCTATAAACCACTTATCACCTTTCCGTTTTGCTACAATGACATATTCACCCGCTTTAGCTTCCAGTGCCACAGTCTCGTCCCACGTTACGGGAACTTGTGTGATGAAACGGGTACAATCTTCATTACGATAATAAAGAGTAGGATTATCCGCCAACATCTGCAGGCCACTTTCAAAAACCACAAAGAGTGCCAACTGATAAGCACGTGTTCCGATACTTGCAGCATTAGGACGTTCCGACCGATATACATTAGGCTGCATACTAATCATCGCTCCGGGAGTATAATCCATCGGACCGACAGCATTACGCATAAACGGTAAATACAGACTATTATCCGGATAACAACCGCCCATTTGTTCCATTCCACGCACTCCTTCGTAAGACAATACATTCGGATATTTATATTCCAGTCCGGCAGGTTTGAAAGAGCCATGAAAATCGACAAACAAATGATGTTTGGCTGCTTCCCGGGCTACCCGTTCGTAAAAGTTGACCATCCACTGATCGCTTCTGTCCATAAAATCAATCTTAAGTCCTTTTACTCCCCATTCATTGAAAGTCTTGAAGAGATCAAAATTGTTTTCTACCGTCAACCACGTCAACCAAAGCACAATCCCTACATTTTTTTCTTTGCCATAACGGATCAACTCGTGCAAGTCTACTTTGGGATTAGGCGTATAAGGATCACGTGTACTTTTAGCCCAGCCTTCATCCATAATGATATATGGAATACCAAATTTAGAAGCAAAATCAATGTAATACTTATAAGTATCCAAGTTATAACCGGAAACAAAATTCACATCCGGTCCGTAAGGAGAAGCGTCATTCCACCATTCCCAGCTCACCTGTCCCGGCTTAATCCATGAAACATCCTGAAGTTGATTCTTTTCAGCCAGTTTATAAGTCATTGTATTCTCAATCAACTGCTTATCATTTTTACTTATCACAAAGTAACGCCAAGGATAATTTCTCGTACCTTTTGTTTTAGCAATGTAATCAGCTTCTTGAGTAATCTTCACGCTACGATCACTGTTTTCGGCAAACGCAAGCGGAGCTTTAGGAAAAACAGAGATTGCTCCGTTCGTACCCGTTCCTTTGAGAAACATACATGGATAATCAGCCAGATCCGACTCGCTGATTAATATTTTATAGTCTTTTTGTGTGTCAACCAATACCGGCAAAACAGCTATCCGTTCTTCAGGCTTCCACGCATTACTTTGAACATGTGTGTAAGGTTCCTCATAAGCTGTATGGAAGCCTCCCGGTTGTTGCAAGTGAAGAAGATAATCCGACGGGAAGTTGATAGCAAACTCTTCGTTCATTACTTCAACATCACCTTTTTGTGAGGTAATAAACCGGTAAGCAACTCCATCGTCAAAAGCACGGAATTCTACTGCATAATCTTTAAAGGTCAGTAGCAATTGATTATAACGATTATTGACTTTCGCATATTTCAAAGGAACAATAGGAGTTAATTGCTCGTCGACACTCGTACGTTTCTGACGGCGCAGTTTGGGATTTTCTCCCAACACCTGATTCCTCAATGTCAACTGAAGGGTATTGTCTTTCAACAATACATCTCCGTTATAATCTATACTATAATAGATTTTATCCGAGAGATTCAAGGACACTTTCAGCTCTCCATTGGGAGAAATTAACTCTAACTTATTCTGTGCACGAAGTAGTGATGCCAAGCACAAACACACAACTAACAGGAAATATCTTCTCATGATTTAGATATTTAATTAATAATCGTTTTACAATGGCAAATGTAATAAAAACATCACTTCGTACTATCAAACGGACTGGGTAATACTCCTTCAAAAGTCATTTTCACTGGTTTGATATACACGTTTTCATCAAATTAGCCTGATATTTCATTGTCTTTCCAGGCAACGACAAAGAAGGAGCTACCGCTTCATCCGATACCGCACGCTTATAGTTCGGTTTATTGCTCATGACAAAACGTAGTTTCACGCCATCACGTATATCCTCATATTTCAAATAAGATTTGTCATACTTCTTGCCATTCACATACAATTCCTTTACATACACATTCTTCGGCGACCAATTATCTGCTACCATTTCAATCACTTTTCCGTTGCTCATCCGAACTGTTATTGCCTCAACGCAAGGAGAACCGATGTTATACATATTGCTTGAAGGAGCCACCGGGTAAAAGCCAATGCAATTGAACATATACCAAGCCGACATCTGTCCGCAATCGTCATTGCCACTTAATGCATCCGGAGTATCGCCATAGAAACGTTCAGCAATCGTCCGTACCCACTTCTGACATTTCCAAGGTTCTTTCAAGTAATTATAAAGATATGCTACATGATGGCAAGGTTCATTTCCATGCCAATAGGCTCCGATACGGCCTTGAATATCATGTGCTCCCGGAATGTCATCCGGCAACTCTACTGTGAACAGTTCGTCCAACCGGTTGCGGAACCAGTTTTCGCCAGCTTCGTTGATATATCCTTGTACATCTTGTGGTACGTACCAGGTATATTGTACAGTAAAGCCTTCCGTAATATCCCCCCATCCATTTACAGATCCGGGGCCCTGATAAGCTACCGGAGTAAACGGTGTACGCCAGTTTCCCTGACTGTCCTTGCCACGCATATACTTCGTTTCCGGATCAATCAAAGTCTGATAAGAGAGTGCACGATTCAAGAAATAACGATAATCATCCTCTTTACCCAAAGCCTTGGCAGCCTGTGCCATACAATAATCATCATACGCATATTCCAATGTTTTAGATACTGATTCCGCCTCTTTATCGAAAGGCACATATCCCATCATACGATACTCCGGCAAACAGTCATAATTCGGATTCATCGCCGTGGTCTTCATAGCCTCATACGCACGTTCGTAATCGAACCCTTTTACTCCCTTCACAATCATGTCAGCCAATACGGAAACTGCATGATAACCAATCATACACCAAGTCTCATTTCCATAAAACGACCAGACAGGCAGCATTTTCTCCACACTTTTATCATAATGAGCCAACATGGAATTGGCAATATTGGCATTCACTTCCTGTTGAACCAGATTGAACCAGGGATGCAAAGCCCGGTAGGTATCCCAAAGAGAGAATACCGTATAGTTGGTAAATCCTTCGGCTTTTTCTATATTTTTATCTAATCCTCGAAACTGCCCATCTGCATCCTGAAAGATGAACGGATGCAAAGCCGCATGGTAAGCCGACGTATAGAAGGTTCTTTTCGTTTTACGGTCGGCAGTAAGGGTATATTTTCCAAGTTCTTTTTCCCATAGTGCTTCTCCTTTAGCTTTCAGGTCATCGAAAGCGAGTCCGGCAAGTTCCGCCATATTGTTCTTTGCTCCGTTTGTGCTGACCGATGAAATAGCAGTTTTTACAATCACTTCCTCTCCGGCTTTCGTATCAAAAGAGATGCAAGCCATCAGATTCTTTCCCCAAGCCTCATAGCTGCTACGAAACCGGGAGGTATTGTAAATCACCGGCTTCTTATTCTGCATAAAGCGCAAGCCGGTCAGCTTTTTAGAGAAAGTAGCCGTGAAATAGATATGCCGTTCCGGTCCCCAGCCTTTTACCAGTTTATATCCGGTGATGGTAGAATCATTTTCCATGCGCAGATTCGCCCATTCACAAGATTGCCATAAAGTATGGTTCATATCGATCATTATAAAAGCTTTATCTGATTGAGGATAGGTGAAGCGAAACATACCACTACGTACCCCTGACGTCATTTCAGCCTTTACCCCATAATCTGACAGTTCCACCGCATAATAATTAGGTGATGCCCATTCCTTCTCATGAGAATAACGTGAACGGTATCCCTTTTCCGGCTCCTCACGTGTCCCCGGATCTAGTTTCATCTCTCCTGTTCCGGGAATAAACAAGAAGTCTCCCAAATCAGGTATACCAGTCCCGCTTAAATGAGTCAGACTGAACCCCAACAAGGTGGAATGATTATATTTATAACCGGAAGCCGCATCATAGTATTTACTATCCGTGTCCGGACTCATCTGAATTCCTCCGAAAGGAATCTGCGCACCCGGATACACATTACCATAACCATCTGTTCCCACAAATGGATTCACATAATCAATCAGTTTCTCGGTTTGAGCCATGCCTGGCAAAATACTCACCAAGCACAGCCATACTAAAAACAATCCTCTTTTACCCATTACACTCACCATATTTACATTATTATGCTTGTATATCACCTACCGCAACTTGATATTCATGCCACAGTTCATCAATATTATATTCGTCTCCTAAAACATGCTTGATAGCTCCATCAAACGACCAAGGGATAACCTCCAATGTACTCCGGTTAAACTTACGCAGGAATTCAGGATCTTTGTTGTCACGTAACCACACGAAGAAATAACCCGCCGTACGGTATCCGTCCATATAATTTCCACCTTTCGGACGGGCATTCGGTCCGTCAAATCCTCCATTGGCAACCCGCACAGCATCTGCCATTCCCTCGATAAATGCCCAGAACACACGATTGGTTCCATAAGAACCAATTCCCTGCGGTTCCAGCTGATATGCGTGCGTCAGTTCATGCAAGAGCACCCCGCGCGTTTCGAAAAACAACTTTGCCGTATCATTCGCTGCAAAAGATTTTTCAATATGACGTGTACTGTAGAAAATCGTCACATCACCATTGCCACCGCCTTTAGCAGAAATACCGTTGATATCTTCCAAAGTATAATGTATCTTGTGCACTGCGGGAATACTATCTTCCGGAGAATTGTAAAGAGTAGCTAATACAGTACGTGCCTGTTCCTTGATATACGATTCAGCATCGGGAATGATCCGGTGGTAAATGTCCGATCCCAGCGTTTCCGGTGCTTTATCCTCAAACAATACAGCACCTGTATTGTACTCTTTCCATACATCAGAATTATCCTTCACCTGTTTTTGCACACTTGCAGCACAAGCCCCCATACCTACCAGCAGGCAGGCTGCATAGATTAAATGTATCTTTTTCATACTCCTTTATTGATTATTCGTTGATTCCGTTAGTTAATGAATAAGGTTTATCCTCCGGTGATAATCCGCGACGTTTGTTAGGTGACGCCCCCATCTTGAATTCAAGCACGCCTCCTTTCAAAATGTCTTCATGTGTAATGTACATCTTGTCGTATACCTTACCGTTCAATTTCAGCGACTGCACGTAACGTTTCTTATCGCTGACACCCGGCGCTTTGATCTCCAATGTCTTTCCATTAGGAAGCGTCATCTTCAGATAAGGTAGGTAGGGCGCTCCCAATACATACTGGTCTGTACCAGGACAAACCGGATAGAAGCCCATCACGGAGAAAAGGTACCATGCTGACATCTGTCCGCAATCATCATTTCCACCCAATCCGTTAATATCATTCTTATACATCTTATTCAGAATCTCACGCAGCCAGTACTGTGATTTCCACGGCTGGGAAGTCCACGCATATAGATAAGGAACATGGTGGCTCGGTTCATTACCATGCACATATCCGCCGACCAAACATTCTTCCGTAATATCCTCATTATGCTCATAGTACTTCTCCGGCAGATGCATGGAGAACAGTTCATCCAGTTTCTGCACGAACGTCCCTTCTCCTCCCATCAAGTCGATCATGCCAAATACATCGTGTGGCACATGAAAAGAGAAATTCCATGAATTGCCTTCGATAAAACCTTCACCATAGGTTTGCAATACATCAAACTCTTTCTTGAAAGAACCGTCACTATAACGGGGACGTGCAAAACCAATACTTGTATCATAGATAGTACGATAATTGAGGGCACGCTTTCGGTAAGTCTCCGCTATTTCCTTGTTACCTGCCTTCAAAGCTGTCTGATAGATAGTCCAATCGTCGTATGCATACTCCAAAGTAGAAGAAGCTGCTGTACCACTTTTGTCAAGCGGAATATATCCCAGCTTCATATAATCAGCTATACCTTCATAATACGGAACGGTGGATGTACTGACCATTGCCGCCAATGCCTCATCCACATTCGAAAAGACGCCTTTGGTTATTGCATCCGCCAGTACAGACACAGCATGATAACCGCTCATACACCAGTTTTCATTTCCCATCAGACTCCATATCGGCAACATTCCGTGCACGCTTTGTTGCTCATGTTTAATCATGGATTCCACCATATCCGCATTGCGTCCCGGTTTCACCAGATTCAGGAAAGGATGTTCCGCACGATAGGTATCCCAAAGGGAAAATATAGTATAGTTGGTGAATCCTTCCGCCCGGTGTATGTTATGATCCAGCCCACGATAGGAACCGTCTACATCCATATACACAGACGGATTAATCATGGTGTGGTAAAGAGAAGTATAGAACATTGCTTTCTGATCGGGCGTACCTTCGATCTCGAAATGCTTAAGTTCACTATTCCAATCTGTACGAGCAGCTTCCGCCAACTGTTCGAAACTCTTTCCGGAAGCCTCGGCATGCAGATTCTTAATGGCCCCTTCCGTACTGACTGCCGACAATGCCACTTTTACAACCAGTTCCGAATTGTTAGCGGTATCGAAGTTAAAGTAAGCCACGATTTTTCGACCTGTGATTTCAGGGAAGTTCTTTTCCAACTTAAAACGACGCCAAAAGCCATTGTACAATACTTTTTCCTTATCCTTATATCCGTAGTCTTTAATCGGCTGTGACAAAGAGATAGCAAAATAGGTATAATTCGTACGCGCCCATCCATTGGTGATACGATATCCGGTCAACAGAGTATCGTTTTCGACTCTCAAATTGGCCCATAGAACTTTGCCGTCATAATTATAAATACCATGCACCAGATCCAAAATCAAATGACCATCTTTTCCTTTCGGGAAGGTATATTTATGTATACCCGTCCGTTGTGTTGCTGTCAGTTGGGCTTTAATGCCATAATCATCCAGCATCACTTCATAATATCCGGGAACAGCTTTTTCTGTAGCATGGTCAAAACGTGAACGGTATCCCTCTTCCGGATAATCCGCCCGGCCGGGATTTAACTTCACATCGCCAACAGCAGGCATCAACAAAATGTCTCCCAAATCAGAATGTCCCGTACCACTAAGATGAGTGTGACTAAAGCCAACAATGGTCTTGTCCCTATATTGGTAACCGGCACAATACTCGTAGGCATTTTTCTGATAAGCTCCATTTACATTATGCGGAATTGTGTCTGTGTCCGGACTCAACTGTACCCATCCAAAAGGAGTACAAGCACCGGGAAAAGTGTGCCCCATCCCATTGGTCCCGATAATCGGATTCACATAGTCTACCGGCTGTTGAGCTATGGCGGACAAAGTTGCTGCCGCCATAGTCATCATCAATACTTTCTTTCTCAAATTATTCATATCAGCTTACTTTGCGTCACGAGAGAATGAATACGGGAAGTCTGATTCGTTGATACCTCTTCCCTTATTCGGTTTGTTATCCATATCAAACACCAGACGACCGCCTTTCAACAGATCGAAATGGTTCAGATAATTCTTTGTATAATTCTTGCCATTATAATTCAATGAACGAATATAACGATTATCATCGTTATTCTTCGGGGCGGAGATTTCCAGTTTCTTGCCGTTCTCCAGTGTAATCGTTGCTTTCTTGAAGTAAGGAGCTCCCATTACATATTCATTGCTGCCGGGACATACCGGATAAAATCCCAATGCAGTAAATACATACCAAGCCGAAGTCTGACCGTTATCTTCATCTCCACAATAACCGTCCGGAGTAGGAAGATAGAGGCGGTTCATCGTCTCACGCAACCAATATTGGGCTTTCCAAGGTTCGCCAGCATAGTTATACAAATAGATCATGTGCTGGATAGGTTGGTTGCCATGTGCATAGTTACCCATGTTAGCAATTTCCATTTCACGAATCTCGTGAATCACTCCTCCATAATAGCTATCATCAAATACAGGAGGAAGATTGAACACAGAATCAAGCATACTGACAAACATCTTCTTGCCGCCCATCAGATCAACCAGTCCTTGTACATCGTGGAATACCGACCATGTATAATGCCAACTATTTCCTTCCGTAAAGGCATCTCCCCATTTAAAAGGATTGAAAGGAGTCTGGAAAGTTCCGTCGGAATTCTTTCCCCGCATCAACTTAGTTTCTGGATCGAACAGATTACGGTAGTTCTGACTCCTTTTCTTATAAACATCCAGTTCTTCTGCCGGACGACCTAATTTTTCACCCATACGGTAAATGCACCAGTCATCGTATGCATATTCCAATGTGCGTGCCGCATTCTCATTAATTTTCACATCGTATGGCACATAGCCCAGTTTGTTATAATATTCATATCCACGGCGTCCGGTAGTAGAAACTTTCGGATGTACGCTATTGGCCCCTTTCAGTAGACCTTCATACATTTTTTCTGCATCCGCTTTGGTTATATTCTTCATGAAAGCATCCGCCACTACAGAAGCAGAATTGTTCCCAACCATGCAACCACGATGGCCCGGGCTGGCCCATTCAGGAAAGAATCCACTTTCAAGATAGGTATTCAACAGACCTGCCTGCATCTTCTCACCCATTGAAGGATATATCAAATTAACAAATGGAAACAAGCAACGGAAAGTATCCCAGAATCCAGTGTCGGTAAACATATATCCCGGACGGATTTCACCATTATAGGGGCTGTAATGCACAGTTTCCCCCTTACTGTTTACCTCGTAAAACATACGGGGAAACAACACCGAACGATACAAACAAGAGTAGAACGTACGCATACGGTTCTCATCGCTGTCTTCAACCTTGATACGCCCCAAGACATTGTTCCATGCCTTACGACCGGCCTCTTTTGTCTGTTCAAAGGTCTTATTACCAATTTCTTTCAAGTTCAGTTCAGCCTGTTCAGGACTGATGAATGAGGATGCCACCTTTGCATGTACCTGTTCTCCTTTCTTCGTTGAAAATCCGATAGCAGCACCCACGTGATTGGATTGTAGTTCGAGATGTGTTTCAACCAAATGATAGTCTGCCCATACTTTATTGAAAGTAAAAGGCTTGTCGAACTCTATCACAAAGTAATTCTTAAAGTTTTGAGGAACACCGCCACTATTGCGTGTCGTATAACCAACTATTTTATTTTCTTCGGGAATCACCTTCACATACGAACCGCGGTCGAAAGCATCTACCACCACATAGGCATCGGAGGTTTCAGGGAAAGTGAAACGGAAATATGCGCAACGTTCCGTCGGAGCTATTTCAGTTGTCATGTCATACTCTGACAAATAAACACTATAATAATAAGGAGTGGCTTTCTCTGCCTTATGAGAGAACCAGGAAGCACGACTGTCCTGATCGATCTTCAACTGTTTAGTCATCGGCATGATTGAGAACTGACCGTAGTCATTGATCCACGGACTAGGCTGATGGGTTTGCTTGAAACCTCTGATTTTGTCGGATGCATAAGTGTAAGCCCAACCGTCACCCATCTTTCCGGTTTGTGGCATCCAGAAGTTCATTCCCCAAGGCAACGCGATGGCAGGATATGTATTCCCATTAGATAGTGATATTTTCGAATCAGTTCCCATTAAAGGATTCACATAGTCTACCGGTTGCTTTTGCGCAAAGGTAGAAGAAGCTCCCAATAGCAGGGCTATTGCGAAAGATAGTAGTTTCTTTTTATTCATGGTCTACGAATTAAGCTATTAATTAGATTATCAAGTCTTTTTTATTTACGTTACAAATTAAAGCATCTTTCTGTAATTATCAGTCCTCTGATACGCCAAAATAAGAAAAAAATAGCATATGGTCAACCAAAGGATACGAGCGTCAACGAGAGTACAAGTTAAATAAGTGAGAATCAGGATGTAATATTTATGTGCATACCACGAGAGTACAACCGGAGGACTAACTGTTTAAGCAATAGAGAGAGGATAATTTGCCTTTACCCTCTCTCCAATTCTATCAGAAACAAATATTTATTATTACCTAATTAATTCCATCCCGGGTTCTGATGTCCTTCTAACGCAGGATTAGCCTGAATTTCATCTAACGGGATAGGCCATAACAAAGCATATTCAGGAATGGCGCCGGCTCTTGTGCTTCCATCGGGCTTGTTTTGGATTTGAGCCGATGCAAGAGCAGTCCATTTCAATTTTCCTGATTCGGTAGATGCTTCCGGATACAAACGAGTACGACGAATGTCATCCCAAATCTTAAATTCCAACGGTAACTCATGCAAACGTTCAGTCAAAATCGATTGTATTAAATCGTTTCCTGTAGCCGTCTCATCTGCCAATCCAGCACGTTTACGCACTTGATTGAGATAATATTTAGCTCCACCGACAGCATTATCTTCATGATTTGTACGTGCCAGACCTTCGGCCGCAATCAGCAAGACTTCCGCAAAACGGAATACCGGCATATTATAATCACCGTCGTGACCGCTAATCAAAGCATTTTCATCAAACCATGCCCAGTTGCCTGCATTATTCAACGTATGAGTATTTCCTTCAGCATCGGTATATTGCTTAAAGAAGAACTGTTTCTCATGTCCTCGAATATCATTAGAGGCATAGCTGTTAAGCAACATATCACAAGGAAGGTATGCATTATACAGCACGTCTCCTCCCGGATGGAACACTCCCCACTGAAAAGCATCTGTACCAATAGAACGACAAGCATAAGAGTTACCTACACTATAATCACTATAATTATATTCTTTAGCATAAATGATTTCAGCAGATTCTTTCGTTGTCTTAATCACATTATACGCAGAGTTCAAATCATCAGTCGTTCCATTCGGATGAATAAGTCCATGAGGACTATCATTAATCACGTTCAATGCCATCTGTGCAGCTTTTCCATAATAGTCTGCCCCCCCGTTTAACGGTGCACCAGCCCATTGTAAATAAACTTGTGCCAGCAAAGTCTGCGCCATTGCCCTAGTGACATAACAGCCATTTTCATAAAACGTTTTATTGGGTAATGCATCCCCGTTGACAATATCCAGCAAGTCGGCTTCAATTTTCTTATAAACCTCTTCAGCAGAAAGACGTTCTTTGTACATACCTTCTGTAGATGTGTAAGGTTCTGAAATATAAGGAACACCACCAAATTCTTTGACCAGCCAGAAATATCCATATGCACGGAAGAATTTACCTTGAGCCACATAATTATTAATAGTAGCTTCATCCAGCACACCGGTCATTGTCGGAATATTGGCAATAACAAAGTTGGCACGTGAAATACCTTTATAAAACTCATGCCAGTATTTCATTGCAATATCATCAAAAGATTCAATATTGAAGTTACACCCTTCGGATGCCGTAGTAAATGTTCTATCCTTACGCTTATCAACGTACAATCCGGACACAATACCACCCCACATTGTCGCTTTAGGAGTCCAGCCACCGCCTACATCAGTGTTGTGTAAATAAGGTACACCACCAAAATACAATGCGTTCACCCCCGACTCCGCATCAGCTTTCGTCTTCCAGAATTGGTCAGATGATTTCATATCCAATGGTTCTTCTTTCAGGAAATCGTCGCATGAATTCAGCAACACAGAAAGTGAACACATACAAAATACAGATATATATACTTTTAATAGTTTCATAATTCTTATGGTTTTTATAACGGTGAATTAAAATGCTACATTAAGACCGAACGTAAACGTTCTCGGACGCGGATAGGTGAAGAATTGGCGGTTAGCCCCCCATTTGTTGTCACCTAAACGAGATGAGTTATCCGGATCGTATCCGTTATAGTCCTTAGAAGTAATCAGGAACGCGTTATTCACATTCGCATACAAACGCAATGAAGACAGACCGATCTTCTTAATCAGTGTTGGATTGAAGGTATATCCGAGCTGAATCATGTTACAACGCAAATAAGAACCATTGCAAACCCAGTCATCATCTGCCTGGTTATTAGCTCCCTGACCAAAGTTATTCAGACGAATTGCCTGTTCTTTACCCGACGGATTGAGAGTTGGATGCCATGCTTCCTTATAAAGACGGTCTATACCGTTAGTCAGGAAACGGGCTACAGTAGAGTGATAATATTCTTGCATCACGTCTACCCCCCATGTAAACTGGAAGTCTAAAGTCAAATCGAAACCTTTATAATTGAAGGTATTGATAAATGAGCCCATCCAGTCAGGCAATCCGTTACCAATAATTTCGCGTTTCTTATAAGTTACCTTTTCACCGATAGTGGAAGGTATGTTCATTGTCTCCGGATCCCAGTTAGACGGAATACCATCGTAAATACCGGCGCGCTTATAACCATAGAAAGAAGAAAGCTCTTCACCTTCACGGATCAACATATCGTAACCCACAAAACCATCGGTTGTAATCTGACGCTTACCGGTGACAGGATCAACAGATGCACTTTCATCCAGTTTCTCTACACGGTTTTTGTTGAAACCTAAATTAAGAGTGGAAGTCCACTGGAAATCATGTGTCTGAATAGGATATGCTGTAACCAGAATATCTACACCACGATTGGAAACGGCTCCAATATTATCCATAATGGAAGAGTAGCCTGTTGATTCAGGAACCGGACGGTCGAGCAACAAATCTGAAGTATATTTATAATAATAGGAAATATCGAAATTCAGTCTGTTATTGAATAAACCCAACTCGAATCCTAAGTCCCACTGTCCTGTCTTTTCCCATTTCAAGTCAGGATTAGGCATATTGTCCAGATAAGACACAACGTGCAAAGCATCACCAATAATCGTATTTGACTGGCTTACCGTAGCCAATGATTTATATGTACCGATTTCCGAGTTACCTGTCACACCGTAAGAAGTATGCAATTTTAATTTACTAATCAATGAGTTGTCTTTCAAGAAGTCTTCATTAGAAATCATCCAGCCCAAACCTACTGACGGAAAAAATGCATATTTATTGTTCTGTCCGAATTTGGAAGAGCCATCATAACGACCGGTTACGGTAGCCATATACTTGTTGTCATAAGAATACGCCAGACGCAAGAAATAAGAGTTCATTGCCCACTTGTCGTAATCACTGCCAACAGAAGGACGGTTCGTTCCGGAACCTAAATTATAATATCCGTAGAAGTCATCAATATACTTACTGTCGGAAGCTTCGAATTTGGTATAATTATACTCTTGCCAAGACATACCCGCCATTGCATTAATGTGATGTTTGTTTATATCTTTCACATAAGTCAAATAGGTTTCTTCCTGCCAATACAAAGAGTTGGAGTTATTTGCAGAAGCTGCTCCCTCGGAACTTTGATTAATCATCGGACGCGGAGTGAACGGCGTATAGTTAGCGTCACGATTATTGTGGTAATCGATACCGAACTGGGTCTTCAGATCCAATCCTTTCATGAGATGGAAAGTCAAAGCAGCATTACCAAAAATCTGCGTACGATATTGCATAGCCTGCATCCGTTCAAGCAACTCAACGGGATTACCTACACCTTCCGGGCTGAATCCTTGTTTTCCACTATTAGGGTCAGCCTGATTATTGAGAATAGAGCTTGTATTAATAATGTTCGTCTGTGTATATTCACCATCCAGCTTAACCGGTAAGAAAGGTAGTTGCTCAATCATTGTACGCAATGCGCCTTGTCCGTAAGGGTTATCAGAAGTTCTATTACCCCAAGTATGATTTACTAATAAATTAACGGAAGTAGACAGCCAATCAGTCGGTTTGTCATCATACGCCAATTTTGCATTGATACGTTTGAAGTAAGAATTCAACAAAATACCCTGTTGATCGGTATAATTGATGAATGCTCCGATAGAAGATCCTTCTCCCGTACGTTGGATACTGATCTGATGGTTATGAGAGATGGCAGTGCGGGATGCTTCATCCTGCCAGTTGGTATTATATTTCGGAGAACCGTCTGCATTGAACAAACGTTCGTCTGTGAATATCTGTGACAGATCAGTTGTGAAGTTCTTGCCTTGAAATTCGTTGGCATTTTCCAATCCCTGCTTGAAGGTAGACATCCATTCGTTAGCATCCATTACGTCTATTTTTCTAGCCATCTTACCGATAGACAATGAACCATCATAGGAAACATGGACTCCTTTTCCTGCATTACCGCGCTTGGTAGTCACCATGATAACACCATTCGCACCACGGGCACCATAGATGGCAGCAGAGGAAGCATCTTTCAATACTTCGATAGATTCGATATCATTCGGATTAAGTAATTCGAAGTTTGACATCACCACTCCATCGACTACGTACAGCGGTGATGCCGATGCGTTGATAGTAGAAATACCACGAATGATGACACGTGATTCTCCACCCGGCTGACCGGTATTAGAGAAGATATTCACACCGGCCACTTTACCCTTCAATCCGTCAAGCGCATTGAATGATTGTGCTTTCAGCATGTCTTTACCTTTGGCTGTGGAAATGGAACCCGTCAAGTCTGATTTGCGCATGGTACCATAACCTACAACGACTACTTCGTCCAGTGCTTTCGTATCCGATTGCAGAACTACGTTCAGAACATTGCTCTTTAATTCCGAGACTTTAAATTCTTGTGTGATATAACCAATATACGAAAATACCAAGGTGGCATTGGAAGGAACAGAGAGGGTGTATTTACCGTTAATGTCAGTGATTGTTCCAGTACTGCCGTTTTTGACTTTCACCGTACCACTGATAACCGCCTCTCCTTGATCATCGGTTACCGTACCGGAGATTGATTTTACAGATTGAGCATTCATGCCCAAACTCAACATCATACCTATTACAAATAAGGTAAGATACTTTAGTTTTTCATTCATAATTCCTTTAAATTTGATTAGTAATAAGGTTAATTCCCTTTAAAAAGATTGTTGCAAATAAAGGCTATTCGAATAAAAGTCCAATGCTCTACCTTGCCAAAAAAACGGCAAAATAAAGGCACCTATTTGAAGCACAGAATGGTAAATTAGAGCACAGATTAATACTCTAATAATCAACACAATAAAATCAGCAAAAGGGATTTAGAGCACAAGGTTGTGACAAACAAATAAATAATAATGTTTCCCAACCAATCACCTATACGAAAGAATTTAACCTGACAATCAGCATACCTTTCGCTGTTCCCGATAATCTTTCGGTGTCATCCCGAACCGACGGGTAAATTCTTTATAAAAATAAGACCGGCTGGAAATTCCGACCTCCATAATAACATCTTGAATAGAAAGTTCTTCATCAAGTAACAGGCGGGCTGCCTTTTCCATACGGTAACTCTTTATTAAATCACCGGGAGCAGTATTGGAGATTTCCTTGAATTTACGATAGAACTGACGGGAACTCATTGCCATACGATCAGCTATCAACGTTGAGCCTAGTTCTTCCTTGTCCAGGTTTTCTTCAATCACCTTTAACAATTTGCGAATAAAATCAGCTTGTTCGGTAGTTGTACAGATAATCTGTCCCGCCAAATCTCCCAGTTCCTCCATATATATCTGCTTCGCTTCCCGCTTTCCATAAATAGCATTATGGACAACTTCCCGCAAGAATAATATATCATAAGGAAGTACAATATAAGAATCAGACCACAAGACCAATTCCCGCTGAATGGCCGAACCAACTTTCCAGGTTAACAATGGAATAAAAGCTGTCTTTGAAAGCAGAGTACGATTCCGGCTAACATACTCCATAAAAGTACTTTCAGCATTGGCATACATTGTCATATCTACTAATAATAGAGCCGGAGCCGACCGGCGAATTTCGTCAAAAGCAAGCTGCACACTCTTTACTTGATGAACCACGTATTCATCAGCCAGGAAATTACTAATCAACCAAGTCATTTCATCTCTGTCTTCCAACAAAAGCACAGTTTTTTTCCCTTGTTCACCTGCCACTGTCAAGACCGCCGGTTCAAAGATAATCGTCAACCGACTACCACTCCCATCATTATCATAACGAAGAACGGCATGAATACGTTCCAAAGCTGACCGTACAAAACCTAAAAGTAAATGCACAGTAAACACATGATCGGAATTTTTCTCCGTCACTGAAGAAGCTTTATCTGAAAGATATTCATACAACGCTTTCGCAGTAGCATCTTTAGAAGAAAAATGTAGCTGCATCTTACCATCCTGTTCTGACATTTCTACTATTACGCCATGAGTACCCTTCATTTCAGTAATCCGGAGATAGCAGCAATAAAGAATACTGTATAACGCATTCTTGTAAACTGGAAATGTTAAGTGTTCCGGAATCATTGACGATATAGAAGAATGATCAATCCCTTGTTCTTCCAATGTACGCAACACCTCTTGAGAAACTCCCTGTATACTCATACGCGCAGAAACAATAAACCGATCCGGAAAGAATTGTTTAAGTTCTTCCAAAAACAGAGCGTCAGGATTAAGAAGTGCGCTCATCACAGTTTCGCGTATCAGTGACACTTTCTCAAGACATTGCTCATAAGAAAGATTCTCTGCACGCAATTGGTCACAATAATTATAAATAAGAGTAAAATCTTCAAGCATCCTACGGTTTGTATATACAGTCTCGGATTTCCGGCAACTTTCTGTCCCCATCAGTGTTTTCATCATCCGTTCCTGAAGGTAGTTTTTACGTAGCAAATATATCACGTACCCTAACAACAACAAAAAAATGATCAAATAAACAAAATAAGCCGCCACCGATCGATACCAGGGAGAAAGGATATATACCGGAATAGAAAAATGCCGATATTCTGTATCAAATACATCCCTCTTATAGCGTACCTTAAAGATATAATCACCTGCCGGCACTCCTGTATATGAGGCTTCATTAATACTACTAAAAGAGGTCCAATCCTTATCATATCCTTCCAACTGGTAAGAATATTCTATATCTTCTCCTGATAAAAAATCCGGAACAACAAAAGAAAGTGCAAATGAAACCTCCGTCCCCTTCAACTGTAATGCCTTACCATCGTCTGTATAGTAATCTCCATCCCCCTGAACCACTTGCGTATGTCCAACAGTCAACTTACGTAACAAAATATCCGGATAAAATTCCGGAGCAGCCTGCACCTCTTTATCCAGATAAAGCAACCCGTCAATCCCACCGAAAAAAAGCTCCTGTGTATATGGACACATGTAATAAGCATCATCGCTAAACTCACCGATTTGAACACCTGCACTGTAAAAGTAGGCATGTGATGAGCCATTTATCGGATTATATTTAATCAGCCCCCGATTCGTACCAAGCCATAAGAGTCCGTTCTCATCTTCAAGTACACCATGAATCATATCATTGAGCAAACCTTGCTCCCGTCCGATATAGGTAGCTTTCATCTGTTTTCCATTAGAATTCAGACATACCAATCCTGATGTTGTCCCTACATATAACAACCCTTCTTTGGTCCGATACAGGCTGAGCACATCGTCTACCGACTTATGAAGCATTTCTTTCAAAGAAATCACTTTATATTCTTCAGTCCGCTTATCGAACCGTACGAGTCCTTTCTCCCGACTGCCAAGCCACAAAATAGAATCCCCCTCGGGCAGCATTGGATAGAACATCGTAATTTCCCGCTGACCGTGAAAAAAATGATAACTTTTCTGCGACTTGAAACGAATGGTACCTGCCTGCTTCTCAAGTATTAATTTATGAAAACCGGAACCGGCTGTCACCACATAAAGTACACTATCATTTTCCTCATAAATGCCATGTATCTCAGTGGGTTGTGCCGGCAGATTCTCCACAGAATGCAAAGCTTTGTCTTCAAAAGAATAGTAAAATAGTCCCGGATCTCCAGATCCTATCCAAAAGCCATCCATATAACGGCTTTGAACCAATTTATAAACAGGAAATTCTTTATTCCATCGTATATAAGACACAACATTTTGCTTACCTTCAGGAGAGTAAACTGTAACGGCAGAAGCCTCCTCATTCTCACGATAATCCGGTATATGCAACAGTCCATCACCCTTCGTCCCGAACCATAGCCCACCACTATTGTCTGTCATAACAGAACGTACCTGCCTGCTTAAGTTAGATGACAGTTGATTGAGCATCAAATTGGTGGCAATAGAATATTTCTTAGCATACATAATCGTTCCTTGTCCGTCTGAAGCAACCCATAAGACATTCTGATGAGGATCTCGATAAATACTATATATACGTACATTCCGGTCGACCACTTCTTCTTTATATTTTTGTGAAGTACGGAGACGGACTAACCCATTCGTTCGAAAACCAATAATAATATCTTCATAGAAAAGGGCTATTCCTGCAATAGTTCCATTCTTCTGCACTAATGAAGAAAGGTTACGAATATAAATTTTAGATTGTCGGGAAATATCATAAACATAAAGATCATGCTCACTATCGATAAAACAAAGAACGCCATTCTGATAAAAGACATCTTCAATAGGTTTCGCATGAAAACTAGTAGATGAAACAGTTGAATGAATTGATAATGTGTCACAATCAAAAGCATCCTGCGAAACCTGTAACAGCTCCCCTGTTTGTTGAGTGAAAATCCACAAAACACCATCATCCGTGACGAACGCCCGTTTATCCATATCTTCTACGGGTACTTTCAGATTCTTAATCTGTACAAATCGTTTATAAGATGTATTATAGTAGAAAATTCCACCATGACTCACCACCCATGTGTTTCCTTTAGAATTGGAATGTAGATAATAATCATCTGTAAAGTCATAATATCCGACAACTTGCCGTGAATCCTATGAAAGACGATTGATCCCCAAATGGGTAGAAATCCACAAACAATTATTATCCGCCTGCTGAATAGAATGGATTACGTTGTTACTCAAAGCCTTGGGAGCTGAAAAATCGGAACGGAAAACTTCCATGCTTCTGCCGTCATAACAATTGACGCCATCGTAAGTACCGAACCACATCAACCCTGTATTGTCTTGAAAAAGACAAAGCACAGCGCTATTAGATAATCCTTGCTGATAATCTACTTTCCGGAAGATATATGAATCTTTACCGCCATCTGCCTGACAGACCAATGAATAAATCAATAGAACAAAAGGAAAAATCAAGCGCATTTTCATTGTGTTAATCATTAATATCATCTATTAAATATCAGGCAATCGCTTATATGTTCTGTTTCGTAGTACGAAAGAAAATAGCCATTAATAATCGATGTCTTTAATTCTCCTTACACAAAGATACGTTTTTATACGGAAAATGCAACTCTATTTTATCAAGTACCTCTATTTTTCAGTAACTACTTCACTACTAATTCGCACAATCCAAGGATTCCGCCTCTTTCATTCTTGCCAATTCCCATCCGCGAAACAGCCAATCTTTGCCTCCGTCTCACCACCCCACACCGGAAAAAAATCCTGCCAATTAAAATTATCTGATACAAGAATCCATCGGCTGTTTGAACAACGAACACTGAACCATAATCTACTTTTGAAAAGAAATAAGTATCATTATCAGCTACGGCAGCCAACGATCCCATCATTATAAATAATGCAATCAGTTTTATTTTCATGTCGTACGTTTATCAATAAGCTGTTCAAAACCTGTTAGGTCTCTTGCTGATACTGTTACGGACATTAGCAACATTACTGGCAACACTTGTACTGTTTGTATGTTTTTCAATTTATTAGTTCCTTCCTAGTCTCAACAGAAGTGTATACACAAAAGAAGCGCGAGACCGCTAAACTTATATCCAAGTGCAGGTTCTGAACTACCTCTGTGTTGGATACAAGCAAAAACAGCTCACGCCCTTGACTGTATATCAGTACCTAGATGCAACATACAAACCAAAGGAAGAACGTTTTGTTTATTTCCTCAACACAGCTCGAATTGTCCAGATTCGCACTTGAGAAAAAGCACTAAACGCTTCCTTAATAATAAAGACGCCTCAAAGAACAGTACAAATATACTACAATTTTCCCTCAATTGTGCTTTTCATATATCAATTCTGTATAATTAAGCCATGTGTTTATCATTGATATAAGACCTATAAAGTTTTGTATATCAATTGATATTCTTGTGGCGTATCTATTCTAACGAAGTAGAGAAATAAGCTTTATTGATTACTTCTCTCTCAATACTGCTTACTTCTCATGTAATCTATTAATAGAAAAGTTGCTCTTGATTAAGTCCAAACTTTCTTTTTATTAACAGTAAAGTTGCTTTTCATCCCTTCCAATCTATAAATGCAAGCTTCATTTATAAAAACAAAGGTTCCATTTTTAAAAACAAAACTTGCATTTATAAAAATGAAGCTTGCATTTTAAGTTTGTAAATAACAAAAGAGAAGTTTACTATTGGACGAAAGGAAGTTTAGACTTAATCAAAAGAAACTTTATTGTTAATACTCAAGGAGAAGAGTAACTATCATTATTCAGTGGATATCATCCTAATAAAAAGTCTCGTATATCAATGAGACAACTTATTCAGTTATCTTTATGATATACGAGACTCAAATGTTATAAATAAAATCCTATTTTACAGGATATTATTTTGCTAATTCATTAATCACATCCATTATCTTCTGACCGATTTCCTCGGCAGCTTCCATAGTAGAAGCTTCACTATACACACGGATGATCGGTTCTGTATTACTCTTGCGCAAATGCACCCATTTGTCGGCAAAGTCTATTTTCACACCGTCGATATCGTTGATTTCTTCGTTCTTATAGATTTCCTTCACTTTGGCAAGGATAGCATCTACATCGATTTCCGGAGTCAAGTCTACACGGTTTTTAGCAATGAAGTAAGGAGGATAAGTAGCACGGAGCTCGCTAACCTTTTTTCCTTCGTGAGCCAGATGGCTAAGGAATAATGCGATGCCTACCAATGCATCACGTCCGTAGTGACTAGCAGGATAAATTACTCCACCATTTCCCTCACCGCCGATAACGGCATTGGTTGCTTTCATCTTCGTTACAACATTTACTTCGCCTACGGCAGAAGCGCTGTATTCCATTCCATACTTGCGAGTTACATCACGCAAAGCACGAGTAGAGCTCAAATTAGAAACAGTGTTACCGGGGGTATGTTTCAGTACATAGTCGGCAACAGTAACCAGTGTATATTCTTCACCGTACATTACGCCATTCTCGCAGATCATTGCCAGACGGTCAACATCGGGGTCTACAACAAAAGCTACATCGGCCTTTCCACCTTTCATTAAGTTCATGATGTCACCGAGGTTCTTTTCAAGCGGTTCGGGGTTGTGCTGGAAGTTTCCGGTAGGTTCACAGTAGAGTTTCTCTACATGTTTCACACCTAAACGTTCAAGAAGTTCGGGAAGAATGATACCGCCTACCGAGTTTACACAGTCAATAGCTACCCGGAAATCAGCTTTTTTGATAGCTTCTACATCTACCAGGTCAAGAGCCAATACACTGTCGATATGTTTCTGATTATAAGTCAGGTCTTTGCGGTAAGATCCCAGATGGTCGACATCGGCATAGTCAAATTCTTCAGCTTCAGAAATACGAAGTACTTCGTTGCCTTCGGCTGCATTCAGAAATTCACCATGTTCATTCAGCAATTTTAGTGCGTTCCACTGTTTCGGGTTATGAGAAGCTGTCAGGATAATACCGCCACAGGCGCCTTCCATTGTTACAGCAAGTTCTGTGGTCGGGGTAGAAGCAAGATCAATGTCTACTACATCCCAGCCCATTCCCATCAATGTGCCGACTACTACGTTTTTTACCATTTCACCGGAAATGCGGGCATCACGTCCCACAACAATCTTATTACTCTTTGCCTTGCAGGTTCTACGAATCAAAGTAGCATAAGCCGAGGTGAATTTTACAATGTCAAGCGGGTTCAGTCCTTCTCCCGCTCCTCCGCCAATAGTTCCGCGGATTCCAGAGATAGATTTGATTAGAGTCATAGGTTCTTTAGTTAAAGATTTGATTTATCTAATGTTAGTGCTTTAGCTTTTTGCTTTCTCGAACTTCCGGATATCATAGAAATAAGGATTGACATATTGTTGTGCAGTTGTATGTCCCATCTTAGAAGGTACAATTAGGCGTACATGGGCATTATTACGCAAATATGGTAAAGCAATCAGCCATCCGGATGGAATTGCAGTTCCATAACCATTAGCAACTGTCCACAAATAGTCATAATCAAAATCACCAGATAAAACGATTCCATAAACAGTAGATGAGTTTTGCACATAACGGAATGTTAATGGAGACTTATAATATTCAGAAATATCCATCCATTTTTCCAAAGGAACATTGAAACATGTAGTATCTCCTGTCATCATATCCTGTTCTACATAGCGGGTACAAATGACATTATTGTTAGCAAAAGTATCTACCTCATTAATAACTTCAACTCCATTCTTATCCTCTTTTCCTCCACGATCTACGATCTGCATATATACGCCATTGGAGAAAGCAACGTATTCGTCATATCCATTCCCCGCTTCTTTAGAAGCTGTAATCGTATCCCGTTCAAACTCTTCCAGTGAAATGACACGGATATCATTATCTTTGATGAACTTATTCACCGCATTTTTCTCGTCTTCCAGCATTTCTGCATAAGTCTTCGAATTGTCGCATGCCTGGAACAGACTTCCGGCGGTTAACAAAGAGAGAAATAAAAATACAAGTTTCTTCATTATCTGTTATTTAGCTATATTCCGCACAAATGTATCTCAAAATCATTAAAAGTTGAAAGGGGGAAGTTGAAAGTTCGTATCTTTTAACCTTTCCATATTCACTTTTAACCTTCCATCTTTAGCTTTTCGCTGTTAGTAAAGGTTTATATTTCTCAAGCGCTTTCTCAAAGACCGCTTTTGCCTCTTCCATCGTTCCGAAAAATTCACCGCCCGAAGCATTCAAGTGGCCTCCTCCATGGAAGAATTCGGCAGCTAACTGATTGCATGGGAAGGTTCCTACTGAACGAAGGGATATTTTAATCATCGGTTTCTCGGTATCTTCCCTCAAGAAGCAAGAGAAACAGACATTTTTAATGGAAAGGGGAATATTAACAAAGCCTTCGCTATCGCCTTTTATATAGTTAAATTTGCTTTGCTCTGCTTTTGTCAGGGTGATTAGAGCCGAATTAGATTCCGAATACACAGTCATGTTCGATAATACATATCCCATCAAACGTAAACGGCTCTCCGAATAGGTGTTGTACACCTTACGATAAATATCATCTTTATCGATTCCTTTAGAAAGGAGTTCGCTAATGATAAAATAAATCTCCCGGTTGTTCGAGTTATAGGTGAACCCACCGGTATCTGTCATCATCCCTGTGTAGATACATTCTGCGCCTTCCTTAGAGATATCACTGAAATATCCCATACGGCAGATGAGACGAAATATCAGTTCGGAAGTAGAAGATATTTTGGGATAGGACATTACTATCTTACAGAAATCTTCGGGATATAAATGATGATCGATCATTATTTTACGTGCCGGAGAAGCGGCCACAGCATCTGCCATATCGTCGATACGCTTCAGTGCATTGAAATCGAGGCAACAGATGACGTCTGCTTCGGCGATCAATTTATCTGCAAAGTCTTTGTAACGGTCATACAACAGGATATCCTTACTGCCCGGCATCCACCGCAGAAAATCGGGAAAAGCATTCGGCACAATTACGTTTACTGTTTTCTCTTGTGAATCTAAAAAATGATATAATCCCAATGAAGAACCGATAGCATCGCCGTCAGGAGAAACATGAGATACAATTACTATTTTGTCAGCTCGTTCAAACCATTTAGTAAAATGGTCTATTTTGGCTTGTTCAATTACTTTCGTCAACATACTCTTATACTTTATCAAGGTGCAAATGTACGATAAATCTTTGTACTTAGAGCAAAAAGCGGACAGAACCTTCGTCGGATAGCGAGATAAACCGCAGACCGGATTGCTTGCATTCGCTTTCAAGGAGGTGTCTGCGGTATTCCGAGAGAGATGCGTCCAATATGACGTAAGAGAAAGAAAAGATTCGGGTGAGCTCTTCCAGATGTCCGTCATATCCTTTGCATAAGTAAAGATACTGAATATATAACGGAGAAACGGTGGTTTTGTTCCGCCAATGGTTATCATTTATTACACAAATATGACAGCCATGATAGGATATAATCTGCTGCTGACGATTAAGTTCCATATACCGGCAATCGGCAGTTATTTCTTTGGGAGGCAGAAGATGATGATGCTTCCAATAGTTAGCAGCCATGCGCTTCAGACGTTTTTCATTGGAGATAGTATCTACATAGTTTATCCAGGAACGTCCATCGCTCTCAATGCAATGTACTGCAGGGCAACCGCGCACGTTATAAAAGACCAGGCTTGTCCGGGGACGATCTAGCCAATATAATGTTGAATGATAAGTCCCCAGTAATAAGATAGAAAAAAGACAAATCAATAAATTCCGGTATCGACGGTTCATGAAATAATAGGTTAACAAAAAGCCAACGATATAGATACCCAATATTTCTGACTGATAAAGCCAGATTCCATCTATAGAAGCGTAAGGAAGCTGTTCCACCCATCGGACGAAGAAATTAAGTCCTTCCAATAGTTTCTTAACACCTTCGGCCACTACGATCTGAAGCCACGAAAGAGGAGTCAGAAGAAGCATAATGACAGCAGCATACAGGATAATCGTAATGAAAGGAATAACAACCAAGTTCGTCAATAGAAAATGTACAGAGAACCGGGAAAAATAAAACATAACAAGCGGAGCCGTTCCTATTTGTGCAGCAACAGACACACTCATCAGTCCCCAAATATATTTTCCTATTCTACCTTTCACCGTAATCAGGTGATAGATTGGTTTTTGAATCAATAGGATGGAAGCAACAGCAAGGAAAGAGAGCTGGAAACCAACATCAAACAACCATGCCGGATTACAGAATAGCATCAACCATGCAGCTGCCGCCAATGTATTTAGAGATAGCGGTTGGCGACCAACCATATCTGCCATTGCTAAAATTGAAAACATACTGACCGAGCGTACTACCGAAGGAGAAAGTCCTGTGAAAAAGGCAAAAGCCCATAATAGGATAAGAAGAAGAACAGAACGTATAGCTCTACCTATATTTCCTCTTCGGGCAATAGGTTTCAGTATGAAAAAGAGCAGTGTATATAAAAGCCCGATATGCAAACCGGATAGAGCTAGAATATGACTTGCACCGGCCACCGAATAACTCTCACGAACCGAATCACTTAATTCCGTTTTGTCTCCTATGGTCAGTGCTGAAAGTACAGCCAGTTCATCACCGGAAAATCCCAGTTTCTGATAAAGTGAAATCATCCTTCTTCGGCAAGAGCTGGCTATACTTTTGAGATCAAGGTTATTCATCCCGTCCTGTTTTGTCCATTTCCCGGATGCAACATATCCTGTTCCACTGATTCCTTTCCACATCAGGAAGCGGGCATAATCAAATTCATCAAAGTTCCGATTGTTGAGAGGGGGAGAAATACGGGCAGAAATCAGCAGTTCATCTCCACTTTTCAACCGGGTAACGACCGAATCTTGCTGTAGATAAAGAATTACAGCACGTTCTATCGGATATGTGCCGGCAGTATCACGACGTTCCTTTAATAATGTCTGGCAGAGGTAGGTATGTTCTTTCGCTTGAGGTGCATCCGTTATTAAAACCCGATACACTGTTTCTTCTTCCGGAAAAGAGTAGACAGCGTGTTGTAATTGCCAAGTTATTCCAAGCCATCCTCCTATAAAACAAAGGATAGAGACTGCTAATCCAAAGCACCATCGCAATGAATGGCGTTTCAGGAAATAAAGAACAAACAATAAAGCAATACAAAGTCCAAAGGCTAGAACACTCCAAAAAGGTTCCCATGAACGGTCAAAAAAATGATCTCCACAAAAAACGCCTGTTATCCAAGGGATAATCAGGCGTATATAGGGATATCGATGGATGTAAAAAGTACTCAACAGATGAGTTACAGTTCGTGCAACTGACGAATCATCGCCTCCGGATCGGGTGCCGCAAAGACAGCATTACCAGCCACTAACGCATCGGCTCCCGCCTCAACCAAGCGGGCACCTGTTTCCAGATTCACCCCACCGTCTACTTCAATGAGCGCTTTCGAACCTGTCCGTTCAATCAGGGCACGCAGCTCACGAACTTTTTCTACTGAATGTTCGATAAACTTCTGTCCGCCAAATCCCGGATTCACGCTCATGATAAGCACCATATATACATCCCGGATAATATCTTGTAAAAGAGCTACAGGAGTGGCTGGATTGATAGTTACAGCAGGCTGCATCCCAGCTTCTCTGATTTGTTGAATCACCCGATGCAAATGCGGGCAAGCTTCATAATGCACATTCATCGTATGGGCGCCCAACGCTTTTACCTCCGGAATAAACTTTTCCGGATTCACAATCATCAAATGCACATCCAGCGGTTTCTGGCTTAACTTCGCCACATATTTCAGTACCGGAAAGCCAAATGAAATGTTCGGAACAAATACTCCGTCCATAATATCAATATGTACCCACTCCGCTTCACTGCGGTTTACCATTTCAATATCCTTTGCCAAATATCCAAAATCGGCAGAAAGAATGGAAGGAGCGATAATCGGTTTCATAATTCTTTTATTTTAGGTTCTAGCCGTCACTTATTCGGGACGTTTTATTCTATTTATAATCTAATGGCTTGCTCGTTTTAATCTGCTCATCCGATTAATTACTTCATCAGACAACCATCTTCCAGGTGATATCCACGAAGCAATTCATCTATTTTCAGACGTTTTTTACCGGGAAGCTGTAAAGAAAGAATAGATACAAATCCATCCGGTACAGCTACTTTCATAAATTTCTTTCCATCGGTCACAATTGTTCCTGTAGCTAATTGATGTGATTCATAAATCTTCTCGCTTTCAAATATCTTCACGACCACTGCTGCTCCTTCTTCAGAAGTAATCAGTTCACTCCAAGCAGCAGGATAAGGTGATAATCCACGGATAAAATCATATATCTTCTTCACCGGCTGATTCCAGTCAATCCGACAGGTTTCTTTAAAGATCTTCGGAGCAGGACGAAGTTCACCGACAACCGCCATTTCTTCTTGAGGAATCGGTTTTACCGTTCCATTCAATATAGCGTCTACCGTTTCAAGAACCAGTTTTCCTCCCAGTACCATCAACTTATCATGTACCACTTCCACATTATCCGTATCTGCAATAGGTACACGTACTTGCTGAATGACTTCTCCGGTGTCTATCTCGTGTTTCAAAAAGAAAGTAGTAATTCCTGTTTCCGTATCACCATTGATAACCGCCCAATTAATGGGGGCAGCTCCACGGTATTGAGGAAGCAAAGAAGCATGAAGATTGAACGTACCCAGTCGTGGCATATTCCATACCACTTCCGGCAACATACGAAAAGCAACTACAATCTGCAAGTCCGCCTTCCATTCACGCAATGCTTCTACAAAAACCTCATCTTTTAACCTTTCCGGTTGAAGTAACGGTAAATTTTGTTCAAGTGCATATTGCTTTACAGGAGAATACTGAATCTTATGTCCGCGTCCGGCAGGCTTATCGGGCATTGTAATCACACCCACTACATTATAACCGCCTTCTACTAATTGACGCAGGGCCTCTACCGCAAAATCGGGAGTCCCCATATATACTATTCTTAAATCTTCTTTTTTCATAATCGTCTTATAATCTGCATAGCAACCTGTTATCTGCATAAACCCGGCTCCGGCATCTTGCCGATTGTCGGTTAGTCTTCAGAGAAATGTACCAATACTTGCCGGTATGAATTAAATATCTTCGATTTAGAAACAAATCCCTGATATCGCCCTTCTTCATCCACTACCGGAAGATTCCAGGCTTTCGTATCATCAAACGTCTGCATCACCTGTTCCATTCCATCCGTATCGAATATCTTGGCAGGGGCAGATGTCATTAATTTATTAACAGTGAAACGGTGATAAAGTTCTTGCCGGAACATGATGTTACGAATGTCGTCGAGAAGTACAATTCCCAACAATCCACCCGTTTTCTTATCTGTCACCGGGAAGACATTTCGATGGGAAGCAGCAATTGCTTTCACTAATTCGCCCAAATCCATTTCCGGATGTACGACAACGAAATCTTTCTCCACCACATTCTCCATCTTCATCAACGTCAACACGGCTTTATCCTTATGGTGTGTAAGCAACTGTCCCTTCTTAGCTAAACGCATCGAATAGATACTATGAGGTTCGAAAGCTATAATGGTCAGATATGAACTTACAGATACAATCATCAACGGAAGAAATAAGTCATATCCCCCTGTCAATTCGGCGATCAGGAACACCCCTGTCAACGGAGCATGCATAACGCCACTCATCACTCCCGCCATCCCCATCAATGCAAAATTCTTTTCCGGCAAATAAGCGGAGAAAGCAAAGTCATTGCTAAAATGAGAAAAGACAAACCCGGCGATACATCCCAAATAAAGCGAAGGCGCAAAGATACCACCACAACCACCGCCACCATTCGTTGCACTGGAAGCAAAGACCTTCAGCAGAATAATCAGCATCAGATAAACCAGCAGCAAATTGCCATAGCCATAAAACATAGAATTGTTCATGACCGTATCCCACTCTGCCGCAGACGTTCCATTCAGCAAAAGATTAATGGTATCATATCCTTCACCATAAAGAGGCGGGAAAAGGAAGATCAATATACTCAACATCACACCACCGAAAGCCAGTTTCTTATAAGGGTTGTTGAGTTTACCAAAGACACCTTCCACCGAATTCATGGCACGCGTAAAGTACAATGAAATCAGTCCGCAAAAAATTCCCAGTAAAATAACAAAAGGAATACGCTCCAGTTCGAATGCCTGATCCAGATGAAACTTAAACATAGCCTCCGTACCGGTGATTATATATGAAACGGTTGCCGCTGTCACGGCAGAAATCAGCAGGGGAAGTAAAGAGGACATGGTCAGGTCGATCATCAAAACTTCCAATGTAAATACCAATCCCGCAATCGGAGCTTTAAAAATGCCGGCAATCGCACCTGCCGCGCCACAGCCGACGAGCAACATCAGCGTGCGGTGCTCCATCTTGAATACACTTCCTAAATTGGAACCGATTGCCGAACCTGTCAGTACAATCGGCGCCTCTGCTCCAACCGATCCACCAAACCCGATGGTGATCGCACTGGCAATGGTAGAGGACCAGATATTATGTCGCTTGATACGTCCCTGTCTACGGGAAATAGCATATAGAATTTTGGTGACTCCATGACTGATGTCATCCTTTACAATATTACGAACAAACCAACCTGCAAGAAAAATCCCGACTACCGGATATACCAAATACAGGTAGTTAGCTTCCGTTGCATTAAAATTATCAGTTAGGAAATTCTGTATCTGATGGATAAAGAATTTCAATATTAATGCGGCAAACGCTGTGAAAATTCCGACCAGGAAACTTAATATCAGAATAAATTGCTTCTCCTTTATATTCGCTTCCCGCCATTTGATGCAACGCTGTAATAAACTAAGTTTTTCTCCCTTCATTTATTCGCGAATTATCTTTATCACTCCACCTTTTTCCAACTTAATAATACTTGAGGGTCTCGGCCGGCTCATATCGTCCTGGCGAAAGCCAACGATATAATCTACCGCCAATTTGATTTCATCACTGATTTCGCTAAAATTAGCCGCACCCGGCTGCCCGCTGACATTAGCCGAAGTAGAAACGATTGCTTTACGGAACTGCTGACAGAGTCGTCTGGAAAAATCTTCATTCGTCACCCGAATCCCTACACTACCATCCTCGGCCAGCAAATTCGATGCTAAGTTACGTGCTCCGGAATAAATAATCGTCAACGGCTTGTCGGCAACTTCAATCAAATCCCATGCAACATCAGGCACATCCTGTACATAAAAATCTACTTTAACCGGAGAGTCTACCAAGACCAGCATAGCCTTGCTGTCAGCGCGCTTCTTAATCTCATACACGCGGCGTACAGCCTCTTCATTAGTCGCATCACAGCCTATACCCCATACGGTATCGGTGGGATAAAGGATCACTCCTCCTTCATTCATCACCTGACAGGCTTTTTTAATATCTTCTATCATTTCTTGATTAATTTCCGTTAAGAACAAGATGCAAAAATAACACTTTTATTCCATTTAGTGAAATCTAGCCCGACGTTTTTAAATTCCCCTTTCAAATCAGCTATTCGCACACAAGACAAGAGTTTAACTATCGAACAATGATATAGGTTGATCCCACAAGCCATACAAAAAGAAAGAACGATGTAATCCATTGTGAGAATCTACATCGTTCTATAAAAAACAGATCATTCAATAAGTCATACTAAATACTGTCAGTTTTTCCAACTGTTATCCAGGTTCGGATTTAAAATCACGTCTTCATAAGGATAAGGAACATACATCTTACTGTCATCCCAAGTTCCGGTGACTGCTACAGCTTCTTTCCTGAAAACATCGTGCGCCACCTCAATAGGCTTATTTAGCTTACGGGATTCAAAATGATCCTTATAACGGTACATTCTAAACATATCCCTGGCTCTGCTGGCGATTCCTCCCCAATAGTATCCCGCCATTTCCCAGCCATGTTCATCGTAAGCCGCTTCCGCCAGTTTATCAGGAGACATATCCGTCGTATATTTATCAGTCTCTTCACCATCTGCCCTGTTGCGCACCTCGTTTAGAACTTTGACCGCCTGTTCATTGATCTCTCCCGCACGCCCTGTCGCTTCGGCATACCAGCAATATACTTGCGAAAGACGTAACAACTGGAATGTTTTCTCACCCGACGCATTGACTACGGTAGGATTTGTATAATCAAATTCTGTTCCACGCACCGCTCCTTCTGCAGTTTTCATAAAGACAGGGGCGACTACTTCACGAGAAGCAGGATCGGTATCATACCACCAATCATATAGTTTCCCGTCGCTAAGCATGATTTTAGGGAAATACGTAGCATCTTTACGAGGGCCTTCAGGAAAGTTCTTCCAAAATTTGATTTCCCCATTCGTATCTCCCCAACCGGCCTGTTTCATATCCTGAAGGAAATCAGTTAAAGGAGCGGCCTGCCCCATCGCATCCCTGTTATAGTAGATACCTAACAGCAGCTCCGTATTCTTATTATTGTACTCCCACGAATATACCTGACTATATTCCGGTAGCAGTTTATAATAATAAGTGCCATTATCTGCACCGTCTATCACTTCTTTGGCTTTAGCGGCAGCCAGTTTATAATATTCAACTCCTTTATTAAGCGGCCACCCCGCCATACACATATAAACATAAGCCATTGTTGCTTTCACAGCTCCTTCACTTACGGCAATATTCATTCCGTTTCTGGCATAAGGTTCTTTTGTATACATTGCGAGACAACCGGTTTCGGCTATTTTCAGGTCAGACAGGATCAGTTCGTACACTTCTTCCTCTGTCTTTAAGGGAGCATTATAATCTATTTCTTCTTTCAGCATAATGGGAACTCGTCCCCAAGTCGTCACCAGATAAAAATAAGAGTAGGCTCTCCAATAATGCGCCTGTGCAATAGCCACCTTAATATCCTCTTTCGACACCTCCGGCGTACGCTCCGCATTATTAATGATAAAATTAGCGGCCTTGATAACTTTGAAACGCTGTTCCCACATACTGGACAACCACGAGTTATTGTCTTTCACATCAAACTGATCATGCTCACGGAGAGGCTGCTTATTACTTGAAGGATGAGTGGAAATATCGTCTCCCACCAAGAAGTTCGTACCACAAAGGTTATTACTAGCCTGTGAACTTGCTATCACGGAATAGAGAGCCGTCAGTGAAGCATCCAAATCTTCCTTGTTGCTGAAATAGGTATCCGAAGGCAATTGTCCTTTCGGATCTTCTTCCAGGAAATCACTACACGAAGTCCAACACAAAGCTGCCAGAAGAGCAGGCAAAACTTTCATTATAAAGGTATATGTTATTTTCATACGGTTATTGTCTTAATAGGTGGTTTAAAATCTGATTTTAGCACCGAAAGTAATCGTCCGCGGAATCGGATAAGCGCCATAGTCCAGTCCGTCATAACTGGTATACACTTCGGGATCCATTCCTTTATAGCGGGTGATCGTAAAGAGATCCTGTGCGCTGACAGACAATTGTACACTTGCAAACTTTAATACACGACGAGGAATGCGGTACGAGAGACTGATATTCTTCAACTTAATAAAAGAAGCATCTTCAAGCCAGAAATCTGAATTGGCATAACTCTTGTTATCGGTGTTAGTGAGACTCGGATAAAGGGCGTCAGCTTTGTTAGCAACATGATCCCAGCCTTTGAAGTAGGCATCGCGCAAGGTAATAAAACGAGAGACTCCAGTCATGGATGCCGCCATAAAACGGCTGATATTCAATCGGTCATATCCGGTGGCAGCATTGAAAAAGACATTCAGCGTCCAGTTTTTCCAAGTAACAGTGTTATTCCAACCTACTGTCCATTTGGGACTTGCCTGTCCTTTCACGACCAGATCATCGGAAGTCGGATTCGTTGTCAGACTACCATCTGCTTTCTGATAAAGATTGGCGCCTTTATCATCGAATCCTTTCCATTGATAAACATAGAAAGATCCCATAGGATAACCGGGCTTCATAATTTGCAGAGGACCTCCCAAATCGCTATAGTTAGCAGTGAGTACAAAGTCATCTCCTGCGAGGTCTGCTACTTCATTCTTCACATAAGAAGCATTCAGACTGGTTTCCCATGTCACGGCGCCCTTCACAGGGAAAGTAGTGAGAGACATTTCGACTCCTGTATTGTTAAGTTTCCCCTGATTAACCCAATAGGTACCACCTCCGTTATATTTGGGTACTTGTTTCTGAAAGAGCAGATCTTTCGTTTGCTTCTTAAACCAGTCCACTGTTATATTAAAACCTCCGAGACTCAAGTCCAATCCCAAATCATATTGATAAGTCTTTTCCCACGTAATGTCAGGTGTAGCAAACTGATTCCCCCAATATCCCGTAGAAGAAGTGGAAGTTCCCCAACCGTAAGAGGCACCCGACAACATACCCAGCGTACTATAAGCAGCAATATCCTGGTTTCCTGTAACTCCGAAACTGGCACGTAACTTCAATTGGTCAAGTACATGCTGATTACTCATGAAAGATTCCTGTGCAATATCCCAAGCTATAGCTGCGGAAGGGAAATATCCCCATTTGTTGTCTCCCTGGAATTTAGAAGAACCGTCGGCTCTCAATGCGGCAGTAATGAAATAGCGTTTTTTATAATCGTAATTAGCGCGTACGATACCGGAAGCCAAAGAGAATTCCGTATAAGAATTGCTCGCATCTCTTATAGCGGCATTGCCGAGATTCCAGTACCCTACACTTTCATTGTTCAGATTAGAACCAGTTCCTTTCAGTTGCGAATCCCACGAGCGGCTTATCTCCCATACTGCCATAGCGGTGAAACTATGATCGCCAAACTGCTTTTGCCAGGTCAGGTTGTTTGTGTTTTGCCAATAATTGTGCAGTGCACTGGTATTACTCGCACTATTGATGGCACCCGGTGAATCCAGTTTCGACCGGAAAGAATAAGAAGGACTATTATCGTAGTCATAACCTCCCTGAACGGAAAGCGTCAGTCCTTTCATGATCTTAAACAGCAATGTCAGGTTGGCGTTTAAATTATAGCTATAGCTATCGCTATTGTTCACTATCATTTCACCGTAAGGGCTGGAACCGATCATATTATACGGGTCTGTATTGTACACGCCGGTTTCGGGATCTTTCAGCTCCATGGTAGGCGAAAAGTTAGTGACATGCAACCAGTTCGCCCCACCTTCATTGTGTTTGTGAAGACTGGATGCGTTTAATTTTGCAGAGATTGTCAACCAGGGTTTCACTTCCGAGTCGATGTTTGCCCGAATTCCATAGCGTTTATAATCGGACATGATGGTGATGGCTTCCTGATCGAGCACATTTCCCGAAATAAGGTATTTCACTTTTTCATTTCCTCCGGATATGGCAAGCCGATAATCCTGGGTGATACCTGTACGAGTCAGAAGATCAGTCCAGTTAATTCCTTTCGTTCCATTTTTATAAGCCTCAAGATCTTCGGCAGAGATAGTAGACGATCCGCGAATGTCATTCAGTGCAGTTGCATATTCGTAAGCGTTCAGCAGGTCATACTGTTTTCTGACAGTCGAAAGCCCTACCGATGCATCGAACGTTACCTGTGCTTTTCCCTCACTACCCTGTTTGGTGGTTATCAGGATAACGCCATTCGAACCACGGGAACCGTAAATGGCAGTGGAGGAAGCGTCTTTCAGTATTTCCATCGACTGGATATCAGAAGGGTTAATACCGTCCAAGCCACTGGAAGAGATGATACCGTCAATCACATATAAAGGATCACTGCTTTTATTAATAGAGGTAGTTCCACGAACGCGCACCTTCATACTTGCTCCGGGCATACCACTCGTAGCAGTGACTTCTACACCGGGAGTACGACCCTGGAGTATATTTTCAACCCGTTGTACAGGTTGATTTTTGTATTGTCTGTTGGATACACCGGACACAGCACCCGTAAGGTCACTCTTTTTGACGGTTCCGTATCCTACCACTACCACTTCATCCAATAACTGATTGTCTTCTTTCAACACAACACGAAGAAGAGATCTCTTTCTGACTTTCACTTCCTGCGTATGATAGCCGATATAAGAGATCACTAAAATCGCTCCTTCCGGAGCTTCGAGAGTAAACCTACCATCCATATCACTGGTAGTTCCGGTATCTTCACCTTTGATAATGACGGAAGCACCAATGATTGTCTCTCCCTGTTCGTCGTTAATCACTCCTTTGATTGTCTTTCCAGCATCCCCGTCGGTAGTAGTATCGCTGTTTGTCGTAACTTCATTGTTATTTTCCGGGGCTTCCTGTGTTTCTGTCTTCTGTTTTTCAAGAGGAGGAGCAACCTGCGCGAATAATCCGAAAGGCAGAAACAGCATTAAAAGAATGCATAATAGCCATTTGTTTTTCATTATTACTTCCATTATTGTTCTAAAATTAGAATAGTTATTAGGATAGATTACCATCAATATTAGGCAATTTATGTGCCAAAAGCATAACAAAAGACTGATACAACGAGACTTGTCAAGTTTAATAAAAGAGATTATATCACTCATTTTCAAACACATAAACAATTTGCAATAAAGAAAAAAAGCATTAATAGCCAGATTAAGTTTCAAGCACGATCCTGTGCAAAAATTCCACAGAAATGTGGACATATTCCACAAGATAATAAGTTAAGAATAATCCGTATTTAAAAGTTCCTTTCCATCCTTCTGATTGTTTCCACATATCAGAAGTCAGAATAAACGTTCCAAAACTCCAGTTTAAACGATTATTAACTAATTTCTCCCCCGTCTCCGAGAACAGAATCAGCAGAAATATCTATCTTTGTCCCAATTTCAAGCAAGAAAGCAAAAGTGCTATTTTTGTGTCGAATTTAAAACGTTTAAGAGAAAACAATGGAAGAAATCGTATTTCATCACACATTACCTATCCAATTGCGATTCAATGATGTAGACAAATTTGGTCACGTCAACAACACGGTTTACTTCTCCTTTTACGACTTGGGAAAGACTGAATACTTCGGTTCGGTATGCCCGGGAGTAGATTGGGAAAAGATTGGCATTGTCGTTGTTCATATCGAAGCGAATTTTGTCAAGCAAATTTTCGCATCGGACCACATCGCTGTACAAACCGCCGTCTCTAAGATAGGTACCAAAAGCTTTCATCTGGTTCAACAAGTCATTGATACGAAAACCAATGAGGTGAAATGTGTTTGCAAGTCCATCATGGTTACTTTCGATCTTGAAAGACATGAGTCCATGCCACTGACCAAGGAATGGATAGAAGCGATCTGCAAGTATGAAGGACGGGATTTGCAAAAAGCATAGATTGATTTTTCTCCCCACCGATGAAGACACCCTCCGGCACCAATGAAGGCATCGAGCGGCACCGGGGAACAAATCTCCCACGAATGAGAAACAAAACAAGCAAAACCAATTCCCCAGAAAAAGTTTTATCCTGATTCATGTCCGCTATATAACAGAAATTGCCTATTTTTGCACCTTATTATTAAGGCATAAAATATCTAGTACAGAAAATGATAGCTGACAAAAGTATAAATTTAGATACCCTTCATAAAGTATTGTTTGATAATGAGAAGCTGGAACTCTCTGAAGAATGTATTCGAAAAGTAGAGGAAAGCTTCGATTTTCTGCAATCCTTTTCCAGCGATAAGATTATTTATGGTATCAATACGGGGTTCGGCCCAATGGCACAATACAGAATAGAAGATCAGTCATTGATCGACCTTCAGTATAATATCATCCGAAGCCATTCCACCGGTGCCGGCAAACCGCTTCCCGAACTTTATGTAAAAGCAGCTATGATTGCCCGTTTGTACACTTTTCTACAAGGGAAGTCAGGAGTGCATCTGGAACTGGTTTCTCTCCTCTGTGAATTTATCAACCGCGGAATTTATCCGTTCATACCCGAACACGGAAGTGTAGGTGCCAGCGGCGATCTCGTACAACTGGCCCATATCGCCCTGACGTTAATAGGGGAAGGGGAAGTTTTTTATCAGGGTAAATTGTGTAACGCAGCTACGGTGCTTCAGGAAAACGGTCTGAAACCTTTTTCCATGCGTATTCGTGAAGGTTTATCCGTTACAAACGGTACTTCTGTAATGACAGGCATCGGTATTGTCAATCTGATTTATGCAAAAAAACTACTCCGTTGGTCGGTGGCTGCCTCTGTAATGATGAATGAGATTGCCGCCTCTTATGATGATTTTATGGCACAGGCATTAAACGAGGCCAAGCATCATAAAGGTCAACAAGAGATAGCTGCTATGATGAGAGAATGGGTGGCAGGCAGTAAATGCGTGCTTCAAAGAGAGAACGAGCTATACAACCAGGTGCATAAAGAGAAAATCTTCGAACACAAAGTACAGCCCTATTATTCCTTGCGATGTGTTCCGCAAATACTCGGTCCTATTTACGATGAACTGGAGAATGCGGAAGAAGTATTAATAAACGAAATAAATTCCGCCTGTGACAATCCGATTGTCGATCCGGATACACAAAATATTTATCATGGCGGCAACTTCCACGGAGATTACATTTCTTTCGAAATGGACAAGTTGAAAATTGCCGTGACCAAGCTGACTATGCTTTGCGAAAGACAGATTAACTATCTGTTCCACGACCGTATCAATGGCATCCTGCCTCCGTTTGTAAATTTGGGAGTGCTTGGATTGAACTATGGTTTACAGGCTTCGCAATTCACTGCAACCTCCACCACAGCGGAGTGTCAGACATTATCAAATCCGATGTATGTACACAGTATCCCCAACAACAATGATAATCAGGATATTGTCAGCATGGGAACCAACTCGGCTCTATTAGCAAAAACAGTCATTGAGAATTCTTATCAGGTGATGGCTATCCAGTTCATGGGAATGGCACAAGCTATCGACTACCTGAAAATACAGGATCGCCTAAGTTCCAAAAGCAGGCAGGTTTATGAAAAAATACGCAGTTTCTTCCCTGTATTTACCAATGACACACCTAAATATAAAGAGATAGAAATGATGATAGACTATCTCAAAAAAGAAGATAAATAAAATGAAATATGCATTAGTAACCGGAGGAAGCCGAGGTATCGGCCGTGCTGTCAGTTGTAAACTGGCGGAAATGGGCTACTTTATACTGATAAATTATCAGAATAACGACGCAGAAGCGGAGAAAACGTTGCAGTTAGTACAGGAAAAAGGAAGCAATGGCGAGTTGATGAAGTTCGATGTGACCGACCCTGCCGCTATCACCCTTGCTTTGGGCAACTGGGCTTCCCAACACCCCGACGAATATATCGAGGTACTGATAAACAATGCAGGTATCCGCAAAGACAACCTGATGCTCTGGATGACAGGAGAAGAATGGAGCAAAGTGCTCGATATCAGCCTGAACGGATTCTTCAACGTGACACAGCCTTTATTGAAGAATATGCTGGTCAAACGTTATGGACGTATCGTAAATATCGTGTCATTGTCGGGCATTCAGGGAATGCCCGGCCAAGCCAATTACTCCGCAGCCAAAGGTGGCGTAATAGCTGCTACCAAAGCACTGGCACAGGAAGTTGCCAAGAAGAAAGTAACAGTCAATGCAGTAGCTCCGGGATTCATCCGTACGGATATGACGGAAGGAATTGATGAGAACGAATGGAAGAAACATATTCCCGCGGGACGTTTCGGCACTCCGGAAGAGGTTGCCGACCTGGTCGGTTTCCTGGCATCTCCAGCCTCATCCTACATCACAGGAGAAGTGATTTCCATCAACGGAGGACTATATACTTAAAATAAAAGCATAGAATAGACAAAATAATGAAAAGAGTTGTTATCACGGGAATGGGGATTTACTCTTGCATCGGCAAGAATCTGGATGAAGTAAAAGACTCACTATATCATGGAAAATCGGGAATTGGCATAGATCCGGTACGGAAAGAATTGGGCTATTTTTCTGCATTAACGGGGATATTGCAACGTCCCGACTTGAAGAAGTTGTTGGACCGCCGTAAACGTCTCTGTCTGCCGGAGCAGGGAGAATATGCTTATCTCGCTACATTAGAGGCTTTCCGTAATGCAGGGATTGACGAGAATTTTCTCGAATCCAACGAAGTGGGTATCTTGTATGGCAATGATAGTAGCGCCGCTCCTGTTATTAACGCAGTGGACATCATTCGTGAAAAGAAAAACACTGCACTAGTGGGTTCCGGTTCTATTTTCCAGTCGATGAATTCCACCGTGACAATGAACCTATCGGTTATTTTCAAACTTAGAGGGGTCAACTTCACTATTGCCGGAGCCTGTGCAAGCGGTTCTCACGCTATTGGTATGGGTTACCTGCTTATAAAATCGGGATTACAGGATTGTATTCTTTGCGGTGGCGCACAAGAAGTCAATCCTTATGCAGTAGGAAGTTTCGACGGACTAAGCGCATTTTCCACCCAGGAAGCAGCCCCCGAGAAAGCCTCGAAACCTTTTGATAAACGACGTGACGGACTGATTCCGAGTGGAGGAGCCGCCAGTCTGGTATTAGAGAGTTATGAATCGGCTGTAAAAAGAGGAGCTCCCATCTTGGCCGAAGTCATCGGTTACGGTTTTTCATCCAATGGAGATCACATCTCCGTGCCTAATGTGGACGGTCCGAAACGTTCTCTTCAAATGGCCATCAAAGATGCAGGGATTGCACTCGAACAGATCAGTTATATCAATGCACACGCCACCTCAACTCCGGTAGGTGACTTGAACGAGGCGAAAGCCATTGCGGAAGTATTTGAAGGGCATCACCCGTATGTGACCTCCACAAAGTCTATGACAGGACATGAAATGTGGATGGCCGGTGCCAGTGAAGTGATTTATTCCACCCTCATGATGAACAACGGTTTCATCGCTCCCAACCTCAATTTCGAGGAACCGGACGAGGCCTCTGCACAATTAAATATACCTACCCAACGGGTAAACCTGGAATTTGATACGTTCCTTTCCAACTCATTCGGATTCGGAGGAACCAATTCCACGCTAATCATACGCAAAATCAATCCATAATTTACTAAAGAAAACAGATATATGACAAACGAAGAAATCATCGAGAAAATAAGAACCACTCTGGCAGAAGAGTTTGAAGTAGGCATCGACGTTATCCAGCCGGATGCACCGTTAATGGAAACTCTTGAACTGGACAGCCTGGACTTGGTCGATATGGTGGTACTGGTAGAAAAGAACTTCGGTTTCAACGTAACCGGACAAGATTTTGCGGGTATCAAAACCTTCCAGGACTTCTACGATCTCGTTATCACCCGTATGCAGGAAGCCAAGTAAATATGTCGACGTGGAAAGGCAAAACCCGGGGAGGAACATTCGGATACTTATTCTTTATTTACCTGATTAAGTATCTGGGCATTACTGCCGCTTATATATTTCTAAGTCTGGTAGTATTGTACTTCGTACCGTTTGCTCCGAAAGCCACTAAAAGCACCTGGTTTTATGCCCGCCACATTCTGAAATACAACCGAATACGCTCTTTGGGTATGTTGCTGCGCAACTATTACCGGTTAGGGCAAATCCTGATTGACAAAGTAGCTATTGGTAACGGAAAAGTCGATCAATACCGGTTTGAGTTCGAACGGTATCCGGAATTTCTGCAATTGCTGAACAGCGAACAGGGAGTAATTATGATTGGTGCCCATGTGGGAAACTGGGAAATAGGCGTTCCTTTCTTCGACGATTACGGAAAGAAAATCAATATCGTGATGTATGATGCCGAACATCGTAGAATCAAAGAGATATTGGAGAAAAATGGTCAGGACAAGGATTTTAAGATTATCCCCGTCAACGAAGATAACCTGACACACGTTTTCCGTATTACCGAGGCGTTAAACAAGAAAGAATATGTATGCTTCCAGGGCGACCGTTATCTGAATAAAGAGAAACTGCTGACAGGAACACTCCTGGGACAGAAAGCTCCTTTCCCTGCCGGTCCTTTCTTGCTTGGTTCGCGAATGAAAGTTCCGGTGGTATTCTACTTTGCCATGAGAGAGCCGGGCAGAACCTACCGTTTTCATTTTATAAGGACGGAACCAGTCATACGAACCAAAGAAAAGAAAGCAGAGATCGCTCTGCTCGAACAATATACGGCCGCTTTGGACCAAATACTGAAACGCCATCCGGAACAATGGTTCAACTATTACTCATTCTGGAAAACCACGAGTGACGGTTCGCCCTCCAAAGGATTGAAATAAAGATATAACAAAATAAAGATGCAACAGAATCAATATGATAAGGAACCGTTGACCGCGGTAGAGGCACAACGCTTGGCACAAGAAATAGCTTTCGGGCCCATCGTGTTTCAGGTATCACGCCTTATGCTCAAATTCGGTATTTTCCAGTTACTAGCCGACGAACGTGCAGGCATGACACAAGAAGAAATCAGCAAGGCTTGTGGCCTGTCTTCTTATGCAACACAAGTTTTGCTGGAAGCCTCATTAACGATCGGTACCGTATTGCGGCACGAAAACCTTTACCGCCTTGCCAAAGCCGGATGGTTCCTGCTCAACGACAGGATGGTACGTGTCAATATGGATTTCAACCACGATGTCAACTATCTGGGAATGTTCCATCTCGAAGAGGCTCTCACCAACGGACGTCCCGGAGGGCTGAAAGTATTCGGCGAATGGAGCACTATCTATGAAGGGCTGTCAAGCTTGCCCTCACAGGTACAAAAGAGCTGGTTCGGTTTCGATCATTATTACTCGGATTGCTCGTTTGACGAAGCTTTGGCAATTGTTTTCGCCCGTCATCCCAAGACTTTACTGGATGTGGGAGGTAATACCGGTCGATGGGCGACCAAATGCGTAAGCTATGACGATGCAGTGGAAGTAACTATTATGGACCTTCCGCAACAATTGGAGATGATGCGTCAACAAACTAAAGACCTACCCGGAGCAATGCGTATTCACGGGTATGGCGCCAATCTGCTCGATCCCGAAGTACCTTTCCCGACAGGGTTCGATGCTATCTGGATGAGCCAGTTCCTTGATTGTTTCTCGGAAGAAGAAGTAACCAGCATACTGACCCGTGCAGCCCGTTCTATGAGTGGGGAGAGTCGCCTCTATATCATGGAAACTTTCTGGAACCGGCAAAAGTTTGACACAGCCGCTTATTGCCTGACACAAATCAGTCTTTATTTCACAGCCATGGCAAATGGTAACAGCAAAATGTATCATTCGGATGATATGGAACGGTGCATCAAAGCAGCGGGATTGGAAGTTGAAAAGATAGATGACCATTTAGGAATGGGACACAGCATTGTACAATGCAGATTGAAATGAACAACAGGGAAGTTATCATACAAGGAGAAGGAATACTCAATTTGATTCCACAGCGTCCGCCCATCGTGATGGTGGACAGTTTCTTTGGTATCGAAAAGAATCATTCTTATTCCAGACTGACTGTTACTGCTGATAATATTTTCTACGAAACCGGAAAACTGCAAGAGGCAGGAATTATTGAACACATCGCTCAATCAGCAGCAGCACGTATCGGATTTCTTTATACCCGGCAGGGTGAAAAAGTACCGTTAGGGTTTATCGGCTCGGTAGACAAACTTAAAATCTACGATTTGCCAAAGAACGGGATGAAACTATTTACGGAGATTACCGTTGTACAGGAGGTATTCGACATTACATTGATTTCTGCACAAGTGAAAGTGGAAGACAAGCTGATAGCTGAATGCAGGATGAAAATATTTATAAAAAAAGAATGAAACGGAAAACGAATCAACAGGTTGCAGCTTTGACTAACCGGACTACCTTCAGAGTGCGGTTCAGCGAAATAGACTCCATGCAGATTGTATGGCATGGTGAGTATGTGCGCTATTTTGAAGATGGAAGAGAAGCTTTTGGCAAACAGTATGGTTTGGATTATATGAGTATTTACCGGGAGGGATACATGGTTCCTATCGTGGATTTAACCTGTCAGTTCAAACAATCACTATCTTTTGGTGAAGAAGCGATTGTCGAAACGCGCTATATTGCCTGTGAAGCAGCCAAGATAAAATTTGAATACATTATCTACCGGGCTACCGACCAGAGTATAGTAGCCACCGGAAGCACCATACAAGTGTTCCTGAACCTGAATAAAGAATTGGAGCTTATGAATCCTCCGTTTTATCTGGAATGGAAAAAGAAATGGAATATCCTTTAAATATATACATCACAGCCCATACGCTGATTAGTTCGTTAGGTTTCGGCATCCCGGAAAACCTGGAGGCCATCCATAACTACCGAAGCGGAATCCGTATGCAAGAAGCCGGCCTAATTTCCGATCATCCCCTATTGGCGGGAATGATTGATTCTGTGGAATTGGAAAAACGGGCGAAGCTGATGCAGATTACGGATTATACCCGAATGGAGCAATTATTCATACTGGCTATCCAAGAGGTTATTTCTCAATCGGGAGCCGACTTGCGGGAGCCGGATTGTACCTTGTTATTATCTACCACTAAAGGAAATATAGATTTATTGAGTGAATTACCTGCTGACAGTCCGGTTTTTCTTTGGAAAATGGCGGAACGAATCGGAGATTTCTTTGGAGCGACAAATCAGGTAGAGGTCATCTCCAATGCCTGTATATCAGGAGTCTCGGCACTAATCGTCGCTAAGAGATGGATAGAATCAGGACGTTACAAACGAGTGATTGTGGCAGGTGGGGATATTCTTTCTCATTTCATTACCAGCGGCTTTCTATCGTTTCGATCTGTCAGCGCACACCTTTGCCGACCATACGATATACAACGGGATGGATTAAGTCTGGGCGAAGCCTGTGGAGCTGTTCTTTTAGAAACTCAAGGAAACGCGAATCATATTATTCTCTCCGGAGGAGCAATCAGCAATGACGCCAACCATATATCCGGTCCTTCCCGAACAGGGGACGGTTTAGCTCTAGCCATTAATCAGGCAATGGAAGAAGCCGGAGCACTCCCCGAAGACATTAGCTTTATCAATGCACACGGAACAGCTACGGTTTACAATGATGAAATGGAATCCAAAGCCATACATCTGGCGGGATTAGCTGCAGTTCCGGTGAATAGCCTCAAGCCCTATTTCGGTCATACATTAGGAGCTTCGGGCATTATCGAAACCATACTTTGCATAGAGCAACTAAAAGAAGGAAGATACTACGGAACTTTAGGGTATGAAACACTCGGTGTTCCCATGCCTATCACTGTCTATACCACTCATCAGCCGATGCCGATGAAATGCTGCATCAAAACCGCTTCCGGTTTCGGAGGCTGTAATGCCGCACTGGTATTATCCCTCCCCGATGCTCACCTGAAACAGAAAGTAAACTTGCAGGCAACCGACAAAGCGAGTGCTCCGTCAGTTTGCAAAGCAGTGGTGGAATCGGGCAACATGGTCACAATCAGGCCAGGAGCAGTAGAAAGTAAAGGAACAACTGTATTCAGCTCTTCGGAAACTGACTTTGCACCGTTCATCCGGGAAGCATACAAGCATCTGGGAGAAAACAATATGAAGTTCTATAAGATGGACAACCTCTGTAAGCTGGGATATGTAGCTGCCGAATATTTACTGAAAAATACACACCACCGTCCGGAAGAGATTGGAATCATTCTTGCCAATGCTTCTTCCTCTCTGGATACGGACTGCAAACATCAGGCAATCATCAGTAAAGAAGGGGACAAAGCAGCCAGTCCTGCCGTGTTTGTCTACACTCTCCCCAATGTAGTATTGGGAGAAATCTGTATCCGGCACAAGATTCAGGGAGAGAATACATTCTTTGTCCGTCGGCAATCCGATGCTGCCTCATTAGAGGATTATGCAAGGATTGTGATGGCGAAAGGTAAGTTACGCACCTGTATCATAGGCTGGTGCGAACTGCTGGACGGACATTATCAAGCAGAATTTAAACAACTTAATAATATATCAACGATTTATGGATAATTTAGATCAAACCAAAAGAGAACTGATGGACGAAGTGAAAGGGAAACTAATCGAAGAGTTGAACCTTGAAGAAATCACTCCGGAAGATATTGACAATGAAGCCCCTCTGTTTGGCGACGAAGGTCTTGGCCTCGACTCCATTGACGCACTCGAAATCATCCTGATTCTGGAACGCGAATACGGTATAAAGATAGAGAACCCCAGTGAAGGAAAACAAATCTTCTACTCGGTACGTACACTGGCAGACTACATCATTGCTAATCGCAAAGCTTAACCGATGAAGATATACGTCACCGGATTGGGAGTTGTTTCGGGCATCGGTATCGGAGTTTCCGAAAATATAGAAGCGTTGAGACAAAGAAAGCATGGCATCGGAAAAGTAACTCTTTTTCCGACTGCTCTCGATGTGCCCGTATCCGAAGTGAAACGTAGCAATGAGGAACTAAAGCAACTGATCTCTTTACCTCCGCAACGCACTGTATCACGTACGGCCTTGTTGGGAATGATAGCAGCCAAAGAAGCAATGAAAGATGCGGGACTCACACCACCATTACGTATCGGTTTTATTTCCGCCACTTCCGTTGGCGGCATGGATTTGAGCGAGCACTTCTATGAATCTTTCAAGAAAAACCCGGGACAGGGACGGTTACGGGAAGTAATTTCACACGACTGCGGAGCCAGTACAGAATTGATTGCTTCGTATTTGGGTATCAATGATTTTATAACCACCATCAGTACAGCCTGCTCGTCAGCAGCCAATGCCATCATGCTGGGAGCAAGAATGATTAAACACGGGCTACTGGATGCTGCTATCGTGGGAGGTACGGATGCACTTTGCCGGTTTACGCTCAATGGATTCAACTCCCTGATGATTTTGGACAAAACACATTGCCGTCCCTTTGACCGCTCACGTACCGGATTAAATCTGGGAGAAGGTGCCGGTTACTTAGTGCTTCAATCGGAAAGTTCACTCCAAAGAACTCCTTATTGCGAACTTAGCGGTTACGCCAATACGAATGAGGCTTATCATCAAACAGGAAGTTCTCCTGAAGGGGACGGTGCCTTTCTGTCAATGAGTGAAGCTATCGCTTCCAGTGGTATTTCCCTTGAAGAAATCGATTATATCAATGTACATGGAACAGGTACTCCCGGCAATGATGCGTCAGAAGGCATGGCGCTCCGAAGAATCTTTGGAGAACACGTTCCGCCATTTAGTTCGGTAAAAGCTTTTATCGGACATACCTTAGGAGCTTCCGAAGGAATTGAAGCTGTTTACTCCGTTCTTTCAATAGATAAAGGGCTGATTTATCCCAACCTGAACTTTACGGATGCGATGCCGGAAACAGGACTGATACCGGAAACCTCTTTTCAAGAAGGAATCCCCATCCGACATGTGTTATCCAACTCTTTCGGTTTCGGAGGAAACGATTCATCGCTCCTCTTTTCCGCAACGAATTTTCCAGCATAAACGCACCTTTAAGTATTTAAGCCTATGCAGCCAGTTTATATTCAACGCATCGCTTCCATTCATCCGCCAAAGGATCATTCACCAGGAAATAATCGCCCTTATCTTCAGGCTTGCGAACCCGATTATAAGGATATTATCACCAATGCGACCTTGCGCAGACGCATGAGCCGTATCGTAAAAATGGGGGTGGCTTGCGGATTGGAATGTATGGGTGAACTATCTCCTGAAAAGATACAAGGAATCATCACAGCAACAGGATTGGGCTGCTTGACAGATACGGAAAAATTCCTGAACAACCTATTGGATAATGAAGAGCGGATGCTGAATCCTACTCCTTTTATCCAGTCGACATTCAATACAATCGGTGCACAAATAGCTCTGATTCATCAAATACATGCCTACAACATGACTTATGTCCACCGTGGGCTTAGTTTTGAAAGTGCTTTATTGGACGCTATGATGAAAATAGGAGAAGGAAGCGAGAATATGCTTGTGGGAGCCATCGATGAAATGACAGAAACCTGTTACACGATTCAGCAACGGCTGGGAATGCTGAAAGGGATAGCAGCCGGAGAAGGTGCTCAATTCTTTCTGTTAAGTCGGGAAGCCGGAGAGCATCCGTTGGCTGAAATACAGGGAGTCGAAACTTTCATCGGGAAACAGACAACAGAAGAAATCAGCTCCCGAATCATCCGTTTTTTGCAACGAAATGGTTTAGAGTGTCAGGATATTCAGTGGTTGGTTACCGGGAAAAACAAGAAGCAACACAATCAAGATGACTCTCACGAGCAAACTGTCGACAATGGCAACTCTATTTATGAAGAGCTTGAAACAAACATTTTCCCGGAAAGTGTTCATCTTAGTTTTAAGAATGAATGTGGTGAATATCCTACCGCAACATCGTATGCGGTATGGAAAGCAGTGAACGAATCGGCCAACTGCACTACCTCGACCCATATATTGATTTATAATCATCACCACTCCATCAATCATTCATTGATTCTAATCCGGAAAAGCGTATGATAATCGTTTGCCTCCTTCTTTGCTTGCTCTTGCTCCTGTCTTTTCTCGTTTATGCCTCTTATAGCATTCAATCGGGAATTTACCTCCGGTCATTTTGCAAAAAGCATACTGCGGAAAAGATTGTCGCCCTGACTTTTGATGACGGCCCCGACTCCCTACAGACTCCCAAAGTTCTGCAGGTACTAAAAGAATATCAGGTAACCGCCTGTTTCTTCTGTATCGGTCATAAGGTAAAAGGGAATGAAGCAATCTTGCAAAAAATGGTGGCAGAAGGTCATCTGATTGGAAATCATTCGCATACCCATTCCGGTTTATTCCCGCTATACGGGCTCTCCAAGATGAAAAAAGACTTGCAAACTTGTCAGTGTGAACTAGAACGAGTAACTTCGCAGCCGGTTAGTTTGTTTCGTCCGCCGTTCGGTGTCACTAATCCAACGATTGCGAAAGCCGTTCGACAGTTAGGATATACCCCTATAGGATGGAGCATCCGTACACTGGATACACAACAAGCACCGGATAAAGTCCTTGCCAGGATTCGGAAACGTCTTGAACCGGGAGCCATTATTCTGTTGCACGACCGGATGCCGGACAGCGACCAGCTAGTGAAACAAATCTTGGATTTGCTGAAAGAACAAGGATATACTGCTGTCCATCCGGACAAACTATTGGCATAAAATAAAAAAGGTATGAGAACTTTATTAATATATTTATCGCTTTTCTTCTTGTCAATAGCCTCTATCCATGCCCAGAGCATGAAAAAGATGGCGCAAAAGACAGAGTTTGAAAGCCGCCTGGCAAAGGAGGCGCAAACCGTAGAGTCCATCGAAAGCGATTTTACCCAAGTGAAATATCTCGATGTATTCGATGAGAAAGTTACTTCCAAAGGGAAGTTCTACTACCAGAAGACCCATAAAATCTGCATGGAATATTTCCGCCCGATGGATTATCTCATCGTGATAAACGGCAGTAAGCTCAAAATCGTTTCGGATGGCAAGAAAAGTATCATGAATCTTAGTTCGAACAAAATGATGGCACAGATGCAGGATATGCTGACCGCATGTATGATAGGCGACCTGTCTAAAATGTCGTCCAACTATCTGCTGGAGTATTTTGAAGACGCACGATACTATCTGGTTAAAATAAAACCGACCAACAAAGCGGTACAAGCCTATATTGCCGGTATAGAAATCTATCTGAACAAGAAAGATATGTCGGTACACAAACTCCGTCTGTCCGAAACAGCCACAAACTATACAGAATACGAATTCTATAATAAAAAGTTCAACTCCCTGAAGAATGAGACGAAGTTTGCGATTCGTTAGTCTGACGGCTCTGCTATTCTTATGGATACAGATCCAGACTTCCTGCTCTCCACGGATGAGCGGGGAAGGAAGTACCGTGCCCCCCGCTATCGAACTAACACAAGGAGAAAGCTCGCAAAAATACAATATCCAACTGGATTTCATGAAACATCACATGAGCGGTATGCTAATAGTACGCCGTATGCCTGATAACGAAATCCGGATCGTAGCGTCTACCTACTTCGGACTAAGCCTTTTCGATTTTTCTCTTCGCAACGATCAGTTTACTGTCAACAGTTGCATTGAACCCATGAAAAAGGAAAAGGTGCTGAAACTTCTGGAGATGGATTTCAGACGTCTGTTCTTAAGTGGGAAAGATACTCGTGTGAAAGCGACCAAAGACAGTGCTACTGAAAAAAGAACCAGTGGAAAAGGCTTTGGAAAGTCAGTGGTCTACATCACTGGCAATACTCCGGGCGATCCCGCACAAATAAAAATCAAACATCCGTGGATTCGGTTAACGATCCGTCTGGACAAACTATCTAAAGAGATTTAATATATGCTACTTGATAACTTCTATACCATCCTTTCCTCCGAATCATCGGACTCAACGATCTGGACTATCCAGATAAAGTTGAATCCCGGGCATCCTGTTTATCAGGGACATTTCCCCGAACATCCGGTAGTTCCGGGAGTTTGCCTGTTACAACTTATCAAGGAATGTGTAGAAGATATTCGCCAGCAAAAATTGCAAGTAACACAAGTGTCTTCCTGCAAGTTTCTTTCGGCTATCAATCCTATAGAAACACCGCACATTTCGGTGGCACTGACTTTTAAAGAGACAGAAGAAGGTACACTTCAGTTGCAAGCGGAAGGGAGTGTAAAGAAGGAAGCTGTAAAAAAGAGTACAGTGAAAGAGAGCACTGTAGAGGAAAATACCGTAAAGGACGAATGTTTCATTAAATTAAAAGCTGCACTTACCCCGAAAGCATGAAGGAACAAATAAGTACAGCCTATTGGCACGAGAAGTTGAAACAATTAGGGATCATCGTTATCATCCCAAGTTACAACAATGGAAAGACACTGGCGGACGTCATCGAAAGTGTACGTTTCTACGCCCCCGATATCCTTGTTGTCAACGACGGGTCTACAGATGAAACTGCCGGAATACTTAGCCGGGAATCTAACTTACATACCATCACCCACCCTGCCAATCAAGGAAAAGGAGTAGCTTTGAGACATGGACTATCCTTTGCCAAAAAGCAAGGATTTCGGTATGCAATCACCATTGATTCCGACGGACAGCATTTCGCTTCGGATATTCCCGCATTGATCGAAGCCATAGAAAAAGAACCGGACACATTATTGGTAGGTGCCCGTAACCTCGCCTCGGACAATATGCCAGGAAAGAATACATTTGCCAATAAGTTTTCCAACTTCTGGTTTACCCTCGAAACTGGTATCAAACTGCAAGATACACAATCCGGCTACCGCCTGTACCCCATCCAACGAATGAATGTGGACAAGTGGTATTACACCGCCAAATACGAATTTGAGTTGGAAGCACTTGTCTTTGCAGCCTGGGGAGGCATTACCGTTAAAAACATTCCGGTACATGTTTATTATCCGCCACAGGAAGAGCGGGTTTCTCATTTCCGACCGTTCCGTGATTTCACCCGTATCAGTATCCTGAATACAGTACTGGTGCTCGTCACTTTCCTTTGGATCATCCCCCGAAACTTCTTCCGTAAACTGACTTGGAAGAACTGCAAGCAGTTTTTCTCGGATCATGTCACCCACTCCCCCGAATCTAATCTGCGGATCACGGCTGCCATCACACTCGGCGTATTCATGGGTATCGTTCCGGTATGGGGATATCAAATGCTAATCACGTTATTTCTGGCACATTTGTTCAGACTGAATAAAGTCATAGCTATTGTAGCAGCCAATATCAGTATCCCTCCGATGATTCCATTTTTGCTGTACGGCAGTTACGTAACCGGTTGCAAAGTGCTGGGAGATCCTGTCAATCTGCATTTAAACGAACTTTCTTTTGAAAATGTAAAATCAGTCATAGAGCAATATTTAATAGGAAGTGTTATCTTTGCAGTCGTATGCAGCATACTGGCAGGAACCATCGCGTTCATTCTGCTCACGGCGTGTAGGAAAAAAAAGATATGACCCAGTTTTTTATCGGACTATATGATTATTTCGAGAGGCACAAGATTCTGTTCTATTTGTCACTCATCAGTTGTGTCCTGTTAATGGGATTCTTTGCCCTGCAAGTAAGGTTCGAAGAGAACATCACACAATTTTTCCCCGACACTAAAGATTCCCAGAACACAATCAAAGTATTCGACAATCTCAAGATTAAGGATAAGATTATCATTATGTTATCCTCGGCAGATACCTGCCACCGCGTAGAACCCAACTCCCTGATAGAAGCAGCCGGACAACTGCAACAAACCCTGACTGAAAAAGCCGGAGGAAAACTGATTAAAGGAATTTTCGCACAGGTAGACCAAAGCCTCATCCAAGGAGCCACAGACTTCGTTTATGAACATCTTCCGCTTTTCCTGACAGATACGGACTATCAACGCTTCGATTCCTTACTGACGGATAAAGGGATACAGGCTGTCATGCAGAAGAATTATACCAACCTCCTCTCTCCTGCCGGAATTGCATTAAGAAGCTATATTCTCCGGGACCCGCTCGGACTGGGAAGCGAAACCCTGAAACATTTGCAAGATTTCCAATTGGAAGCCAACTACGAGATTTATGACGAACATATCTTCTCCAAAGACGGCTCCACCTTACTTATGTTCATTACCCCGGTATTCAGTACAGGCAGCACCGGAAAGAACGACGAACTGATAAAGATACTCGAAGAAGAGCTCAAGCACGTACAGGGAGAATCTCCTACCATTCGAGCTGAATATTTCGGTGGTCCCTCCGTGGGAGTCTACAACGCCCGTCAGATTAAGAAAGATACCATCTTGACCTCCTCCCTGGCACTGCTTATCATCATTGTATTTATCTCACTCGTTTTTAAACGAAAGAGATCGATACCGTTGATTATTACTCCGGTACTGTTCGGAGGATTATTTGCCCTGTTTCTCATTTTCTTTATTAAAGGAAGTATCTCCGCCATTGCAGTGGGAGCCGGTTCGGCAGTGATGGGTATTGCACTAAGCTACTCCATTCACATGCTGGCACATCAGAACCATGTTTCCACCGTGCAACAACTTATTAAAGAGATAGCCTATCCGCTTACGGTAGGTAGTTTCACCACCATCGGCGCATTTCTGGGATTGATATTCACCAGTTCCGATCTGTTACGCGACTTCGGATTGTTTGCCTCTCTGGCATTGGTGGGCACCACCCTCTTCTGTCTCATTTACCTGCCTCATTTTCTGAAAGGACAGGCAGACGTCAAACAGGGACGTATACTACGCATCATCGAGAAAATAAATGCTTATTCTTACGAAAAGAATAAATGGCTGGTAGGCGGCATCCTCCTCATTACAGTGATCTGTTTGTTTACTTCGCAAAAGGTAGGCTTCAACAACGATATGATGAGTCTCAACTATGAGCCCCGCCATCTCCAACAATCGGAAGAAAAATTACTGCAACTCTTTGACAACGACGAAAAGACCGTGCTTTTTGTCAGTGTGGGCAAAGACATGAATCAGGCTACCGAAACTTATGCAATGACCAATCAGAAGTTATCGGCACTGAAAGAGCAGGGACTCATCAAAGAGTATGCCTCCGCCTCACAGTTTCTGATCTCTCCGCAAGAGCAGCAGAAACGCCTGAAGAAATGGAAAGATTACTGGACGGATGAAAAACAGCAACAAGTCCGTGAACAGCTGGAAACAGCTGCCGCCGAATATCGTTTCCGTCCGGGAAGCTTTGATTCTTTTTATCAATGGATGAACCAACCTTTCGGTGAATATCATTACACCGCGCAAGGAGACGATTTATCCGGCAAGCTATTGAATGAATGGCAAACCTCTGCCGATTCCATCACCATGCTTATCAGCCAGATACGGATCAGCGAACCGAATAAGGAAGCTGTGTACCAAAACTTTAATAAAGACCCGAATGTAGTCATCTTCGACCGTTCCTACTTTGCCAACAAATGGGTATCGGCCATCAATGACGACTTTTACCTGATTCTTTACATCTCTTCTTTCCTGATATTCTTTGCACTATGGTTCTCCTATGGACGTATCGAGCTTACCTTGATGAGTTTTCTCCCGATGCTAATCAGCTGGGTAATCATCTTAGGATTAATGGGAATTCTGGGAATTGAGTTCAATATTATCAACATCATCCTGTCCACCTTTATCTTTGGCATTGGAGATGACTTCAGTATCTTCATTATGGACGGGCTACAAAACAAATACCGTACAGGTCAGAAGGTGTTGAATTCCCATAAAACAGCCATCTTCTTCTCCGCCTTCACCACAGTGGTCGGTATGGGAGCACTTGTGTTTGCCAAACACCCGGCTTTGCAATCCATTTCACTGATTTCCATTCTGGGTATGATAGCAGTGGTATTGGTGGCCTATACCATTCAGCCACTCATTTTCCGGTTCTTCATCGCAGGCCCCGCTTCCAAAGGATTGCCGCCTTATACGCTTATCGGATTGATACGTACCGTGTTGCTCTTCCTGCTTTTCTTTATCGGCTGCATCGTCCTCCGTATATTGATTATTCTGCTTTATCCGGTGCCTGTGCGCAAAAGCAGCAAGCAGCGTTTGGTGTGCCGCCTGATACAAATCACCTGCAAAGGAATTCTGCTACTGGCCACCGCCGTCAAAAAAGAACATATCAACAAAGCCAACGAACGCTTCCGGCATCCGGCAATTATCATTGCCAACCACCAGTCGTTCATCGACATTCTGGTATTGCTGTCTCTTTCATCTAAAATCCTGATGGTAACCAACCATTGGGTATGGCACTCTCCTTTCTTCGGAGCCATCATTCGTTATGTCGACTTCTATTATATAGGCGAAGGATACGAGCAATATATGGAACGGATGCGGAAAAAAGTGAAGGAGGGCTACTCCATCGCCATTTTCCCGGAAGGCACACGTACCTATAATGGAAAGATGAAACGTTTCCACAAAGGAGCATTCTATCTGGCAGAAGCATTGAAACTGGATATTCTCCCGATCCTGCTTTACGGTAATAACAAAATCATTGCCAAAGCACAACCTTTCAATATCCGGAAAGGAATCATCTATACGGAAATACTTCCCCGTATACCATTAGACGATCTGTCTTTCGGAAGTACTTATCAGGAGCGTACCAAACGCATATCCGCTTACATGAAAGAGGTTTATGCCCGTATCTGCCGTGAACAGAACACGACGGACAATCCTGCATTCTACGAAGCTCTTATCCAGAACTATATCTATAAAGGTCCCGTCGTAGAATGGTATATCCGTATCAAAGTAAAAATGGAAAAGAATTACCGGCTATTCAACCGGTTGATTCCCGTCCAAGGGCAAATCACAGACATCGGTTGCGGCTTCGGCCCGTTATGCTATATGCTGTCTCTGCTTTCCGAGGACCGGGAAATCCTGGGTATTGATTACGATGAAGACAAGATAGCGCTGGCACAGCACGGATGGTTACGCAACGAGCATCTCCAGTTCAAGCATGGCAATGCATTGGAATATCCCCTGCCGGAAAGTGATGTCTTTATCCTGAACGACATGCTTCACTATATGAGCTACGAACATCAACAAACCCTATTGTTGAAATGTGCCGGTCGCTTACGTTCACAAGGAATGATTATCATACGCGACGGAAATTCAGCCAACGCTTCCAAGCACCGGTTAACCCGGTTCACGGAATTACTATCCACCCGTATTTTCAACTTCAACCGGACAACCGGAGAGCTGTATTTCACCACTGAAACCCAATTACGGGAAATAGCAGTCACCTGTGGAATGGCTGTCGAAATCATTCCTAATGACAAATATACATCAAACACCATTTACATATTTAGAAAACCGAACTAGTATGAGCAAATATGACATCATCATTATCGGCAGCGGCCTTGGCGGACTGGAATGCGGAGCGATTCTTAGCAAAGAGGGATTCAACGTATGCGTAGTAGAAAAAAATGCGCAATTCGGCGGATGCTTCCAGACTTACCAACGAAAAGGGCATCTGTTGGATACGGGTATTCATTATGTAGGAAGCCTGGATGAGGGTCAAGTGATGAACCAGTATTTCCGCTATTTCGGTATCATGGACAAGCTGAAAATAAAACGCTTGGACGATGCTGCTTTTGATACGATCTACTATAAAGGAAAAACATACGATTATGCAATGGGGTACCCGCAGTTTATTGAAACCATCTGCCGTTCCTTCCCGCATGAGAAAGAAAACTTGAAATGCTATGCCGAACAGCTTCAGGCTGTCGGAAACCTGATTAGCGTAGACCACCTGAAACAAGGCACACTCGCTTTAGAGGGTATGAAATACTTTTGTACCTCTGCCGCCCATCTGATTGCGGATATCACTCCGGACCCCGCCTTACGAAATGTACTGGCAGGTTCAGCTTTACTCTACGGAGGTTTGAAAGATGTCTCCACTTTCTACCAGCATGCCATGATTAACCACTCTTATATTGAAGGCGCCTACCGTTTTGTAGACGGAAGTATGCAAGTCAGTCTGGAGCTAATTAATGTAATCCGGGCAAACGGAGGGACCGTGCTCAATAACAGTGAAGCCACCCGCATCATCGTTGAAAACGAAAAGGTACAAGGGGTTATCATCAACGGAGAAGAGCGACTGGAAAGCGACTTCGTCATCTCCAATATGCATCCCCAACGGACATTGGAGATACTGGATAAAAACCGTAGCATCAAGAATGCCTATATTTCCCGCATCCGTTCGCTGGAAAATACCTACGGCATCTTTACGCTCTACCTGGTAATGAAGAAAAAAAGCACTCCCTATCAGAACCGCAACCTGTATCTGCATGCGAACAATAAAGTGTGGTATGATAAACTGCTCTATCCGGGACGGACCACCAACTGTATGATTTCCATGCAAGCGTCTTCCGAGGACAGTCAATATGCCAGTGTCATTTCCATCCTGACACCTATGTATATAGATGAACTGTCTGCCTGGAAGGACACGACTCCCGAACATCGGGGAGGAGACTACCAATCCTTCAAAAAGGAGAAAGCAGAACAGATTCTCCGCTTCATCCGAGGACATGGCATTGACCTTTCAGAAAACATAGAAGAGATGTATACCACTACTCCATTAAGCTATCGGGACTATACAGGAACAGTGGATGGTTCCGCGTATGGGATTATCAAAGATTATAAATGTCCGCAAATTGGTTTCGTATCTACAAGAAGCCGCTTGGGAAACCTCTTTCTCACCGGGCAAAACCTGAATGTGCATGGTGCATTAGGGGTAACACTAACTGCCATGCTGACTTGTGCGGAGTTTGTAGGACAAGAATATCTGGCTAAAAAAGTAGGAAATGCATAGAATAGTCAAAAAGACACTCCAATACACGGGCTTCCTTTTCCTGTCGCTCATTGTTCTATTGATAGCCGGAATCAGCTATCTCTACTTTTCTGCGGATATGCAAACGCCCAAACATGAGCAAAGCATGACCACAGACAAAGTGATTGATATAGACAGTCTCCACCTCCGGCATTATGGAGATAACTTTCTCCGGCACAGCGACAGCGGCTTATGGGAATTGTTTGTGAAAGGGGATGCTTTCCAGAGAGGAGAAGCTATCGGGCAACTGTCTTCCGACCTGCTCCACCATCAAGAGAAAGTGTTCGTGGATCAGATTCGTGAGATTGTTCCTTCAGACAGTTATCTGAAATTCCTCCGGTTCTTCATTGTATTATTCAACCGTAATCTGGGTGAGAACGTCCTCGAAGAATACCGCGACGAGATCTACGGAATCTCGCTATCATGTACACATAAGTACGACTTCATCGGCACTCCTTACGAACGCCAGTTGAATTACCATTCGGCGCACGACCTGGGACACGCCATGCAGGATTATATGTTAGTGGGATGCAGTTCGTTCGCCACTTGGGGAACACAAAGTGCAGATTCATCCCTGCTGATCGGACGTAACTTCGATTTCTACGTTGGAGATGCCTTCGCAGAGAACAAGCAGGTGGCTTTTTATGTACCGGAGCAAGGATACAGGTTTGCTTCTGTGGGATGGCCGGGTATGATAGGAGTGTTATCCGGCATGAACGAGACAGGTCTTACCGTGACAATTAATGCTGCCAAATCTGCTGTCCCGACAGGTTCCGCTACCCCCATTTCCATCCTGACCAGAGAGATTCTGCAATATGCAGCCACTATTGATGAAGCCTTTGCCATCGCCCAAAAACGGGAAACATTCGTCTCCGAATCCATATTGATAGGTTCTGCCAAAGACGGCAAGGCCGCGATTATCGAGAAATCTCCGGAGAAAACTGTGCTTTTCACCGGAAAAGAAGCCAATCGACTCATCTGCACCAACCATTACCAATCGGAAGAATTCAGCAAGGACGAACGAAACATGGAAAATATCCGCACTTCCGACAGCCCATACCGTTTTGCACGATTAACGGAACTCATTAATGAGGATCTTCCGATAGATGTCTCCAAAGCCGCCTCTATCCTGCGTGACCACAAAGGCTTGCAAAACACAGACCTGGGACTGGCCAACGAAATGGCCATCAATCAGTTTATTGCCCATCATTCCGTCATCTTCCAGCCGGAGAAACAGCTGATGTGGGTATCTACCTCTCCCTGGCAATGCGGGAAATACGTTGCCTATGACCTGAATAAGATATTCAAGGACACGATTGATTGGCAACACGAAATATACAGTTCCGCTCTGACCATTCCGGAAGATAAATTCATCGACGCACCGGAGTTCCAGCATCTTCTCACTTATAAGAAACTGACTCCGCTTTTATTGAAGAAAATCAGAAAAAAGGAAAAGATAGAGGAATCTGTTTTAAAAACATACCAAGCCTCCAATCCTTCCCTATACTATGTATATGAAGTAATAGGAGATTACTACGAGGCCATGCAGCAACCTCAACAAGCTATTGCATACTGGCAACAAGCATTGAAGAGACCTATTCCCAAGTTGCAAGAGAAAGAACGTATCCAGCAAAAAATTCAAAAACAATCCTAAGATGGAAAAGAATCCTGAAATTCAGTTCCGCTCACCGGAAGATATCAAAAGCTATCAGGAAGAACAGTTAGCCAAAGCGTTAGCCTACCTGCAAGCACATTCCAAGTTCTATCAACAGATGTTTGCCGAACATCACATTGATATCAATCAAATAAAGACGATTGAAGACTTGCAACAGATCCCCGTCACTACCAAGACGGACTTGCAACTCCATAACGATGATTTCATCTGCGTAGACAAAGAGGAAATTATCGACTATGTGACGACTTCGGGCACATTGGGAGATCCGGTCACTTTCGTTCTCACCTCTGAAGACCTGGACCGTCTCTCTTACAACGAATACCTATCTTTCACCACCACCGGATGCACCAAACAGGATATTCTTCAATTGATGACTACCATCGACCGCCGTTTCATGGCAGGCCTGGCTTATTATATGGGGGCCCGCGAACTGGGTATGGGAGTGATCCGTGTAGGCAACGGCATCCCGGAACTGCAATGGGACACGATTCGACGGATACATCCGACTTGTGGAATGGTGGTCCCCTCTTTCCTTATCAAACTGATAGAGTTTGCCGAAAAGAATCATATCGACCATAATACCTGTTCCATGCAGAAGTGTATCTGTATCGGAGAAGCATTGCGCAATCAGGAATTCCAGTTGAATACGCTCGGACAGAAGATACACGATAAATGGCCTGCCTTGCAGTTGTATTCCACTTATGCCTCCACCGAAATGCAGTCGTCCTTTACCGAGTGTAATGAATTCCACGGAGGACATTTGCAACCGGAACTTATCATTGTAGAGTTTCTGGATGATAACAATCGCCCCGTGGAAGAGGGAGAAGCAGGGGAAGTAACGATCACGACGCTCGGAGTCAAAGGGATGCCGTTGCTCCGTTTCAAAACAGGCGATATTTGCTACCACCACACCGAGCCCTGTGGTTGCGGGAGAAATACCATCCGCCTAAGCTCCATCCTCGGCCGGAAAGGACAAATGATTAAATACAAAGGAACAACGTTATATCCGCCTGCATTATTCGACATTCTGGATAATATACCTTCGGTAAAAAACTATATTATTGAAGTTTATACCAATGAATTGGGAACGGATGAGATTCTGATTCGTATCGGAAGCGAGAACCGTAGCGAAGCCTTTGCCAAAGAGATTAAAGATCTGTTCCGTTCGAAAGTCAGAGTGGCGCCAAGCATCAATTTTGAATCGGCAGAGTACATTGCCAAGATACAAATGCCTCCGATGAGTCGAAAAACGATAAAATTCATTGATTTACGATAATTATTTTCTACTTTTGGAAGTTAGTAACCAACTATATCACTTTAACATTAACGTATATGAAAAAACTTATTCTATTCTTATTCTTGAGCACGAGCCTGTTCTGTTTCGGACAAGGCAAGAGTGCATTGAAAGACATTCAGTCTATTAAGTTCTATGGGGTAGACTACTCCCAAGTAAAAGTTTTCGGTGCAGATGAATCACCGGCACAATTCAAAGATGCTTTCAGACGTATCAATGAGCTGTTCATCACAGAAGCTAAGAAGTATAACGTAGGAAAACAATTGAAAAAAGAAGTGACAGAGATTTCACTGGATGCCGTTAATCAGGTGAACGAAAACATCGACCTGGCCGAGCTAATGACTGCTAAAAGAGAATATACTCTTAGTAAAGAGCAAATCAAAGCAGCCATCAACGCATTGCCTATCCAGAAAACACCCGGAGTAGGTATGGTGTTTATCGCACAGTTCCTGGACAAATCAAACAATAGAGGTACGTATGAAGTCGTATTCTTCAATACCGAAACAAAGGAAATCATTGAAGAATGGATTACCGACGGCAAGGCACGTGGTTTCGGATTGCGCAACTATTGGGCAGGCTCTATCTATAGCGCACTCAAGAAACTATAAACAATAAAAATACAAGTATGAGAAAACTACTATTAGTACTGACCTTATTATTAAGTATCAGTACGTATGTCGCAGCACAGAATTACACAGAAGTAGTGTATTTAAAGAATGGCAGCATTATTAAAGGAGTAATCATTGAACAAGTGCCCAATGTCTCTTTAAAAATCAAAACAGGTGATGGCAGCCTCATCATCTGTCAGATGAGTGATGTGACTAAAATCACAAAAGAAGAGCGGTACACAAGAGATTATCGTAAGGATACCAACGACCGCAAAGCCGCAAGAAATACATTAAAAGGCTATAAGGGTTTCGTAGACTTTGCATATATTGGCGATGTGAGCGACTACAATGCCTCTAAAATTGAATTATCAACCACACATGGTTATCAATTCAACAATTATTTCTTTGTAGGTGGTGGCGTTGCTTTCAACTACTATACCGATGCAGATCTTTATGCAGCCCCCATCTATGCTAACTTCAGAGCTAACTTCATCAACAAAAAAGTGACTCCGTTCGCCGACGTAAAAGCCGGATATGCTGTAGGAGACATAGAAGGAGCGTATGCTTCAATAGGAGTAGGAGTACGTTTTTCTTTAAAAGGGAAAAAGGCCTTGAATTTAGCTTTGATGTATAACTTCCAAGATTATGACGCCACAACGGATTATAGTTACAGCTATGGAGGGCATTATTATCATAATAGTTGGAATGATACATGGGAGTTACATGGAGTAGGAGCTAGATTCGGATTTGAATTCTAAGCCTGTTTGCAATACAGATAAATTTCTTACCCTACTATTGCTTTTCACTAATTAATTTTGTATCTTTAGTAATTTTCATCCTTTTGAGGATAGCTAGTCACCTTATAGAATGATAAATGTCACCCTATAAGGTGACATTCGTCTTTTTATAAAGTGCCCATTGTCCCGTTACAACAGGACGACCACCCGACTGCATAAAAAGTCACTAGTTTCTGCACTGAAAAGTCTTAATCTATGCACTGAAAGACCTTAAATACAATGAAGAATAATGGAAACGTTATTGATGCGTTATATAAAGAATATTAGGAACTTTCCGTTCTCCGGCATGGTCAAACCGCCCATTGTCACAAGGATAATTAACGACTCCATTATCCGATGCACCGGACAACCAAAGAGTAGTAGATCCACCTCCATCCAAATTTAATGCATCCTCACCTCCTAAAACCCGGATCAGATGTGCCAATTCCGGAATATTCACTCCTCCTGCTTGTTCAGGAAAACGCCCGTCTACCGTTATCAACAGGACTTTTCCATCCTTAGTAGTAGCAACAGCACTACGAGGGTGCTTCGTCCGGATAAAATTCGGTTCACACGAGTTCCAATCACAAACCTGTCCGTCTTTCAACATTAACGGACCGGAAGCTAGTATCGTACCTGCTTTGCCTTTATAATTCTTTTCTATCTGTTTGTTCCAAGGAATTAATTTCATTCCCCTTTTGCGCACACTAATGGCTCCTGTGACACGCTGTTTAAACTCACTCTGCAGCGTTGTATCAATAACTTGGCGATCCGTCTTCAGGAAACAGACCGAGTTTCCCCGTTTCATGTCAAAATAGGAGCCATTAATGGCTGCAATGGCGTTATATTCAGAAGCAATCTTACTTGTTTCTTTCATTTTATCCGAAACGGCAACACCGACTTTCAAACCTGCAACAGGATCAATTTCTATCAGGCTGATAGATTGGGGACCTTGATATAATTGAGGGATAGAAGCATACTTATATACAATTCCTTTTTGAGGATTTTCTATCTTCCAACAAGCAGATACAATTGCCAATGAATCCGCTACTGTCTGCCCTTTTACTATTCCAATGGAGCACACAGCCAGGATAACGACGATTAACAAGTTTTTCTTCATAAACTAACGAATAAATGTGTTAAGTATAATATATATTAGTCTTAATGACCAGTAATATCCGTATTATAATCTTCCCGATTATATTGCCATAACAGAATAGGATATCCTTTCGCATTTACCTTGTAATACCATGAGTTTCCCCATCCTGCATCAAGGTAGTTCTGCATATTCGATAAGAACTCCTTCGACTTAGTTTCCCCATCGTGGGGTTGCTTCACACCGACTAATTCACCGGAAAATTCGGTTTTAGGTACTCCGGCATTCAAAATCTTCATATCGTCTGTTGCCCAACAATCAACAACCGTCATATTAGCTGCTCCCATGAAGGCGGCAATACGCCCCAAATTTACACCATTTTTCTTGTTTTCCACTAATTTATTCAAAGCAACGCATCTTTTAGGTGCAGTATCAAAATAAGCTCCGATACCTGCTGCTCCGGAATTCATTGAAATAACTTCACCTGCCGCATAGCAATTCTCCAATATACCACCAGCCCAGACAATACCTACTATTCCCCCGGCACGTGAATTTCCTGTTTCATTCTTCGCTGTAACTGTGGCAGTAGAATAACAATTCTTAATGGACGAATACACAGATCCGCTCGGTTTACCGATATTACCGGAAATACCGCCAATTATATCAAATCCCGATACCTTTCCGCTCGTATAACAATTTTCTACACTTCCGGTAAGTACATCCGAAGTCGGGATTTTTATCCCTACATAGCCGGCTAATATTCCGCCTCCATTTTGTGCCACAATATCTGCATCCACAATTCCCAAATTCTTGCAGACTCCACATAACACCCCGAACAAGCTGGCATAGTTACCTTGCGATTTCAAGCCTTTTATAACATGCCCGTTTCCGTCAAAATGGACGAGTCTGTCATAAGGCTCACTCACATTCAAAGCCTGCCAATCAATCCCTGACATATTCACATCGGCCTCCATTCTGAAATAAACCATTCCTTTAGAATAATTGACCTTATGCATATCCTGCATATGTCTCGCCGTTTTTATAATATAAGGATTATCCTCCGAACCGTCACCAGAGTCAAACAACTGCCCGTTGCTATGCTTCTTTACCAAGATGAAAGTCCTGACACTGCGTTGTCCGTAATGATCGAACTTTTTATTATCACACGGATAGTTGACTACATCTGTGGCTGAAAGATTACTGTCGCGTATATACATCGTTGTAGACCCTCCTCCGTCTACGTTCAAGGCATGCTGTGGTTTAAAATACTGGTTTATAAAGGAGGTAAGCTCTTTGGCAGTCATTCCTGCCGCCAAATCCGCACGACCGTCCACTGTTACCAACAAAAGTTTATTCTGTTCTGTCAAAGCCACAGCGGTACGGGGATGACGTACTCCCTGATGTCTTCGGTAATCCTCTCCATCCAGGGAATTCAGGTTGATTCCGGTTATATCTCCAATAAATGTTTCACCCACCGGTTGATAATCATCTATTAATACCGGTGCTCCCGAGAATATGTTAGGCATTGAATTATAGGAATATGATTCCTTTGTTCCATATCCAATTTCAACCTTATAGCCGTCATAAGCTATGGCCCCTTCATGTTTCCAATATCTTAAATGCCCTTCGGGAAGAGTGATCGGTGAAATTATTGAGCCATTGACTTTTACGAAAGAGGCTTCAAGTTCATACGTACCATTAATTCCGGCTACCGCATCATGTTTCAGAGCAACACTTGACAAAGAATCCAGTTGAGGAGCCGAAACAAACTCTAATTCGTAGTCAGGACTCGACAGGTCGATTTCAAGCACATTTACTTGTTGCCGGGCATTAAAAGCACTTTTATTATAAGAATACCATATAAAGCTCTTTCCATCAATGGAATCAATTTTCCAGCCTTCTTTGTCCTTCAATGTCGGTTCTTCAACCGGAACAGGAGGAGGAGTATAATTCTGTCCCTTTCCTATCATATCGCTAAAATCTTCATTGTCCAGTTGACTGGAACAACTCATAGCTATTGTAAAAAGTGTAGAAACCAACAATATCATTATTCTATATTCTTTCATGCTCAATCAAATTAAAAGTTTAAACCATCATTCCATCCCGGGTTCTGTGTCAGGACTCCATTTGTCAAAATACGATCCTGTCTGGGAATCGGATATAGATAATCCCGTTCTTCATTCCACTGGCGAGGAACGTCTTTGTAGCAAATCACATTTCCAGACTCCCCTTCCGTCAAGTCCACCGTAACCCCAATCTCCAGAAACTCCAATGCATTTACTCCACTTGGTTTTGCTCCTTTATACAAACAGACATCAATGGTTCCGTCATGATTCAGGTCATAATTGCCCGGACCGGGGAAATACATTCCCAGAAACTCATCATCCATACAACTTCCCGCTTTCCAACGCATCAAATCATAATAACGGAAGCCTTCCATTAACAATTCTATGACTCTTTCACGACGGATTTCCAGTATGACTCCTTTATTCGTTTCAGAGACATTAGGATAGACATTCAGCAGATAAGGATCGGGGCCTGTATTAGCGTCACTCATATTCAGGTTCGGCATTCCTACCCTATCCCTTATTAATTTAATCGTCCTGTCAATATCATTCTGTTCCAGCGTTCCCCTTTCCGCTTTGGCTTCCACATAATTCAAAAAAACCTCCGCCGTCCTGAAAATAGGAAAATCATTTTCAGACGTGTCACCAACATCATATTTAGTGGCACCCGAATATTTAATTAAATGATACCCAGTCATTGCCGAAGAGAAATTAGGCCCCGACTGTTTCGTTTCTCCCGGACGTATATATCCGGGAGTACGGATGGTCTGTGCCAAACGAGGATCCCTGTTCTGACATTCATCAAAAAATACCTTAGTGGCATATCCTTGCATGTCCGTAAAACGGGAACCGTTCTTATTCAAATACATATTTACAATCTTTTTCGATAATCCGGGTCTGCCTTTCGAAGCTGTATTTTCAAAACCTTGCACGTCGTGGCGGATATTCAGTGTCCCATTATAGTCTCTAGCCAAAACAATTTCCTGCTGAATGGCATTCAAGGAAGAAAAAAGAGTCTGATAAGGAGTACTGCCTGTTTTATACAAGCTATATCCACTATTCTTCATAAAGTCATCGGAAGCAGTAATGCACGCATCCAAATATTTTTCGTAGTCTGCTATCCCATGATACTTGCGGAAAGTGCCTTCAAACAGACAAACTCTTGACTTCAATGCCAATGCAGCCCATTTACTGACTCTGTAAAGTTCTTTATCTTTGGATAAAGTAGTAATAGCAAAATCCAAATCTTCAATGATTTTCTGCATCACAAACTCTCTGGAATCCCGGGGTTTATACAACAGTTCAGCATCAGACGAATCCAGTACTTTATCATACCAGGGGACATCTCCAAATCGCTGTACTTTCTTAAAGTAAAAATAAGCCCTGAAAAAACGGGTGATTGCATCGTACTTATTACGTACATCTTGATCTTCACAATTATGAGAATTCTCTAACAAGAAATTAAGACTTCTCAATGCCTCCCAATTCCATCCTCCACCCGTCGATGGAATGATCCGTTGCCCAGTTACCTCATCATCCAACGGAGAAACAATCAATACATCTGCATTATCTTTATAAATATCTGCTGCCGTAGGCAGTATATTATAGTAAAACTGATTACTATACAGTTGAAGTTCGTTTTCATTCTTGAAATAGGTGGTTGGAGACAAACTGTCTTCAGGATAAAGGTCCAGTTTATCACACGATATAAAAAGAATGGTAAACAACCACATAAATATGATACTAAACTTGGTTTTCATATATAGATATATTAGTTATTATCAGAATGTAATATCAATACCAAAAGAATAGGTCTTTGAGAACGGATAAGAGAGTGCATTAGTCTTACCTGTTTTCCAATTTGTTCCGGCAGCAGCCGCTTCCGGATCAATATAATCCGTATCCAGCCTGTCTAATGTGAGCAGATTCTCACCACTGAAATAGAGACGGGCTTTCTGCACATGTATCTTTGATAACCATTTAACAGGTAGCGTATATCCCACAGTCAGGTTTTTCAGTCGGCAATAGGCAAGACTTTGCAAGTATCTGTTATTAACCGATGACAAGGAACGGCCATCAGTCCATGCGATATATCCTCTGGGGCGGGGGAAATAAGCATCAGGATTGTCTACGCTCCATACGTCTGCCAAAAAATCCTTCGGAATGAAACTTGGTGCTGGTGAACTATACGGTCCCCAAAAGGCAAATGCATCACTGGATGGGTACCAGTCTTGTTTCCCCACTCCCTGAAAGAACACGGAAAAGTCAATGCCATTCCATTCTGCATTAAGTCTGATACTGTACGTATAGCGCGGAAGAGAATTACCTATAATCCGTTGGTCCTTAATATCATTAGCACTGACAGTTTGTTCGATCTTATTATTGCCATCAAGATCGAGATATTTCATGTCTCCAGCATGCAGTCCTCTATCGACAACGGCATTGTTGATGATATAGTTTACGACACTCTGGTCTACTCCATAATTAGCTGCCTCTTCATCTGTCGCAAAATAGCCATCAACCATATACCCCCATATATCTCCCAGTCTCTGACCGACATAAGGAGAGCTGATTTCTTTATTAGGGTTATCATATTTCGTAATCTTGGAGACATTATCCCCGATTCCAAACGAAACACCATAGTTAAAAGGTTTGTCCATCACATTAAAACGGTCATTCCAGGCAACAACCAATTCCCAACCTTTGGTCCTTAAGTCAGCAGCATTCATATTAGGAGATTTTGCGCCATAGACAGACGGTAATGCTTTGCCGGGCATTAGCATGTCTTTTGTATCCCTTATATAAGCATCTGCCGAAATATTCAATCTATTATTGAAGATACCGATATCAAGGCCAATATTTTTAGTAACTACGGTTTCCCATGTCAAGTCGGAAGCATTAGGAGCGGTTTCATAGGCATACGAGGCTTTTTCTTTATCACCAAACGAATAATTAAGAACTTTTCCTGTTTCTATTTGCTGCAGATAATCATAATAACCAACTTGCTGATTGCCCAAAGTTCCATAAGACAGTCGTAACTTTAGGTTATCTACTGTATTTTTCAATGCTCCATAAAAAGGCTCTTCGCTAATGCGCCATCCGGCGGAGAACGATGGGAAGAAGCCGTACCGATGGCCTTTTTTAAACCGGGAACTGCCATCGTATCTTCCACTCGCCTCAAACAGGTATCTTCCTTTATAATCATAATTTGCCCTATAAAAGACGCCAAATAAAGCATATTTATTCTTTCCTCCGGTGACTACTGTATTTTCTCCTTTAGCCAGATTAAAGTCATTCAATTCATCAGATAACAGTCCATCTTTACTCACAGTCAGATCTTCATAAGATTTTGTCTCATAGTTGATACCGCCTGTCAGTTTCACATTATGAGAGCCGGCAAACAAGTTACCATAAGTTCCGTAAGCATTATATGCATAATACAGATTTTTTGTATTCAACACAGTCAGTTTATTCCCTCCGCTTGTACTCTCGGGCATGGTAATCGTAACACCCGGTACCTTGGAGTATTGCATGTCTACACTTCTATTGGTACATTTCTTGTCATATTTCGAATATGTGTAATTCCCTATGATTTCAACATGTTTTACCGGATTTATAACTACTTCAAATGTGGTCATAAACTCGTCTATCTCATCTTTATTATTATGTTTCTTATTGGATAATGCAACAGTGGTACCCGCCAAAGTATAGTTCATTATATTAGTTTCATACACCAGTGTACCATCAGGATGTACAGGCACTAATATGGGCAAGGCACGATAGCTTGCATTCTTAAATATTGTATTCACTCCACCAAGTCCCGGATAGGAGTAATTCGATTTGAAATAAGAGGTATTATTACTGACGGATAACCATGGAGTCACTTTGGCTTCCAGCCTTGATTTGAAGTTATAGCGTTCATACTTATCCGGTTGTATTTTAAGAACTCCTTTCTGATTATAATATCCTCCGGAAAGCCGGAACTTCAAATGTTCACTTCCACCGGAAATGCTTACATTATGTTCATGCGTCGGACGTTTATGGTCATATAAATAATTATACCAATCAAAATTCCCATAGTATTTATACTGTCCGTTTTCAGTTACTACCCAGGGCCGTTCGGGTTGTTCCGTCTTATCATTTCTCCTGATCCACAACTCATGATAATCCTTTTCCGTATATGTGAGCAATGGTGTCCCTTGCCAGGTAGAGAAAAACATATCACTAATACCGGCCGCATAATATCCACGGGTTTCATAATCTGTCGACGTAGTTACATCACTAAAGCTGTATCGTCCGTTATAATTAAGAGTGACTTTGCCTTTTTCTCCCGTCTTTGTAGTTACCAGAATAACTCCATAGGCGGCACGTGCTCCATAAATTGCCGCAGACGACGCATCTTTTAAGACCGAAACAGAGGCGACATCATTCGGATTGACACGATTCACATCTCCCTCCACTCCATCAATAAGGACCAACGGTTTGGCAGAACCACTAATGGAATTTACACCTCTGATATTAAACGAACCTCCATCTCCCGCACGACCTGAAGAAAAAGAGACAGTCATGTTAGGAACTGCTCCTTGCAGTAATTGAGACATAGTCGAAGCAGAACGCCCTGCCAATTGATCTCCTTCTACCACAGATACAGCACCTGTCAAATTCACTTTCTTCTGTGTTCCATAACCTACAACCACCACTTCTTCCAAAGATCTGGAGTCTTCTTGCATGGTTATATTGATAACCGAATTATTCTTGACGGGAGATTCAACGCTCTTATAACCTAAAAATGAGAAAACCAATATACTATTGTCCGGAACCTCGATAGTATATCTTCCATCCATATCGGTGATGGCTCCTATTTTCTCACCTTTAACAGCTACATTACAACCGACAATAGCCTCTCCCAAATCATCTTTCACAGTTCCTGTTATCTTCCGACCGAGAGTTACGTTTTTCATTTTCTCCATACTTTTCACCAGAATAATATGGTTGCCTTCCATCGTATACGAGAAACCTGTTCCTTGCAAAACTCTATTAAGAATTTCGGCAACCGTGGTTTCCCGAGTAGATACTGCTATTCGTTTGTCTAAAGCAATCTCATGCTCATTATAGATAAACAAATAGTCTGTTTGTTTTTCAATCTGCCTGATAATGTCAGATAGTGTTGCGGTACCTTTATTCATCGTTACTTTCTGATTTTGAGAACGGACATTCAAGGAATATGTCTCAAAAACAATGAATAACAGGAAAAAGACAGTTAACCTCATAATTCTTAAAATTTGAGTACAGTGTGTTTTTCTATGGACAATACGTCCACACCAAAGATTATTTTTCATATCTTTGCCTAGAGTTATTAAGTTAATACATAAAGATTTGTAACAGATGACGAGTCTTTTTTATTGACTTCTCACATATCGGTAAGTGCTGCAACACTTACCGATATTTCTGTTTTAAACGGGCAGGTTCTCTTGCTCTCATTTTCAGTGTTTTTTTAGATTAAATACTAGGGTTAATAGATTATGATCTGATTCTTTTCGTCGTCCTGTATATAATTAAATTTGATGTATTTCTGCAATACTCTCATCACATGTTCGATTCCTTCTTTCTGGCGGAACTTACCGGTACACGGATGAGAAGTTATTTCTATGTTTTTATTAATGATCTTCACTTCATAATATTGCTCTAATTTCTTAAAGACAGTTTCCAACGGTTCATCTTTAAAAGAATAAATACCCATCCTCCACAAGAAATCATGATCCGAAGTAAAGGTCTCTTTATAAAGTTTCCCGTCTCTAACTTCCACCTTTTCATGTGGATTCAAGATTATTTCGTTTTGCGTTTCAGGATGGTATACGGTGACTTTACCTTCTATCAAAGAAGCTTCAAATAAACCGGAGTTAGGATATGCCGAGACATTGAAAGTAGTTCCCAATACTCTGATATCATATTTCTCGGTCTCAACAATAAAAGGATGTTTCTCGTTATGAGCCACTTCAAAATACCCCTCTCCTTCCAAAATCACTTTCCTCTCTTTGGCATGAAATCCGGTAGCCGGATATTTTAAAGTAGAGTTGGAGTTCAACCAGACAATTGTCCCGTCAGCCAAAACCAGGCTAGCCCTTTGCCCTGCGGGAACCGTCATCATCTGCATTTCAGTAGAGTGTTCAAACCGATACTCTTGATATTCCTTATGAATAATAAAAGCAATCATGGCAATGACTGCCGCTATCTTCATAGAGGCCCAAAGATAACGCATCATAATTTTCTTATTTTCCGCCTTTTTTTCTTGCAAATTACCATTCCAGATAGTAGCGTCATAAATATGACGCATTTGCATCAGTTGTTCACGGTGTTCTTCACTTTCTTTCATCCAGCGCACGACTTCTCTCTTTTCTTCGGGAAGAGCATCTCCTGCAAGATATTTATTTAATAGTTTCGTATCCATACTTTTTCCTTGGGGTTAAGACATAAGCTTTTTGAGGGCTTACATATATAAGACACGCCACTTACAAACTTCACTAGAAGAAAAATAAAAAAAGTGCTTTGAGGTCCTTCATTTGTTCATCAATGCCGAGGAGGATATGCATCAATGCCGAAGGAGAACTTTATCGGTAAGGTATTCTATTAGAAAAAAAGTAGAGTATAAAGGTAATCTTTGAGGTTCTTCCTTAAAGCTTGCAACGCTTTGCCAATATGATAGTCTACCCCTTTCACTGTCACATTTAATGATTCAGCGATTTCTTTCATCGATTTATTCTCATATCGACTCATCATAAATGCCCTTCTTGTTTTTTCCGGCAATTCATTTAAAGTATGATTAACAATGGCGATTATTTCTTCAGAGAAAAGTTGGTTAGGATCGGAAGAGTCAAGAGAAGAGATACGGAAATCAAGTTCGTAAAGTTCATCATCCAGGATGTTTTCCCTGGCCTCCATCCGCAGATGCTCATTTCGCAGGTAGTTTAAGGCCTGATTCTTTACCACAGTCATCAAAAAAGCACGGATATTTTTCACCTCTTCAGTCTTCATCGTACTCCATAAAGTTATCATTGCCTCAGAGGCTATATCTTTCGACTGCATCTCATCGTGAAGATAGGATTTAGCAAACAAGAAACAACGTTGATAATACTCAATATAGATATCATCAAATGTCATATTAGAGCTTATGGCACCGTTTTGTCTTCTCATTTTAGCGTATTTCTCACCTGTTTAGACTTTTGTTAACGAAGCAAAGATAGCTAAAAGAAGTTATCTTCCAAAAGCCAGTCTTGAAATATTTTCGTCTTATCTACTATACACTTCCGCTTTTTTTCGTACTTTTACCCCTTGTTGGAAAGAAGTGCCTTTTCAACCCTTGAGAACAGAAAAAGAAAAAACAATATATAAAATGAATCACAAATGGAATTATCGACCCATTACACCCGAACAGGCAGAGACAAGCCAGACATTGGCCCAGGAACTAGGGATTAGCCCGATACTTGGACAACTTTTGGTGCAGCGGGGAATTACAAAGGCAGCAGATGCCAAGAAGTTTTTCCGCCCGCAATTGCCCGACCTGCATGATCCGTTCCTGATGAAGGATATGGATATTGCAGTAGAACGTCTGAACAGGGCGATGGGAAAGAAAGAACGTATTCTAATTTATGGAGATTATGACGTAGACGGTACTACTGCCGTAGCATTGGTCTACAAGTTTATTCAACAGTTCTATTCGAACCTTGATTATTACATACCCGACCGATACAATGAAGGGTATGGCATTTCTAAAAAAGGAGTGGACTATGCCGCAGAAACCGGTGTAGGACTGATTATTGTACTCGATTGTGGAATTAAAGCAGTAGAGGAAATCACTTATGCCAAAGAGAAAGGGATTGATTTCATCATCTGCGATCATCATGTACCGGATGATGTGCTTCCGCCTGCCGTAGCTATTCTGAACGCCAAACGCCTGGACAATACGTATCCGTACACTCACCTTTCCGGTTGTGGAGTCGGCTTCAAGTTTATGCAGGCATTCGCTATCAGTAATGGTATCGAGTTCCACCACCTGATTCCTTTGCTTGATATTGTAGCCGTGAGTATTGCATCGGACATCGTTCCGATTATGGGTGAAAACCGTATCCTCGCCTACCACGGTCTGAAGCAACTGAACAGTAACCCGAGCATTGGTATGAAGGCTATTATCGACGTATGCGGACTTTCTGAAAAGGAAATCACCGTCAGCGATATTGTGTTTAAAATCGGACCGCGCATCAATGCATCAGGACGTATTCAAAACGGAAAAGAAGCCGTAGACCTGCTGACGGAAAAAGATTTCTCGATAGCACTTGAGAAAGCCGGACAAATCAACCAGTACAATGAAACCCGGAAAGACCTCGACAAGAGTATGACGGAAGAGGCAAACAACATCGTTGCCAATCTGGAAGGATTAGCCGATCGCCGCTCCATCGTGCTCTACAACGAAGAATGGCACAAAGGAGTGATTGGTATCGTAGCTTCCCGTCTGACAGAAGTGTACTACCGCCCTGCCGTGGTACTGACCCGGACGGATGATATGGCAACAGGTTCCGCACGTTCAGTTTCCGGCTTTGACGTATATAAAGCAATCGAGCATTGCCGCGACCTGCTGGAAAACTTCGGGGGACATACATACGCCGCCGGACTGTCGATGAAAGTGGAAAACGTGAATGCCTTTACCAAACGATTCGAAGAATACGTTTCACAGCATATCTTACCGGAACAAACCAGTGCCGTTATCGAGATTGATGCTGAAATAGATTTCAGGGATATTTCATCCAAGTTCTTCAGCGACCTGAAAAAGTTTAATCCTTTCGGTCCTGATAACACGAAACCTATTTTCTGCACTCATCATGTTTATGATTACGGAACAAGTAAAGTGGTGGGACGCGATCAGGAACATATCAAACTCGAACTGGTCGATAATAAATCGAATAATGTAATGAACGGTATCGCGTTCGGACAGAGCTCACACGTACGTTATATCAAAACGAAACGCTCGTTCGACATCTGTTACACCATTGAAGAAAACACGCACAAGCGTGGTGAAGTACAACTTCAAATCGAGGATATAAAGCCGATTGAATAAGTATCAGGAGATATTAAAACAATATTGGGGATATGACTCCTTCCGCGACTTGCAGGAGGAGATCATCACCAGTATCGGCGAAGGCAAAGATACACTGGGACTTATGCCGACCGGAGGCGGTAAGTCCATCACTTTTCAAGTGCCTGCTCTCGCCCAGGAAGGGATTTGCATTGTCATTACTCCTCTCATCGCCCTGATGAAAGATCAGGTGCAAAACCTACGTAAACGCGGCATCAAGGCGCTTGCCATCTATTCAGGCATGACACGGCAGGAGATTCTCACTGCTCTTGAGAATTGCATCTTCGGTAATTATAAATTCCTCTATATTTCTCCGGAACGTCTGGACACGGACATATTCCGTACCAAACTGCGATCAATGAAAGTCTCCATGATTACGGTCGACGAAAGTCACTGTATCTCACAATGGGGATATGACTTCCGTCCTGCTTACCTGAAAATTGCCGAAATACGGACATTGCTACCGGGAATTCCGGTATTGGCACTTACGGCGACCGCCACTCCGGAAGTAGTGAAGGATATTCAAGCCCGCTTGGATTTCCGTGAAGAGAATGTTTTCCGCATGAGCTTCGAACGGAAAAACCTGGCGTATATCGTCCGACAAACGGATAACAAAACTCAAGAGCTGTTGCATATCTTACGAAAGATACCCGGCAGTGCCATTATCTATGTCCGCAACAGACGACGCACCAAAGAAATCACCGAGTTACTGGTAAACGAAGATATTACCGCCGACTTCTATCACGCCGGACTGGATAATGCCGTAAAAGATCTCCGCCAAAAACGCTGGCAAAGCGGAGAAGTTCGTGTAATGGTAGCGACAAATGCCTTTGGAATGGGGATTGATAAACCCGACGTGCGCATCGTATTGCATCTCGATCTCCCCGACTCTCTCGAAGCTTACTTCCAAGAAGCCGGTCGTGCAGGAAGGGATGGTGAAAAAGCGTATGCTGTAATCTTATACACCAAAACGGACAGAACGACGCTGCACAGGCGCGTTGTGGATACTTTCCCCGACAAGGAGTATATTCTCAATGTCTACGAACATTTGCAGTATTACTATCAGATGGCAATGGGCGACGGTTTCCAATGTGTCCGCGAGTTTAATCTGGAAGAGTTTTGCCGGAAGTTCAAATACTTCCCGGTTCCGGTAGACAGTGCACTGAAAATATTGACTCAAGCCGGCTATCTGGAATATACGGACGAACAGGATAATGCCTCTCGTATTCTTTTCACGATTCGCCGGGACGAACTATACAAATTGCGAGAAATGGGAACGGAAGCCGAAGCACTGATACAGACGATTCTCCGCTCTTACACCGGAGTATTCACCGACTATGCCTATATCAGCGAAGCAACCCTGTCCATACGTACCGGACTGACCCGCGAACAAATTTATAATATACTGGTCACGCTTACCAAACGTCGTATCGTGGATTACATTCCGCACAAAAAGACACCTTATATTATATACACCCGCGAACGGCAGGAACTTCGTTTTGTGCATATTCCTCCTTCCGTCTACGAAGAACGCAAAGCCCGGTATGAAGCCCGCATCAAAGCGATGGAAGAGTATGTCACTTCGGAGAATGTGTGCCGGAGCCGGATGCTGCTCCGTTACTTCGGAGAGAAGAACGAGCACAACTGCGGACAATGCGATGTTTGTCTTAGTCACCGTGCAACCGATGCCCTGACCGAGAATTCTTTCGATTTCGAGGAACTGAAAAAGAAAATATCAGAATTACTCACCCAGAAACCGCTGACACCAGTAGAAATAGCCGATAAGATAGAAGCGGAAAAAGAGAGCATCAGCGAAGTCATCCAATATTTATTGGAGGAAGGTGAATGGAAGATGCAGGATGGAATGATACATATTTCAAAATAAGTTACTACCTTTGCAAAGAGTAACTCAAAAATAACACACCATGCCGAACTTTTTTAAATCTTTCTTCTCCGGTAAGTCGGAAACTCCGGAAAGTGAAAAACAGAAAAACGATCAGAAAAATTTCGAGATTTTCAAATACGACGGTTTACGTGCGCAACGCATGGGACGTCCGGATTATGCAGTAAAATGTTTTATCGAAGCTCTTGCCATCAAGGAAGAGTTTGAAACAATGGGCTATCTTAGCCAACTCTACATCCAGATGGGGGAAACGGCAAAGGCCCGCGAGCTATTGGAAAAGATGGCTGCTATGGAACCTGACGTCACAAGCACTTTCCTGACACTGGCCAATGTATGCTTCATCCAGGAAGATTATCAGGCTATGGAAGAAGCTGCCAATAAAGCGATTGCCATCGAAGAAGGAAATGCCGTGGCTCATTATCTATTAGGGAAAGCCCGTAAGGGACAGGATGACGACCTGATGACTATTGCCCATCTCACCAAAGCAATCACTTTGAAAGATGATTTCATTGAAGCTCGCCTATTACGCGCGGAAGCATTGATGAACCTGAAACAGTATAAAGATATGATGGAAGATATAGATGCTGTGCTCGCCCAGAATCCGGAAGAAGAGACAGCCATGCTCCTGCGCGGAAAAGTGAAAGAAGCAGACGGCAAGGACGAAGAGGCAGAAGAAGATTACAAACTGGTGACGGAAATAAACCCGTTCAACGAACAGGCATACCTTTATTTAGGGCAACTTTATATCAACCAGAAAAAACTGACGGAAGCCATCGGCCTGTTTGATGAAGCCATCGAGCTGAATCCGAACTTTGCGGAAGCCTACAAAGAACGCGGACGTGCTAAATTACTGAATGGTGATAAGGACGGTTCGGTAGAGGACATGAAGAAATCTCTGGAATTGAATCCGAAAGAGGAAGCTGGTCTGAACGGAGAATTCAAGAACCTGGGACCAAAGCCTGAAGCACTTCCCGGCATCTTTTAAGTATCCTTTTCATCTATTTTAGGCAAGAAAACAAAAAAAGTATCGTTTTTTGTTTGCATCTAACAGAAAATTATTACTTTTGCCCCAGAATTAAAAACCAAAGCAAAAAAGATAGATTCTAATGAAATCATTTACTTATGCATATTACTTCTTTTTTTACTTTTACTTTAGCAACAAAGTAGAGCGGGAGTTTGTATGTATCAAGTGACAGTGATGCTTAAGGACTGAAT
>ERZ857801.130-NODE-130-length-105025-cov-5.374631_pt1 | contig 105025 bp, 89 predicted proteins | sample MGYA00519762_ERZ857801 | MGnify/ENA primary metagenome ERZ857801 (study PRJEB31778, sample SAMEA3449368) | human gut metagenome | biome: human gut; feature: human-associated habitat; material: faeces | place: United Kingdom | collected 2010/2012 ...
TAGCATCTTTAATTTCCTCTAAATTCACAGTATCAATAATAAATTCCATTTTTATTCCCCTTTTATAATGTTTGTTCTGTTCTTTCAATTATATCATCTTGAGTTGCTTTTGATAAGACATTAAAGAATGCCGAATACCCTGCAACCCTAACAATCAAATCACGATGCTTTTCTGGATTCTTTTGAGCATCAATCAATGTTTCTCTAGAAACTACGTTATATTGCACATGATAGCCATGTAATCGATTAAAGAAAGTTTTAATTATCATTTCTAATTTCTCTTTATTTTCTTCTGTCGCTAACATTTGTGGTGTTACTTTTTGATTTAATAAAACACCACCGGTAATTTCATGTGTTGGTAATTTTGAAACTGTTTTGAATACCGCTGTAGGTCCATTTTTATCCATTGCATGAGCTGGAGAACAACCTTCAGCAAGTGGAGTATGGGCTTTACGACCATCTGGGGTTGCCATTGTCCCATATCCTTGTCCAACATTAGCAGAAATTGAGGAAGTACCTGCATAGCGAATCCCTCCAACAGGTCCTCTTTGATATCGAGTACTTGGATATTTTTTGATTTCATTAATATATGAATCATATGCCTCTACAACCAATTGATCAACATAATCATCATCATTCCCATATTTAGGAGCTTCATTAATTAACATACTTTGAATTTTTTGATTTTCTTCACTCATAAAATCATCTTGTAAAGCATCCCATAATTGTTGCGGTGTAATCTTTTTTTCCTCAAAAACTAGTTTTTTTATTGCTGCCAAACTATCTGCCATATTAGCAATTCCAATTTGTAATCCAGAAATGAAATCATAGACTGCTCCACCTTCTTTAATTGTCTTCCCTCTACCAATACAATCTTGAGTCAAGGTTGAACATAAAATATCTGGAACATCACGCTCTGAGGCAAGATCGACTGCATTTTCTACAATTACAGATAATCGGGTAATTTCTCTAATTGACTTATCCCAGGCATCTTGCAACTCTTCAAAAGACTTCATATCTCTAAAATAGCCGTAACCCTTTACAAATCGTTTACCAGAAGTTACATCTACTCCATCATTCATCACTGCTAATAAAATTCTTGGGAAATTTTGATATGACATTCCTGTACAACGATATCCCCATTTCCCAGGAACAGCTGTTTCAACACAACCAATTGCTGAATAATTATAAGCATCTTCCTCTTTTACTCCCAGATCAATAAACGAAGGAATAATAATTTCATCATTATTAAATGCCGGCATTCCTGTTCCTAACTTCATAACTTCGATACATTCATCTAAAAATTCTTTATTTAAACCATTATAATATCTAACAGTCAAATTAGGCTGTGGCAATCTTGTTTGAGCAACAGATTTCAAAACTAAAAACGAAAGTTTGTTCACTGCATCTTTTTTATCAGGAGTTTGTCCACCAATAGTTACATTTTGGTACATTGGACTACCAGCACTGCTAAATGTGTGAGCCTGGCTTCTGACCTTATTAATAGTTAATGTTTTGATCCATAAATTTGTTAGCAACTCAACAGCTTCCTCATCCGTGATTACGCCTTTTTCTAGATCCGCTTTCAAATATGGATACATATATTGATCGAAACGTCCATATGATAATGAATGTCCATTAGATTCAATTTGCAAAATCAATTGAATAAACCAAACTGATTGAATCGCTTCTTTAAAAGATGAAGCTGGTTCATAAGGCACTTTAGAACAAATATTACTAATTTCTAATAACTCATCCTTTCTATGACTTTGAGCATTTTCAGCCATTTCTTGAGCAAGAAGACTAAACCTATCAGCATAAGTTTTAACTGCTTCAATTACAATCAATACAGCTTTATAAAAAACATATTTATCAATATTTTCCGGAACACATAGATCCAACTCTGCTTTTAATTGTCGCACTCTTTTTTCATAACCGACTAATCCTATTTTTAGTAACTGTTCATAATCAACCGCAAGATGAGCATCTCCAGAATTTAATTTTCCTTCCATTCCAAAGAAACCAGTTTCCATAAAAACATTTACTTCTTCAGGTAGTAAAGCTTCCCCCTTAGCTCTTAAATTATTATTCTCCCAAAATGGTGCAATTGAACGTAAAGCTGCTTTTGTTTCTTCAGTAATATAAAAAACATCACCATCTCTTTTTTCAAATTTGTCCAATTCATCAATAACAAATTCTAACGTATATTCGGGAAAAATTGGAGCATCTTTATTTGAAGCAGCCTGATTCCCAACTATTAAAGTTTCATCTTCAATATAAATTGACATTTTCTCTAAAATATTTTTTAACATTAGTGCCCGTTTCATAACCGGTGGCTGATTTTGATATAATCTATAAGATTCTGTAGCTAATAATGCTCTCTCTGCACAAATATACGGTTTTTTATCTAAAACCTTTTCTCTAAAATCATTCATTCTAGGTGTTAAATCACCAAAATGTTCAATGTTTTTCATATTTTTCCTCCAAAGTTACTAAAATAAATTATTAAGTTTCGTTCATAACATAAATTCACTTCATTTACACCTATATATTAACATATACGAACAATAAGTCAATATTTTTATTTCAAAAGCAGTATATATTGGTTTCAAATGAAATATAAACATTTACAATTTGCAATCAACATGATATTATAAATAATGAAAAGATAAGGAGATATTCATAATGGAAAATAAGGGGATAATTTTTAATATTCAAAAATTTAGTATTCATGATGGTCCAGGAATTAGAACAACTATATTTTTTAAAGGCTGTCCATTAAGATGTAAGTGGTGTTCTAATCCTGAATCACAACTAAAAGCAGTTCAAATTTTGTGGGATCATAACAAATGTACGCATTGCATGACCTGTATCAATAATTGTCCTACAGGTGCGATTAAATTAATTGCAGATAAAATTATTATTGATCAAAATAAATGTAATGGATGTTTGAGATGTGTTAATAAATGTCCTCAAATTGCCCTAAAAAATGAAGGTGAGTATAAAACAATTGATGAAATTGTGACAACCTGTCTTCAAGATAAAGATTTTTATGAAGAATCTAATGGAGGTATTACTATTTCCGGTGGAGAAGGAATGTCACAACCAGCATTTTTATTTCACTTAGTTAATGAACTAAAAAAACATCAGCTTCATTTAGCAATTGAAACAACCGGATATATTGAACATGAGCTTTTTACTAAACTTGCTCCATTATTTGATCTGTTATTATTTGATGTTAAACATTATGATCGTGAGCAGCATTTTTTAGGTACAGGTGTTTATAATGATTTAATAATTAAAAATTTAAAGTGGGCATTACAAAACAAAATAGAAGTATTACCAAGAATTCCTGTTATTCCAGATTTTAATGATTCATTAAATGATGCCAAAGGACTAGCAAGACTCTTAAAAAATATCGGTGTTTTAAAAGTTCAATTATTACCATTTCATCAATTTGGTGAAAAAAAATATGAAATGCTCAATCTAGAATATAGTTTAAAAAATAAAAAAGCCCTCCACAAAGAAGACTTAAAAGAATATCAAAATATTTTTATCAATGAAGACATCAAGTGTTTTTTCTAAAAAGCTTACTATAAAATAAGCTTTTTTAATTTTCTACTTTCTTAACTTCAATTCCATGATCTAATAAATAATTTTCGCATTCTATTGGAATATGAGTATCAGTTACAATACATGCGATTTCCGCAGTAGGAATCAAAGTTACAACCCCTTTTTGCAAAAACTTAAATGAATCTGTCACAATTATAACTTTATCAGCTTGTTTTGCCATATCTCTAACTGTTTCGCTACGCATATAATCATTCCCAGTAAAGCCTGAGGTTTCAGTAAAGCCATCAGTTCCAATAAAAAGTTTATCAACAAAAAAAGATTCAACACATTTTTTTGTGATCGGTCCTACCATTACTTGTGATTCATTTTGATATTCACCACCAAGTAAAATAATTCTAATTTTAGCAACTTTACGAATATAATCGGCGATAAAAGCAGAATTAGTAATAATCGTAACATCTTTTTTGGTCTGCGCAATTTCTAAAGCAACCAATGCGCAACAAGAACCTGACTCAATCATTACGGTTTCACCATCTTCTATTGATTCTACCGCTAATTTAGCAATTCTTTGCTTAATATCATAATGATAAGCTAAACGATTATTTATATCATCACTAGAATTTAAAGTTGCAAATCCATGCTCACGAACAATCAATCCACTATTTTCCAATTGAATTAAATCTTTTCTAATTGTTACTTGTGAAACACTGAGTAACTGAGAAAGTTTAGTTACTTCCATTTTCTTATTCTCTGTTATTAATTCTAGTATTTTTGTATGTCTTGCCAACATCTTAACCATCCTCATCACCGCTCTTTTCTTTTATTACCTTATCATATTAATATTTCAAATACAATAAAAACAACTTTCGTTTCAATCATATTATTCTCAAAACGAAAGTTATTATTTCTAATAATAGAACGAAATTTTTTTACCACGATATTCCCGACATGGTAAAAATTGATGTTTAACACCTAAAAGTTTATGTGCCTTTAACAATCTAGCATCTGATAGACAATGACCAATATACTCCTTAGTTAATGGATACCGATTATGACTAGGCAAAATTGTTTCAATTTGATTTTGATATGTATTTAATTTTTCTAAGCTATGAATATACAAATCTAAATTTCGATGCTCACCAAACATATAAATCGGTCCTAATTGTACAGTATCACCAACAATTAATAATTTCTTCTGAATATCTAAAAATGCAATACTTCCATAAGTATGTCCAGGTATCTCAATTACCTCAAAACAGTAATCACCAATTTCAATCAAATCCTTTTCTTTTAAACAATTAATTTTTATTGTTGTTTTAATTAAACCCTTATCTCCCTGATGTACATAACATTCTTGAAAACTATCAAGTCCCCCACAATGATCTCCATCACCATGAGTTAACAGTACTTTAAGCGGAAAACTAGTAAGTTTCTGAACTTCATTAATTATCTTCGTCTCAGGAAAACCAGTATCAATCAATATCGCTTCATTTCTACCGATAATTAGAAATTCTCGTACCTGACCATCATCTAAAATATATAAATCTTTAGCATATTCAGTTACTTCCACAATTAATCACCTTCTTTTACTCATTATAAAAGGTTATTGACACAACAAGCAATAACCTTTTATATTATTTATTAAATTTGATCATCTGCCCTCTTTTTCAAAATTTCAAAACGTCGATCAACTTCATCTTGAGCAGCCTGAACAATTTTTGTATACTTTGGATCACTTAAATGTTTAGTTCGCTGCATCATTGCAAACCAATCAATTAATGGAATCTTTTTCTTTGCTTTCTGTGGATCATATGTAAGATTATACTTACCCTGCTCAATTTCAAACAAAGGAAAATAACAACTATTTACCCCTGCTTCAATTACACTTTTTTCTAAATTTGGCTGATCACCCCAATTTAACGGACAAGCAGATAAAGTTCTCAAATATGCTAACCCAAACTCTTTAGCATAAGCCTTAGCTTTAATCGCTTTTCTAACAAAATCTATTGGATTAGATTCAGCTACAGTAGCAATATATGGAATATTTGTTGCAGCCATGATTGCTGGCATATCTTTATTAAAAAATGATTTTCCAAACTGATCTTGACCAAGATGAGAAGTCGAACTTTTAGCCCCTAATGGTGTTGAATATGATAATTGATAACCTGTATTCATATAACCACCATTATCATATTCAAAAATAATCATGTGATGGTTTCTTAAAGCTGCACCTAGTGCACTTCCCATTCCAATATCCATTCCTCCATCACCACTAACCATGATAAAAGTAATTTCTCCTTCGGGATATTCATGTCGTTTTACTTTTTGGTTAAACGCTTCTACGATTCCTGAAAGTGTCGCTGCCCCATTTTGAAATAAATTATGAACATACGGTACTTTAAAAGAAGTTTTTGGATAGGAAGTTGTTACAACCATTCCGCAGCCTGTTTGAAATAATAAAACAACATTTCCACTGATTGCACTTAATAATAAATTGACATTGACGGGAATCCCACATCCTGGACAAGCACCATGACCCCCAGATAAACGTTGGGACATCTTTGCAATTTGATTAAGCGTAAACGGCTTAACTTCCATTATTTGTTTTTCTTCATTATAAACACACTTGAAGTCATCAGGAGTTTCTTTGATTGGTTTAAAAAATTGAGTTATTGGTTGTTCAATTTTACCGGGATAAATATGTAAATAATCAAATAATTTTACATCTTTTTGAAATCCCATTAATAATAATGCTTTTGCATCATCTTTATAAAAATCACGGCCACCTAAGCCATAAATTCTCGTAATTACACGGGTAGTGATCCCTGCCTCCTGCATTGCCGCCTTTATTTCTAAAGACATATTTCCACCATTGGCACCATAACTATCCTGACGATCACAAACAATCACTGTTTTAGGCACTTTAAAATGCTTAATTAATTCCTTACTTGGAAATGGACGCAGTACATTGATTGTAACTACTCCAACTTTTTTATCATCTTTGCGTAATTCATCAACAGCTCGTTTTGCACTGCTAAATCCAGAACCTAGAACAAACATTAAGACATCACAATCTTCATTTTGATAACTTTCTACATACTGATAAGCCCGATTAGAAATTGTTTCATATTCCTTAAAAATAGCCGGAATAACCTCTCGAGCTTCCTCCATTGCAAGATGAAGCTGGTATTTATTATTCATTAAATCCGGTTCATTCATATAAGAGCCAACTGTGACTGGATGTTCAAAATCAAGAATTTGATATTCAGGCAGATATTTACCTACAAAATTTTGGACAACTTGATCATCTTCAAAGACTTGACATTTATTTTTTTGATGGCTAGTAAAAAAACCGTCAAACGCAATAACTACTGGTAATTTAACTTTTTCAGCAATTTTTAGAGCACAAATGTTCATATCATAAACTGCCTGGGGACTATGAGCAAATAAAATAATCCATCCAGTATTTAACATATACATGATATCGCTGTGATCACCCTTGATTGAAAGTGGACCAGAAACTGTTCGACAAGCTACATTCATTACCATCGGAAATCGTGTTCCAGATTGAACTGGAAACTGTTCTAATGCATATAACAAACCATTGGCACTAGTCGCATTGAAAACTCTTGCCCCAGCAACGCTTGCACCATAACAAATTCCAGCCGCACTATGCTCACCTTCAGCAGCAATTAAAGCAATCTCATGCTTACCCTCAGCTTTCATTAAATCTAAATTCTCAGCAATCTGCGTTGATGGTGTAATGGGATAGTATCCCATTACATGATAATTAATCTGTTTAGCGGCATAAGCTGCCAATTCATTCCCACTTTCAAATACCATCTTTTGTTTTTCCATCATTTTTTACCTCCGTTATTTTTTCTACCTCCAAAAACGAATCACTCGTTATCCACGAATTTGCTCCCACATCTTCATAATCCATATGCTCAACAATTAAATCTTTGTTACGAATAAACCATTTTAAATTTGAATGTTCGCGTTCGACTCCACTAACCAGTGCTTGAGTTGGACAAATTTCAACACACCGTAAACATCCTTTACAATGATGATAATCCAAACCTTTATTTACCATCATCTTACGTCCTTTATAAATACCCGGTTCAAACTGAAAAACCATATCCGGACAAGTAATATAACATTGTGCACATTGAATACATTTTTCTTGGAGAAACAATGGTATATAGCCTTCCCGTGATGCACTTAAATCATTCGAAATAGTACTTCCAAAACAAGGATTCACACCACCAAGTGGTGCATTTTGATAACCCCAGTCATTTTCTATTTCACGATAAGGAATGAACGGATACTTACCATCATCATTAAACGTTTTACTAACAACACCATTATAACCTTCAATTATCCCTTCTTTATTTTTTTGTAATAGCTGAGGATATTTTTTACCCAAAGTAGCTTCAATCAATTCTAAAACTGTCTCTAAAGGAATAAAGCCACTCGCTTTAGCTAGTGCCCCCAGCATGATCATATTGACTTTACATTTTATTTTCATTGCTAAATAAATTGCATCAATACAATATATCGTTCCAGCACATAATTTTAATTTATCTCTAATTACATCTGGTTGCTCACCGCTGTTGATGACAATACAACTATTTTCATCGACTCCTGCTGTTACTTGTAACTTTCCTATCATCGCTTCATGAAAAAGCCCAAGCAAATGGGGTCGCGTAACGGGAGTATTAACAGTAATTTCTTTATCTTCATCACAATAACGAATAAACGCCTTGACTGGAGAACCTCGTTTCTCTGAACCGTAGCTAGAAAAGCTTGAAGCATTAAATCCTAGATAAGCCGCACCTAATTCACCTAATAATTTTCCACATAAATTAGCCCCTAACCCACCAACACTTTCTAAACGAATTTCATAATACCCTTCTTCATTTACTTTACTTAATTCTATCTTGTTCACTTCTTATACCTCCTAATTGAATAATTCCCGCTTTTATCGTCATCATTCCAAAAAAATAAAAAGTCTATTACTAGACTTAATCTTTTGATTTAGCTATTTGAAACAAACACATGAGCCCCACGATGACTCCTAATTCAAAAATTAAAAATGAATTAATCAATCCATACATTTATATTATCTCCAATACTATAGTTTATCGAAAAAATAATATTTTTAAACTAATTTAATTATTATTTCTAAATAAAAAAAACCAACTCTAAAATGCACTATATTGGTTATATTAAAACAATATAGTGCACTTCAATCACCAGACTCTATAAAATATACTTATTAATAAAATTTGCAATTCCATCATGATTATTATCATCAGTTATAAAATCAGCAACACTCTTAGTTTTTTCACTTCCATTAGCCATGACTACTCCAACTCCAGCATTTAAAGTCATATCATAATCATTATCAGCATCTCCAAAAGTACATAAATCTGTCATTTCAATTTTATGCATTGCCATAACTTCTTGTAATCCATGCGTTTTAGAAACCCGAGGATCCATATATTCATATAAAATACTTGCTGTTTTTAAAGAAGCTGATTTATAGTTTGGATTAGAAAAAGTTTTACTTTTTTCAATAACTTTATCCATATAATCAGGTGCACAAACAATGATTAATTTGGCCCGTGGCTCATTTAAAAAGACATCAAAATCTACAACTTTATATGGCACACGATCATCACGTGCTAAATCACGAATATAATCATCATCTTTAGGTGCATATAATGTCCCTTCATACGGAATAGCAAAATTAAGATCCATTCCTTCATGATGTTTAATAATATCTTTTATTAATTCACCATCCAGCGGATAACTTGATTTATCAATATTTAATTGATAATCATATATTTCAGCACCTCCAGTCCCAACGATTGCATCAACCAAGCCACTAATTCCCCATACAGTTAAAAGTGTTTTAACGCTATGAACATCACGCCCTGTTGATAAACCAAATAAAATTCCTTTTTCTCTAATTTTCTTAATTGCTTCAACTGTCGCAGGTGAAACAATACCATCTTGATTTAACAATGTTCCATCAACATCACACATTACTGCTTTTATATTTGTTAGTTTATTCATCACAATACCTCCACTTAGTAAAATTATATAACCTTTGATTTTTATAACAATATTCGTATTTTTTTTAACAAAAACTTCTCAAAAATAAATAAGTTCCTATCAAATCAATGATAGAAACTTTTCACTATTACTTTAAATATTCAATTACATCTTTTAATGATGAGATGATCTTAGTTGCTTTACTTGCAAAATCAGCTTCTGGATACTTCATATCAGGAATACATAAGACATCGATCTTACCATCATAGGCTGCTAAGATTCCTGATTCACTATCTTCTAACACTAATGCTTCACTTGGTGCTACATTAAGTTTTTTACATGCTGTTAAAAAAATTTCAGGATTAGGTTTTCCATGAATCACTTCATCACCACAGATCGTATCATCAAAATATTGTTCAATTTGTGCATTCTTTAAAATAACATCGACACGTACCCGTGCACTGCTAGTTGCCACAATTGTTTTATAATTATTTGCCTTTAAATATTTTAATAATTCTAATAATCCCGCTTTAAGAGGAACCTCTTTTGCTAAACGTTCATCAAGCCTAATATGTACATCATCCCATACTTCAGTCATTGGAAAGGCAGTTCCAAAATGATCATAAAATACTTGACATATTCCCTGCTTATTTTTCCCCAAACATAAGCGATATACAGCTTCATCAAAAGAATATCCTAATTGTTCTAATTTACGACAATACTCTTCATAAGTAACTCGCTCACTATCGATCATCAAACCATCCATATCAAATATAACTGCTTTTTTCATTATCTTCTCCTTATATTTCTGCAACAAACTTTTTAATATCTGTCAAAGCCGCTCCAATTGCTGCTGTTTCTTTTAAACATTGACCTATTTTAATATCTGGAACAGTAAACTTTAATGGATCCAAATCACTAACTAATTTTGTTAATAGATCAAGATCTTCATTTTCAAACAATGAAGCTATTTTACCACCAATAATTACTGGTGCATCTAAAACCATGGTTAAATTATGAATTGCTAATGCTAGATAATGAAAATAATCATTCCATGATTGCATTGCAGTTTGGTCTTTTTGCCGTAATTGTTTATAAAATTCTTCTAATGTCATATTTGTATGATTTTTTAATAAAGCATCTTCATTACAATAAGCTTCAAAACACCCTTTTTTACCACAATAACACTGACGTCCGTTCTCTACTAATGTCATATGCTCAAATGTCGAACTGTAATTATTTCCCTGGAAAACCTTTCCAGCCATAAATACAGCACTACCTAGATTATGATTTAAAGATAGATAAATAGCATCGTTATTATCTTCACTGAAATTTAATTCAGCAAGTCCAGCAGCATGAGAATCATGAATCATTTTAACTGGTAAATCACTAGATTTTTCAAACTTTTCTAACGTTAATCCCTGATTATTTAAAATTGGACCATAAATAACCTTTTTTCCATCCTGAGATACGATCCCCTGAATAGCTATAGTGATCCCTAAAAAATTTTCTTTTTTAATTTGTAAACAATCGATAAATTCATTTAATGCCTGTCCATATTGTTTAAAATAACTTTCACTATTATCATAAACTAAAGCAACTGTTTGTTTACGAATCAGTTGAGCATACAAATCTAAAGCAACAAAAGTTATTCCTTCTTTTAAAATACTGACACCAATTGCAATTCTAGATTGTTCCTTAATAGAGATTGCTAACGGCTTACGTCCCCCCGTAGACTCATTAATATCTTCTTTTTTTATCAAATCAGCCTGTTCTAATTCCAAGAGATTACTAGAAACAGTGGGCAAAGATAATTTTAATCTTTCCGCAATTTCCTGTTTTGTAATTTGCTTAGCTTGATATATCAGCTGATATACAATCTTACGATTATACTTTTTAATACTATAATCAACCATAAATACCACCTTATCTAAAAAACCTTTATAAAAGTATAACAGTTATCTAAATATATCGCAATGAATATCCAAATATCCTTATTACTTACTTTGAAAATAAAATAAACCATGCTATAATATGAATAAAGAAGACAGTATAAAACCCACTAAGTGATAATCAATGAATGATTATCACTTTTTAAAAATCGAGGTCAATTAATGAAAGAGACATATAGTAAGAATTATTTTGAAAAATATGCTGCATTAACCCTAACAAAAGTATTAGATGTATCAGCTGATAATATTATTCAAGCTGATCGTCCTGACCTTCGCATTCCAAAACGTAATTTTGGAATTGAAGTAACTCAAGCATTAACTCCAGCTGAAGCAGTTGCTGACATAAAAAAACCTTTATATAGTACTTTAAAATTAAATCCTTTCGACCATGATGAAAAAAATTTAGAATTCGTAATCAATAAAATAGATAATGCTCTTGAGCGAAAAGAACAAAAGAGCAAAAACTATGAGATTTATTTAGATAATGGTTTATATATTTTTTCACACTGTCACAATCTCCCTGAACATATGCTCTATGACTTTCTTAATCAATTAAATCTAGCTAACAGTTTTTATCAGCATATCTTTGTTAATTGTGTCGATCATCTCTATTACTATCGATGCCAAGAACAAATAATAATTAAAGTTGATTATAGCTTTCAAGAATTATCAGCCATGAATCAACTTGCTATTGATTTTGAAAAGCATTGTCATAAAGAACGCAGAAAAATTGAACTTCCTAAATCAAATAATGATGCTTAAAAGAATTGATCCAGATAATCATATAGATCAATTCTTTTTTATTTAATGCATATGATTTGATAACTTAATAAGCTCGATCTATAATCCAGTTGTAGTAAGAAAATTAAAATATTTTGTAGATTTACAACAATAAAATTACATACTAATAATGAGGTAAATCATTTAAAACAAAATATTAACTATCATATATCAATTTTATAGAAAGAGGTATAAATATGTTAGAAAAAGGAACAGTAGTATATTTTTTGATGAATGGCTATGTGATGTCTGGAAAGGTTTTTGATATTAGTGGTAATAATGATAATTATGAATTTAGTATTGAAGGTTATGCTGGATGTGCTGGGCCTCACATAATTTCTTCAAGTCAAATACATTTGACTGTTTTTCTAAGTCAAGAAGAAGCTGAAAAATACAAAGATAATCCCCAAATGTATTTACCAGCATATTGTTAATCCATACAAAATTTTATAAAAAATCAGCACACGGTGAACTGCCAAAAAATCAAATAATTGGAAAATCGTTTTTTATGGTAAAGTATAGTTTTAAATTTAAGAATATCGCTTAAAAAGTAGTTCTAAATTATAATTATCATATTATTTAATATCTAAAATTTTTACTTTTTTCAAATTCATATTTTCTTATATTAAATATTTACTATGAAATCTAAATTCATGTATATTTAAAAGCAGGTATATCGAATAAGATACACCCGCTTTTAATCAACTATTAAGACGGTACTTCCAGCCATTTTTTAAAAATCTTCGCGATAATAAGAGACATCTGGCTATATTATCAAATACCATCATAATCCAAACTGCTTCAATACTTTGATGGAAAACATTGATCATTAGCCAAGAACCGGTTACCCTAATTCCCCACATCGTAAATAATGAAAAAACAAATGGTGCCTTAGTATCACCCATCCCATTGAATGTTCCCTCAAGAATTACTAAGATTCCATAAAGCGGTTCTGAAATAGATACTATTCTCAATACTCGAGCCCCCAAAGTGATAACCTCATGGTCAGGAGTAAAAATCCCCATTAACTGTTCAGCAAATATAAATAATGCAATCCCACAAATTATCATTAAAAACATTGTAATACCACTAATCAAATAAGTTACCTCTTTAACTTTATGCTCATCTTTTTGTCCAACTGCATTTCCAACTAAAGTTGCTGCCGCCGTTTGAAAACCATACCCGGGAATATAAAAAGCTTGTTCTGCTTGAATTGCAATTGTATGAGCAGCAAATCGTACTACTCCTAACTTCGCAATCAAGGAAGCAAAAGTTACGTGCCCTAAACAAATAACACTACGTTCCAATACTACTGGAATCCCAATATTCAAACATTCCTTAAACTCTTTTTTATAAAAATGAAAACCACTGTTTTTTAAATCAAATAGTGTATTTTTATAGTAACGTAAGAACATCATAATTCCTCCAGCAACAAATGATATAGCCGTCGCAATCGCTGCTCCATTTACCCCCAGTCCAGCACCGGGAATTATAATTCCAAATAATTCTCGTGTCGGATAAATTAACAAGAAATTTAAAATTATATTAATAATATTCATATATAAATTTATTAGCATTGGTGTTTTCATATCACTGACACCACGTAAAGCCGATGCCAAAATCAAAGCTGCTGTCCTAAATAATAATGGAATTGAAATAATCATAAAGTATGATGCCGCTTCACCTCTAATTGCTTTATCACCATTTAGCCAAGTTGGTAAATATGGTGCAATTAAAACACACATTATAGTTAAAGCTATCCCAACAATTAATGTCAAAAATAGAGCTTGCTGCCCTACCCGCTTTACTTTTTCATCATTATTTGCTCCTACTGCTTGAGCACAAACTGATAAAATCCCAATTCCAAAAGCAACAGCAATACTAGACACTAACCATCCAACCGTTGAGGTCAATCCAACTGCAGCCGATGCCCCAGCTCCTAATGCCCCTACCATCGCTGTATCAACATATGTAACGACAACATTCATGGCCTCTTGAACTACCGCCGGCCAGGCTAAAAAACAAATCGATTTAATTTGTTGACGATATTTTCCCACTATCTCACTCCTACCTAATCTAATAAAAAAAGACCATTAAATGGCTTTAATTGTATATACTATTATACACTTTTTTAATATAGATAGATAGCCCCAAACAAAAGCTTAGTGCTAAAATTAAATTTATTTAATAAATCCTCCAATTCATAATTAAATCGGAGGATCAAAATCTATTATTTTATTAGTTTATATATTTCTTTGACTGCAAGATCATGCTCCTTAGCTAATCGTTTTATACTTTCGTATTCCGGATATACATAAGTCTCATCATTATTAGTTACTTCTTTAGCAGCAATTTTTCCATATGGTGTATCCAGCTCAATTGCTTTTCGAGCTAAAATTTTTCTTTCTTCACGACGATAACGAATTCCAATTGTTGTTGTTTCTCTAAATATAATATTCTGTAATAATTCTAATTTATCTTCTTTACATGCTGTACTCAATCGATAGGCTGGGCGATTCTTTTTCATATAAATCGGTGTAAAGAAGACATCTAAAGCTCCATTTTCAAAAAGCTTTTCAGCAGTATAAGCAAGTATTTCACTCGAACAATCATCTATATTTGTTTCCATTACAATAATTTCATCATTAGTTTTATCGATTGTTCCTAAAGATACTTTCAAAACATTAGGAATATTTAATTCTTTAGTTCCACAACCCCAACCAATCTTTTGAACATTCATAGGAGGCATCGGTTGAAACGATGAACTCAGCTCAGCAATAATAGCCGCCCCTGTCGGTGTCACTAATTCTGTATCAATATCAATCTGACGGGCTACTACATTACTAGCAGCAAAAATTTCCGATGTCGCTGGTACCGGAACTGAAATTGTTCCATGAGCACATTCAATAAAACCATGCCCATCATTAACGATACTGCTATATATTTTATCAGGTGCAATCTTAGTAATTAAGATTGCTGTTCCGATGATATCAACAATAGAATCAATTGCCCCTACTTCATGAAAATGAACATTAGCCAATTCTTCATTATGAACTTTACTCTCTGCTAACGCAACTCTTAAAAAGATTCTTTTTGCTAATGCTTTAGCTCTTTCATTAATCCCACTATCATCAATAATTTTATTAACATCGAATAAATTACGATGAACATGGTGATGATGTTCATGGTGGTGATGTTCGTGATCATGATGATGTGGATGTTCCTCTAAATGAACATCTACATAAGTACCAGTAATACCATTTTTCTTTGTTTTAGTAACATGTAAATGATAGCCATCTATATTCAATTTAACTAATTCCTTTTGTAAATAATCAGGTTCATCAATAAGTTCCATTAATGCACCTAAAGTCATATTACCACTTATTCCGCTACTACAATCAAAATATAATACTTTCATCGTTTTCCTCCTAAACAATTAATCGTATGAGCCATATACCCAGCTCCAAAACCGTTATCAATATTAACTACACTAACACCACTAGCACAACTGTTTAACATCGATAATAATGCCGAAAGACCATTAAAATTAGCACCATAACCAATTGATGTTGGCACTGCAATGACTGGTTTATCAACTAACCCTCCAACAACCGATGCTAAAGCCCCTTCCATACCAGCTACAACTATAATAACATTTGCTCGTTTGATCACATCCATCTTATTAAATAGTCGATGAATCCCAGCAACACCAACATCACTAATCAAATTAACTTCATTTCCTAAAAACTCAGCTGTTAACACAGCCTCTCTAGCAATTGGAATATCTGATGTTCCTGCACAAACAACAACAATCATTCCTTTATTTTGTATAGTTTCCGATTGTTTTAAAATAAAAGTTTTGGCTTCTTTATCATAATTAAAATTTGGATATAATTTCTTTAAATAAGCCGCCTTTGTTGCATCAACTCTAGTCGCTAAAATATCAATTTGATCATGTTCTAACATATTTTTTATAATACCAGCAATCTGTTCTTTCGTTTTACCAGATCCATAAATGATTTCCGGTGTTCCCGTACGACGTTTACGATTATAATCAATCGTCGCATAATCAATTGGATTATCAATCAAAATAGCTGCTTCATCAACAGAAATCTCATGGTTCTCTACCATTTCTAATATTTCTTTTACTTTCATCGTCTACCTCTGATATCGTTGTGGCAACTCTAACCCATTTGCCTCCAATAACTCTTGATTAGCTAAAATTTCACAGGGATTACCACTAGATACTATCTTTCCATTATTTAATAAAATTATTTCATCACACAAATCCAATACCATATCTAAATCATGGGTTGCAAAAATAATTTGCTGGGGCAATTCTTTTAACATATTAATAACGATCCTTCGACTCTTCGGATCAAGAAATGCTGATGGTTCATCTAATAATAATATCTCTGGTTTCATTACCACCACACTAGCTAAGCCTACCATTCGCTTTTGTCCTCCAGAAAGATGATTAGCCATTCGATCCAGCAGATCTTCAATCTTAAATAATTTCGCAAATTCCGCAATTCTTTTATCAATTTCAATTTTATCCAGTTTTTGATTTATCAACCCAAAAGCTAAATTATCACGAACTGTAGGTAAAAAAATCATATGATCTGGATTTTGAAAAACAAGACCTGCTACCTCTCTTATTTGTATCAATGTTTCTTTTGATAACATAACTCCATTAATTTTAATCTCACCTTGCGTTTCCACCAGCCCCAATAAGCTTGATAATAAAGTTGATTTCCCCGAGCCGTTTTCTCCAACAATAGCAATACACTTCTGCTGTTCAATCTTTATCGACACATTATCAAGAGCTCTAATTGAATTATTATAAAGAACATTTAAATTATTTATCTCAATCACTAAAATACCACCTTTACCATCATTAAAACTCCTACTGCCATCATTAATAAAAAATAATTTTCAATCTCAAAATCAACATAATTTAAATACGCTTGTTTAACATCAAAGCCACGACATTTCATTGCATTGTAAACTTCATTACTTCGTTCAAAACTCCGAACTAATAAACTTCCCACAAAACTACCCATATCTTTAAAAGCTATTCCTTTAGACTGGGGATTTTTTAATTGATAAGCTTGAATCATTGTTAGCGCTTCTTCAACCAAAACAAAAATATAACGATAGATCATTACTAATTGTAAAACAAAAATTGAAGGTATTTTAAGATGCACTAATTCACAAGTAATACTATCAAACTTAGTTGTTGCCATTAGTAAAAAAACTGCCATCAAACATAAGATATTTTTTATAATGATCGTAATAAATAAAAGTACACCAGTTGATATATTAACACCATAAAAATTAATTATTGTGGTTGAAAATAGTAAATTTGAAAATCCAATACACAAAGAAATAGGTAATCCAATTAAACTTCGTTTAAATAAATCCATAAATGATACTTTACTAAGTGAAATCATTATTCCAATTATTATTGAATATAAGGGTAATTCAAAAAAATCTAAGCAGCTGGTCGAAATAACAAAAATTATATACATTAGTGCTAAAATAATCTTTAAAAGTGGATTTAAACGATGAATCAGTGAATCACCATTAGCTAACTTTTCAATATAGCCAAATTTTAAAAGTGAGCCTTTAAGTTTATTCATATTTTTTCTTTTTTACTACGATATATCCAATTCCACCAATTAAAATTAAAGTTGCTGCACCACCAATAATCCCTGATACTGAAACACCTAATTTACTGTCGCTGCCACTAAAATTATAATCTGGTAAAAATGAAGTTGAACTTTGAACCTTTGCTAAAGTATCTTTTGTACTGCCGCTTGCTTCAATTTCGTCGGTTCCTGTGACTCCTTCAATAGACCACTCTAAACCATCAGGATTGCTTGATGCATATAATGAAAGAACTCCACCAACTAAGATTGTTAAAACAGCAAAAACCGCAACCTGTCTTCTTATATTCAATGTTCCAAAATGCTTGTCATTAAGTGCATGATCAACTATTTCACGTTTATCTTTTAATACATATAAGACAACTGTTGAAGTGATTAAGCCTTCAACTAGACCAATTGCTAAATGAATCGGCAACATTAATACAACAAATGAAGTAAATGGTAATTCCGTAATATTACTTGCAAGAGTTTGTAAGACCACTGCAAAAGCACCCATTTCTAATCCCACTACTACTCCTAAAATACTTGCCAGTAATACTCTTGAAGAAGTTATATTTTTCTTTAATAGTGGCTTAACAATTAATGGATAAGCTACAAAACATGGTAATATCCCCATGTTAAAAATATTACATCCTAACGCCAATAAACCACCATCACCAAAAAATAAGCATTGTATAATTAAAACAGAACATAATGATAAAAAGGCAGGATATTGTCCTAAAATAAGGCACAATAAAATTCCTCCACCGATATGACCACTACTTCCTGTTCCTGGAATCGTAAAATTGATCATTTGAGCAGCGAAAATAAATGCTCCCATTACTCCCATTAAAGGAATCTTTCGATCATCATGTTCTTGATTAATTTTTTTAATTGAAAAACCGATCATGATAAAACTAATTATCATGAAAATAACCCCAATATTAACAGAAATCAAACCATCTGCCATATGCATTAATACTGAATTCATAATTTCCCTTTCCACAAACACTACTGTGCTTCTTCTAGTACTTCTTGTACTTGGGATCTATTTTAAAATATTAACTAAATCTCTAATATATTCTTGAATTGATTTTGGCTCAACACCTAAGACATGTCCAGTGCATTTACTAACTGGAATAAAATATTTTTGAGCTTCACTACAGCTGATTGCTGCCGCCATTGCTGGTGAAACTTCACCATACATCGAGTTAGCAAAAACAAAACCAATTGGTCCAATAATTATCTGAGCGTTTTTAGCATTATAAATAATTGCATTTTCTCCCGTTGCGACAGCATCAGCTCCACCTTTTTTCATATTATTGGTTGCAGTACTATTTGTTCCTACCGCAATAATAAAAGTACCACTAACTTCTTTTTTTAAGGCCTCAATTACACTTCGGCCAATGCCTCCACCTTGACCATCAATAACTACAACTTCCATTTCACTACCTATCATAACTTCCACTAGTTATGCCTTCCAAATCTAATGTTACATAATCAAATCCAAGTTCTTTTATTGCTAAGATTAATTCTTCATCATTAACTAGATTAAAATTGTTTCGTTCAACTTCAATCCGTGCTAATTTATCATGAACTCGAACACGAGCGTAATAAATCCCCTTTTGATGAAGTAAAGCCTCAGCTTGATCGACCACTTCTAATTTTTCTTTAGTGAGATGAGTATCGTAAGGAAAACGTGAAGCTAAACAAGCATTTGCCGGTTTATCATATGTCTCAATCTGTAATTCTTTTGAATACTGTCTTATTTCAGCTTTTGTTAAACCAACTAGTGCTAACGGTGATACAATTCCCAATTCTTCGCAAGCTTTCATTCCAGGGCGATAAACTTTTTCATCATCAGCATTTTTACCATCAAGGGTTATCTTAAAATCATGGCTTTGAGCTGCTTCAATTACTTTTGCCATTACTTGTTTTTTACAGTGATAACATCGATCTTTACGATTATTTGTAAATTGCTCGATTGTAAATACATCTAACGGCACTTCTATAAATTGACCTTTATCAGCCATCATTCTAGCACTATCGATGTCCTCCTTGGACATCATTTTCCCTACACATAATACTGCTAGAACATTTTCTTTACTTAAGGTTTGTAATGCTACCTGATATAAAAAATTTGAATCGCAGCCACCACTATAGGCAATTGCAACTTTTTGATAAGATTTTAATAATTCTTTTAATTTATCTAACTTACTCATCTCTTCACCTTTATACATAATAATATCACAATCCCCATCTATTTACTAATTAGACCATGCTATGATCGCAACTACACTATACACCCTAAAGTACACTTTAAGACAAGTATTTTTTATTTAGAAAATAAAAAAAGTGATTTCAATATGAAGCAAACCCTCATTGCTAATTCAACATAGAAAATTCACTTCATCACTATCACTTTAATTTTCAGCTAACTTAGAAGGATTATAAACACTAGGGGCCTTCAATGTCTTTACCAATACTTTTGCCTGTTCCTCATTAAGTTCTATAGGCTCAATATTGTAATAATAATTACTAGCTTCTTTAATTCCATAATTTCCTTCACCTAAATATGTAATATTCAAATACATTTCAAGAATTTCATCTTTTGTATAATCATCTTCTAATTTTTGAGCAATAAAAACTTCAGCTATTTTCCGGTCTAAGCTCTTTTCAAAAGATAAACAAAGATTTTTAGCTAACTGCTGAGTAATCGTACTACCGCCTTCTTTAAACGACATCGTCACTACATTCGTTACCATTGCTCGAGCTAATCCAATGTAATCAACTGGGCCATGTTGATAAAAACGCTTATCCTCGCTTTCTATTACTAGTTCTTGATATATACTTGATATTTGCTCCAATTTAACATAGTTATCTTTACTTCTTAATTCTTCAACTCGCACTGTTAAACTCTTTTCTTCCATTGTATCTTGGTACATCACATAGCCACGATAGCCATAATATCCTAAAAAGGTTAAGGCAGCTAAGAAAAGAATAATAATTAGACGTGATATTACTTTTTTCATATACATCCCTCTATTCCTTATTTTACACCTCTATCATAGCCTAAGCTGGTTGGTTATTCCATTGATTTACATTACAAAATCTTACATTATTGTAATATTTATCATTAATTCCTTGAAATCATTATCGATCAGCATAGTATTTAAATTTAAAATTTTCTTATTTTGATGACCACGAGGAATTAAAACATAATTGCATCCTAATACTTTTGACATTTCATAATCATGAATTGTATCACCGACAAATAAAACATCTTCTTAGTTTAAATGATTATTTTTATAATCTTGTTTAGCTAAAGCTACTTTACTACGAACAAAATTATCCACAATTCCAATCCCAAATTGGATATTTATATCCCTACTTGATCACTATCCTTTAAAACTTTTATTAATTTGTATGATGATTTAATAAAATCATTCTTTTGATAAAATTGATGTGCTTCTATACGTTTAAAATTACTAGTAAGTTCAATTACTTCACATTGATGCTCCAAAGCTAATTTTGTACTAAAATCAACTAATAATCTACCTATCCCATTTCCACGATAACTGTTATCTATAACTAATTCTTCGATTGTTGCAACTTTATTCTCATGATGTAATTGATAATCGATATTAACACTGACAAATCCAACAATCATATCATCAGATACAGCTACTAAATAGTGGCTCTTTTCATCATTAAGTTTATTTTCATATACTAGAGCAAACTGTTCATGATTTAAATTACATTCCTCTAATTCACAAATCAGTTTATAAATAGCTTCCAGATCCTCTTTTTGACAATATCTTATTTTCATATTTTTTGCTCTACTTTCATTTAAAAATATTTTTATTCACTTTATCTTATCATTTTCAATAAATTAATTAGTTAAAGTAAAATCATCTAGTTTTTGACTTCTATATTAAATAAAATATCTACTTCATCTATATAAAGATTGGGTATCAAAACAATATTAAGTACTAGAACATCTATATTAGATTCATTTTCTAGATATTTAAACTGTTTTATTATCATCCTATTTTAGTGATTATTATATATTAAGTATATTTAATGAAGGCTTCTACAATAAAAGACTATTGGCATATATCAATTCCAACGGTCCTTTAAAATTATTTAGTTTTTCATTCTCCATTCATAAACGCAAACAATACAACCTGCAGCATCATATTGGGATCGTAGCTCTTGTTGTCTCTGTGAGAGCAATCAAAATACCTGGAAGTATTAATACCTTTCATAATCTCTACGAATGATGTCAACAGATCATCTATAGGTATAACAATAAAAAAGTCTAGTGGAAGTCTGCATTGAAATGCATCACAATTACCATTGGTTATAGGATAATTAGATTCTAACAGTTCAATGTTTTTCATAATCAAATTATACCAAAAACAGCACTTAAACTCTATTTGAGTCTAAGTGCTGTTTAATTTTTTAGACAAACACATTATTTTAATGCGTTACAGCTTCTTTAGTTTAGCTTTTACTTTTTGTAAACTATAATAATTAGTATATTCTTATATAATAATTTTTACTTAATCTAACTATTTAAATCTATAATTGGCGATAAATAGAGTATACCTAAAACTTAGATACATCATTTGAATATTCTTCATTATATTATGTAGCTATAAATTTTCCCTCATAATAAGTTATATTATTTTATTCGTTGATTACTTTAGTAAACAATTGATTCTCAACTATCCTATTCATATCATATTTAAAGTGATTTTAAACAAAATAGTTATAAGTATAAAACATACTAAGTTCTCAAAATTTAACTACAGAAACTTTTTTATAATAAAAAAGACATAAAAACAAGGATTAACTAAAGCCTTAAGTTGAGACTACTAATACTTATTATATAGGAATATACTTAACTCCTTTTCAATATATTTTATATCTTCATTATAGATACTATTTTGTTCCCAAAGCCTTGTATTCTTTTTTGATATCTCTGGTTTAAAATATTTGAATTTATTGACATGATTATTTTTATCTAGGCCAACAAAGTCTATCAAAGATTCTACTGTTTCATCATAATGATATATCAAATCTTCAAAATATATATATTTTATATTTTTATTAGTACAAGAATTTTTATTTTTATCTAAAGATCGTGTCCACTTGTACCATTCACAAAATTGTTTTACATCGTGAGGTACAATAGTCCCTCTAAGTTTTAGCATTTCAAATAAGAAAACATCTCTTGGATCTCTATCAACCACGACAACTTTAATATCGTCAAAATACCTTATATATCTTTCAATATTAGATGAAGGAACCACTTGATCCATCATTATAAATTCTTTATCTTCTTTATCATATTCATTAATCAAATTTCTAGTATATTTTTTTGTAGCTTCTATAAAACCTTTCTCGTTTATATTGCATAAATATGAATTGGCATTTTTACTAATCAGTCCGCGTCCTTGAAACTTGCAATTAAATAATCTATTTAATAATTGCTTAATTTTATAAAATAATCTATCAAAAATATAAAATATACGGCCTCTTTCATAAATATCATAATGCCAACTACCTGTATATTTAAAGGTTACCAATTCCTTAACATATTGATATGTCAAGAACATTAACTTATTATTAAAATATTTTTCATATCTCTTAATCGGGCCAACTCTAGACCAGAATTTCATTATATACAAAAATTTTTTTATTGCATTGTCTGTATTATGTCTATTTGGATTATCAATTATATTATATTCTAAATCTGATATACCATAAGGATCGTATACAAACCTCATTTCTACTTCTCCTTTACAAGATACATTATCAAATTCGCTAAATAAGTCTGTAATTGCACTTGAACCCGTACAATAGTAGCCAGTGCATGTTATTACCTTTTTCATATATTAGCCCCCTTTCTCTTTTTTAAAAAAATCACAGAAACAAATAAGATACATACAGTAATGTAAATAGTAAATCCTAATAATTCATTAAATATAAAGGTTAATACTATAAAGAAAACCACCATCATGCCATCCAATAAATGTTCTTTTGTCAACTTTATTTCACAAATTTTAGCAATTTTATTTTCCAATATCATAGATTTAATCATCACAATTAAAATTAATAACATTAAGAAAAAATATATGTTATTACTTATAGCTATTAGAGTAAATAATAAAACAGAAATAATAAAAGTGCATATGTTTACTTTAAACATATAAGTTTCTTTTCTAAACGATTTCAAATAATTATTTATCAATAAAGAATTTTTTGCATCAAAAATGTTAATTGGAAATAAAAAAGATAAATATATTATACTTTCAGAATATTGAGGTATATAGTGATTTAAAAATATAGATAGAGGAAAATAAGAAGCTAACATAAAATATAAAAAAATATTAAGCTTAAATCTAATATTTTTATAGTTATTTTTTAGGGAATTGGTCTCGACCCTCCTAAATGATGGAAATAGCACCACACTAATAGCAGATACAAAGCTCATTATAATACCTGATACACTAAAACCAAAAGCAACTTTTGCAAATATTATTGCTCCCCATATTGATTTAATCATTACCTTTGCAATACCAATAATTAAAGCATTTGAAATATTTGATATCATTAATTTTATGCCAGATTTTGCATTCTTTAATAACTCCTTAAAACAACTCATTATATTTTTTATTTTCCCAATATATAATTTACTATCAAAAACTACACATGCAATTATTGTAATTAAATCGGAAAATAAATCGGCACATACGATATATTCGTATTTATTAAGCTTAAAATAAACGATTACAATTATACATAACGCATAAATCAATCTATCTACAATAACTATTAATGCATAATTATATATTCTATTAGTTAGCTGAAATATATATGAACAAAATGTGTATATATTTTTTATAACTATGCCGATACCTAAAAAGATAATTAATCTATTTTTCATCATGATAGCTACAAATATCATTATAACAGCCCAAAATATACAAATAATCAATATTGCTATAAATTGAAAACGCATATTATTTTTATCAAGTTTATCATAATCGTATTTAGAATATCTCAATATAATACCATCTAATATTCCAAAAAGTATAATTCCTACATATCCAATGTATAAAGCATATGATTGGTATTGAGAATAATTATATATACTTAGGATTTTCGGTATTAATAGCATTAAAAGTGTACTTGTTAGTAAAGACACACCTTGAGCAATTACTGAAATAATCATATTTTTGAATAATTGCTTATTATTTGTTATATCCATATAACTATCTACACCTTATTATTAATATACCCTTCTGTTGCATTCTCTCTAAAATGTATTCGACCAGGATTACCAATTACAATACTATGATTTGGAATATCAAAATTAACAAAACTATTAGGTGATATTAAAACATCTTCTCCTATGGTTATTCCACCCACAATTACTGAATTTGCACCTATAAATACATTATCACCGATTATAGGAGTACCTTTATACTTCCCTCTATTACACTGACCAATAACGCATCCAGGAAACACTGTCGCATTTTTACCTATTTTTGTGTTACTATTGATAATTACACTTCCTTTATGAACTATCTGAAATCCATCTCCAATATCACATGAAGATGAAATTAATATACCAGTCTTATTTGATTTTCTTAACATAAAATATGCATTAATATAATATAACAATTTATTAAAAAAACCCTTCTGATATCTAAAGTACCTAGTTTTTCTATATGATTTTATAAAAGATAATTGTTGAGATTTTAAAAAAACACTATGTAATACATCTATATCTTTACCTCCGTTATACCTAAATTCATCCTTTTTTATTTTTGTCTTCAATTCACTCTTCATTTTCATCCCCCTACCATATAAATCTATTTGATATTTCTAAATAAAACATTGTACCTGTACACTTTAATTTAGCCTTATTTTTATTTTTTTTGAAAACTTTAAAATAAAGTTTATAAAAAATATAAAAGCAAACAATGCAATTTGAGTAATTGACATAAATGAAGTAAAAATAGTTGGTGTAAAGAGCTGTTGGACTAAATAATAAATAAACATTGCAAAATATATATCAAATAATATATAGTTTTTATTCCTAACAATTACCAAAAAACACATATAAAAAATACCAATCATAATCTCCATACACATAAATCCAATGTAACCATAATCAGCTATCAAAGACCTAATTAATGAGTAAACATTAGTTGAATCGCCATTCGAAAAGTATGTGTATTCCAAAAAAAAGTTTCCTTGTTCAATATTTGGAATAAATTTATTCATAGTACCTCTTAATCCAGCTAATGTTTCCTCACCAAAAATATCATTAGGCCCAATATATTCATTTAAATAACTATTTAAAGCCACGATAGGTGAACCCGCATACAAAACAAAATAATTTTCAGTGTCTTTTTCCTCAATATTTCTTAGTTCACCAATAAAGGAAAAGATAATAAAAAAAGCGACAATTGCTAATATAACTTTTTTTACTACATTAAACATAGAAAAATTCTTATCGCCTATCCTTTTGGATTGAAGTAGATAAACTACTAAAATAAATACAAAAATATTTATATACCCAGTCCTTGAGGTAGATATTATAGTCAAAAATATTAACGGTAAAACCGCGATCAAATGTATAAAATATTTACGTAAACAATTTTTTATCCCTATTAATAATGTATTTGTAATAAATATATATAGATATATATAACCTGCTGCTTGTGCAAAAAAAGATAGAATAACTAAAATAAAATTATTTTGAATATTTCCATTTAACATCATATTTCTCAAGTAAAAAAGAGAAAAATTATCATCAGAGATTAGATATTCTCTTATATTTTGATAATTATAAATACAAGCTAAAATAGATACTCCTAAAATTATAATTGTAATAAATAATGGAATATCAATAATTTTATAATTAAATTTATTGTTATTATTGTTATTATTGTTGTTCCACTTCCCCCTTATAATTATTTCACCAATTAGTGTAAAAATAACAGCAGTTACTATAACCAAAACAGTAAGAAAAGTAATATTACCTTCCCATTTTTTATTACCTAATATAGAAAAAAAGGTCCCTACAGTATATATACAGCAAGTGATTAAACTTGGTGATAGGTAATCCTTATTTACTATTTTAAATATATATATGTCAATACAAATCAATAAAACAAGTAGAATAATTAACATAAATACTCCTTATTATCAAAGCGTTTTATCCACTCATTAAAAGTATAATATTTGAGAATTTCTCTATTGTATTTTTCGAATGGTCTACTAATAAAATCATCTATCTCTTGCATATTCTCATCTTTCAAGACAAATACATTACTTTCATTATAAAACGAGTACTGATCAAATGTGATATTATTTGTTATAACTTTCTTTTGATAGAATATTCCCTCCATAACTCGAAGAGATGGACCAGCTGATGGATTTCTATATATATCTAAAACAACTTTGCTTTGTTCTACTAACCTTTGAATCATCTTATAAGGTATAGGTTTTTTATAATCTTTACCAATCTTATATCTATGAGTCTTTGTTATATGGAAATACGTACTAAATCCTTTTTCATCAAAGTACTTTTTGTATTCTTTTAATATATTAAATCTGCCTTTATCATTCCCAACAAATAAAATATCAATATTATTACTTGTATTAGTATAATCAGGGAAGAAATAAAACTGTGTATTATAATTTAAATTATAATTCCTACAATCTTCTATAGAGTATGACCATTTTTCAAACCTTTTAGGTACATCTTTAGGTTTTATAGATGCATAATCAATAGGATTCCAATACCATAAAATTAATCTTCTAGTACTGTTATTGTATAAATGATCTATTTTGTTTAAATACGATTTAGTTATCCCAGAATCAAAAATTATTATTGTTTCATCAATGTTTTTTATTCTTTTTATATGACTAATTTCATAATTTGGAGTAATTTTAAAAATAGAATATATTTTTCTCAAAATAATAAAAATGAAGCTATTTCTTTTATAAGTGTCTAATCTAATGATATTTTCTCTTTCTATTTCATTTTCAAACATTTTACACCCGATAATTATCATTGCTACCTCCTTGAATAATATATATGTTTATTTAGTTCCTTTTTTGCTTATATTTGTTACATAATCTTGTTATTTACATAGTAATATAACTATGTTTTATAAATATCCTCATAAACTTAAAAAATACTTAATTAAAATAAAAATAATACAAACCAAAAATAAATATATTAATCTCTAAATTATTTTGTTTTCTTATTTTTAAATTTTAAATAGCTTGCATATAAATATCCTGGAATAATTAAAGTTGTTAGCAATTTTTTTCTATTTGCCTTTACATAAATTTCACGAAATTTATCATTAGCAATTTTTGAAAAAGCTATATATCCAACTGTATGTTTTATAATATTCCACTTGTTATATTTTTCATGATACAGTGCATCTAAGTAATGGTCTCTCATTCCTTTTGGAGAATTATAATGATGTTTTATCAAATTATTTGTTATGCTATCAGTTTGATATTCCCTATGACATAATTTTTCTCTATATATAATCATTGGATAAATATCATTTATTTCATTAAAAATTATTGCATCTCCTCCAAAACGTTCATTTTTATATATTTTGTAATTTACTTTCTGAATTAAATCATTTCTATAAATCATAAATTTATCACCAATCATTTTAAATTTATCATATAAAACATATGATTTTTCTATTGATAAATCCCTTGGAAAGTCACTTCCAATAACAATTCCATCACTTCCTTCAAAATAAGCAATAATTCCTGATATTTTATCTTTGTCATCTATTCGTTCCCAAAAACGCACTATATTAATTAATGCTTCATTTTTTAGATAATCATCAGAATCAAGGGTTATCACAAGATCACCATCAAAATAAATCTTTGCGTTATTAAATGCTGCAAACCTGCCTTGATTAGATTGATATACATATTTTATATCTATTAAATCTTCATTAATCCATTTTTTTACCATTGCTTTTGTTTCATCAGTGGAACCATCGTCTACTATAATCCATTTAAAATTTTTATACTGTTGACTAATTAAACTTTTATAAGCATTATCTAATATATATGCCCTATTGTAAGTTGGTGTAAAAACAGTTATTTTAGTATTCATTTTTTCCTCCATTTCCTCATAACCAAAACCATGAGTATAAAAATATTTAATCAAAACTTAAGTCTTTTATTAACCATAACATGGTATTGCTTAAAACTTTTCAATAACAAAAATCTCCTAACACCGTCTATGTTTTATTATTAATTTTTTATTCTCACATCTCTTATACTTGATTGTATATTTTTGATAGAACATCATGATAATGCTTTAAATTATTTTGATTTTTAAAAACAATTTTTGTATTATTTACCAATTCATCATACAAATGATTATTATTAATTAACTCAACTATTGACTTTGCCAATTTTTCGTTAGAATCACTAACAAACCCATTATAACCATTTTTTATTATTCTTTTTATTTCTCCAGCAGGAGTAGATATAACTGGAATTCCCAAACACATTGCCTCTAATACACACATAGGAGTTCCCTCATTAAGAGATGTCATAATCATTATTTTTGACAGTTTTAAATAAGGATAGGGATTAGTTACATTTCCTATAAAAAAGATATTATTTTCTAATTTATTTTTAATAACACTTTTACATAAATCATCATATAACTCACCGCTACCAACAATTAAAAGACTTATATCAGATTTATACTTTTTTACTATTTTAATAATATCTATTAATCTAAAGGGATTTTTATCTTCAACCAATCTTCCTAAATAAATAAGATCTTTATTTTTGATTTTAATTGGGCATAAGGACTTATTCACAACATCTTCCTCATCAATTACATTTTTTAAAACTATACTTTTTTTTTCCACATAATTGTGATAATAATACTCTTCATAAGCAATCTGAGATACCCAAATAATATTTTTAAATCTTTTTGATGCACATTTATATAAATACGATTTTATACTTCTTTTTTTCATTTTTGGCATATTTGAATGTATGTGAGAAATTATAGTAGTATCCTTGAATACTACACTCGATAGGATTGATGCTCTTAAATCATGTGCATGTATGATATCTGGTTTTAAAACTTTTCTTATCTCATGTAAATTTTTTATACAAAGTTTTTTTATTGGAAAATATTCTATGTTTTTTTCCTCTAAAGTTTTGCTTATTTCACCTTTTGGTGAAATATAAGTCATTTCAAAATCATTTCCTAACATCTTAATAATCTGACAAACAACATTTTCAGCACCAGAAAATGAATCAGAATTTAATAAATGTACAATTTTCTTCACTCTTTTTCTCCTTATAATTCTATTTTAAAACTGCTACATCCATGGCAGTTAAAGTATCATAAATAATTTTTTTTCTATCAAAAAATGCTTCAATATGCAGTCTTGCTTCTATCCCCATTTTTATCTTAGCCTCATGTTGTAACAATATAAATTCATTCATTTTTTCATACAAATCGATTTTATCTCTTGGATTTATCAACAAACCTGTCATATTGTCAACTACGCTTTCTTGACATCCTGGAATCCTACTTGCAATCACTGCTCTACCACATGATGACGCTTCTAATATTGTATTAGCCATTCCCTCATGATAAGAAGGTAGAATCAAACAATTAGCTTCATAAAGATAAGGTTTAACATCTTTTTTAAAACCCAAATATTGTATTATACCTTTGCTATTCAACTCTTTTATTATCTGTTCATACTCATCTTCAAAAAAACCAACTATATTAATAGCTACCCTATCCTCATATTTCGATTTTATTTTTTTAGCAGCAAAAATAAGTTCATCTATTCCTTTTTCTTTCATCACTCTCCCAATAAAAATAAATACTGTTTTATCAGAGTCAAATCTCATCTCTTTAAATTTATATTCATCAAGATTTACACCCGCACCGTTTAACAATATGCATCTATCCTCTGAAATAATTTTACTTTTTTTAAACACACTTAGATTACTTTCGTTTTCAAAAAAAACTTTACTTATTTTTTTAAAAGATATTTTATAGAATAATGTTACAATGTATTTAGTCCATTTTTTTTCAAAAGCCGTACCTAATCCAGTAATGTTAGCATAATATGATATGTTTAATAATCTGCATATCAATCCAACATAAATATTTGGTTTAATTGAATATGTTACTACTTTATCTGGTTTTTCAGTTTTTATTATTTTTCTTAGTTGAATAAACAATACAATCTCCTCTAAAATATTTTTTCCTCTCCTATTAATTTTTATATCCTGCACTGAACAGCCTAGTTTAATAAATTCATCCGTGTACTCTCCAACAGGCATAATCAACAAAACATCATTATTTTTAATCAACTCTGTAATTAACTCTTTTCTAAATTTATACAACATAAAAGAATGATTAGTAACTATCACGATTTTCATTTTATATCCCCTTTAACATTAATATTTTCTGCCTCTCCTTCAACAACTCCATCATGTTTTAATACTGATATAATCGTTCCAAAAAAACATTTGATATCAAATAAAAAAGAGATATGCTCTATATACTCTCCATCCAGCCTTGCTTTTATAGGTATTGCTAATTCATCCCTGCCATTTATTTGTGCCCATCCCGTAAGTCCTGGCCTTACATCATTAGCATGATACTTATCACGTTCAGTGATTAAATCTTCTTGATTCCATAAAGCTGGTCTTGGTCCAATTATGGCCATTTCACCTTTTAAAATATTGATAATTTGTGGTAACTCATCAAGTGATGTTTTTCTTAAAAACTTACCAGCTTTAGTAATAAACTGATCAGGATCTTTTAATAAATGTGTTGGCATATCTTTGGGGGTATCAATATACATTGTTCTAAACTTATAGATATTAAAATATGTTTTCTTGACTCCTATTCTTTTTTGTTTAAAAATTATTGGTCCTTTACTATCTGTTTTTATCCAAATGCATAATATTAAAAATATTGGGCTTAATAGAATTAATCCGCATAATGCTAAGATAAAATCTATAATTCTTTTTATTCCATTTCTATACATTGTTTACCTCCTAACTAAAAAAACTCGGTTCTTCACCAAGCTTTTTTACATACTCTTCTTTCAATATTTCATCCATATTTTTTGACAAACTTGACTATAATCAACTTTAATATATAGTTATTTCAACTATTGATGAAACTACATTAAATTCTAATTCTCTAGCTTTATTACTTAATTCTTTTATAATTCAATTATTTACTGTTACAATAAAAATATTTCTTTATTTTAAATAAAAAAAATCATCTTATGTATGTTCTCATAACCTTACAATTATTAATAATTTTGTCTACACAACTATCATTAAAAAACAATTTAATTTTAATTTTTTCTAGCTATATTCAGGCAACATCTCCCATATCCCAATTATTAACTTCTCTATTATTACTCCTCCTCTCCATAATAAAAAACTGCTTTATGCAGTTAAATTGTACAAAAAAAGAATATAGTTCCCCCTACCCCAAGTAGAAGAAACTATATTCAAATTATTAAAATGTGCGGTAAACCAGCTACATTTATTAAATTTTACTTTTTATTTCAAGCCCAGCTAAGATATGTCGATTTAAAAACTCGATATCTAAAACCGCTATTCTGTTGTGTTTATCAATCTTAACAATATGATCTTGATAATGAATTAATGGTCCATATATAACTTTAGCTTTATTATCTTCTATAAATGCTTGGGACATTTCTAAGATACCTTCGCTATTGAGTAGTTTATTAAACATCTCGATTTCTTCATCTCTTAAAGCTGTAACTCCATCATCTTTAAGCTGCTTAATCAAACCATCTCTCTGTTCCCCTAATTCATATAACAGATTATCAAAATCACTTTGCTTCATTTCACTTCTAACAAAAATATATCCTGGAAATAACATTTTTAATGTATTTCCTTTAATATCTCGACGATAGTATTCAATCTTTGGAATAAAAGCATCAAGACCTTTTCTTCTTAGAACTGAACACAACTTATTTTCTTTTGCAACTAATGCAAATAATACATACCAGTTATCTTTCATAACAACTCCTATGTTTTACTTGTAACTTCCAAAGGAACTTTCATTGTTTTACCAAAAACATCACCAATAAAAGCAACTCTTTTATGACGATCAATTTTCTTAATCATTTCCTCTTTACCAACTAATGGTCCTTTTTGAACTATTAACTTAGAATCAGTAATAGTTCCCATTGAACGGGTTATTAAATGATCATCATTAAATAACGATTCTAAAAGTTCTTTTTCATTATTGGCTAATGATAAAACTTTTTGTTCATCACTTTGCATAATTCTCATCGTAGAATCCATATCTTTTTCTAAACTTTCAATAATCTGATAAAACTCCTGTGAATTAAATTCACTTTCAATAAAGATATAATTAGGAAACATCGGCACTTCTGCAAATACCTTCTTTCCATCTTTTTTCATTAACTTTTCAATTTTTGGTACAAAAGCAGTCATCTCAGGATGATTATTAAAATAAAATAAAAGATCATTGATCTTATTATCATTTGCAAAAATAATATACCAATTCATCATAATCCTCCTTACAATATAAACTAACTTTTGGTCACAAAACTGTCTTATATTAAAGTACTCTACGAACAAAAAAATTCTATAGTTACGTAAGCATTTTATCATTATCGAACAAAAAATGATAGGATAAATTGTCAAAAAACACCGATAAAACTAAATTATAAATTTATTTACCAAATAATTAATGTTTTAAATAGATTTAAGTACTATTTCTAGTCATTTTTTTGGTCAAAAGAATCTAAAAGAAAGAAGAGTATAATATATGCCAAGAAGAGGAGAAAATATTTTTAGAAGAAAAGATGGCAGATGGGAAGCCCGGTATGTTAAAGCAATAAGTACTAATAATAAAAAACTATATGGAAGTGTTTATGCTAGTACCTATACTGAAGTTAAACAAAAAAGAGAAAATATATGTAATTCTTTAAACAAAGAAAAAATTAAAAAGTCGAATATTAATAATCAAGTATTAGAATATTATATAGTTGAATGGTTAAATGTGTATCGAATTAAATTTAAAGCCCCTACTTATGTCAAGTATTATAATGTAATCTATAATTATTTATTACCATATTTTAAAGATATAAAGGCGAATGAATTAAATACCAAACAAGTTGAATTATTTACCGCTTCTTTATTAAAAGAAGGAAAAAATGGTAAACCACTATCACCTAAAACAGTAAAAGATATTCTTTCTTTGTTTAAATCCATTATAGGATATATAGAATCCGAACATAATATTAGTATAAATACTAAAATAATATATCCTAAAAAACAAAAAGAAAAAGAACGCATATTATCCAAAGAAGAATTTATAAATTTGAATCAAACTTTATTACAAGAAATAGATTCATGCAAATTTGGTGTACTTATAGCCATGGCTACTGGATTACGAATCGGTGAGTTATGCGCTTTAAAATGGAAAGATATTTCACTAAAAGAAAACTATATCTATGTTAACAAAACAATGCAGCGAATAAAAAATATTTACAGTGATAATCCAAAAACAATAATCATTGAAGATTCACCTAAAAGTTCTACATCAAATCGAAAAATTCCAATTCCAGCTAATCTTATTACTCTATTTAAACAATTTAGGCAAAATGATGATTGCTATTTATTAACTGGCAGAAGTGACAAATTTGTAGAGCCCCGATCATTAGAAAGAAAATTTCGAAAATATATTAAAAATGCAGGAATTGAAAAAGCTAACTTTCATATGCTAAGACATACTTTTGCAACTATGTGTATCGAGGGTGGTTTTGAAATCAAATGTCTTAGTGAAATTCTTGGTCATAGCGGTTCTCAAATTACCTTAGACCGCTATGTTCATTCATCATTTGATCTTAAAAAAAGTTGGATTGACAAGTTTTCAAATCAAAACATTTCTTGTCACTAAATATGGTCATAGTCAAAAAGTACTTATAAATAAGTACTTTTTTAGCTTTGTCGTAGAGTACTTTACTCTACGACTTTCTTTTATTATTTACAAAAAAAATATTTTTATTCAAAAAATGTAGAATTTGATAAACTATATTATCTATTTAAGTATCTAATTCTAATACTCCTGATACTGTATCCCATAATTATTTCAATAAAAAAACATGAACTCAAGGTAAATCCTAAGTTCATGTTTTTTGTTTATTTTAATAAAACTCGATCCGTATATTCTTGAGAAGAAGTAGAATACAAATGAATCAAGCCCTCTACGGTCATTTCTTCTCTTTCTTTGCCTTCAATCATTGCAATGATTTGTCCATCTTTCATAATCATTGTTTTATTACCGTATTTTAGAGCATCTTCCATATTATGAGTAATCATCAGTGTAGTAATCTGATGCTCTTCAACAATTTTTTGTGATAATTCTAAAACCTTTAATGCCGTTTTTGGATCTAAAGCAGCTGTATGCTCGTCCAATAACAATAAATCTGGAGTTACTAAAGTTGCCATTAATAACGTCAATGCTTGTCGCTGTCCTCCAGACAACAATCCAACTTTAGAATCTAATCGTTCTTCCAAACCTAACTCTAATTCCATCAGTGCCTTTTTAAACTCTTCACGATGACGATGAGACATTAGACTTAAACTAAAATGTTTACCTCTTTGATTTGACAAATGAAGATTTTCTTCAATTGTCATATTTGGGGCTGTACCCTTTAAAGGATCTTGAAACAATCTTCCAATCCCTTTTGAGCGCTTGTACTCAGGCTCAAAAGTAATATCACGACCATTTAAAATAATATTTCCTCGTTTTGTATCAACTGCTCCAGAAATAGCTTGAAATAAAGTTGATTTACCAGCACCATTACTTCCAATGATTGTAACAAAATCCCCTTTATCAAGTGCAAGATTAATATTATTAAGGGCGACTTTTTCATTAACTGTACCTTCATTAAAAACAACTGATACATCCTTTAATTCTAACATTAATTGCGCCCCCTTTTCTTACTTCTAAATGCTCCATTAGTTGAAGCAATTGCCACAATAACAAGAACTGCTGATAACAGCTTTAAATATCCTGAAGGAAGTCCCAGCTGTAGAGCAACTGTTAGGACTGCACGATAGAAAATTGCTCCAAATACAACTGCAACTAACTGAAAAATAATTTTTTCTTTCTTTATAAATGTTGTTCCGACAATAATACTAGCTAAGCCAATTACCATCATTCCTGTTCCACTGCTAATATCTGCAAAGCTTTGATGTTGGGCAAATACAGCACCACTCATAGCGACTAAGCCATTTGCTAATGCTAAACCTAAAATCTTCATTTTATCAGTATCAATAGAGCTTGCTCGAACCATATCTTCATTATCACCACAGGCTCTAAGTGATAATCCTAGCTGAGTTCTTAAGAAAAAATCTAAAATCACACAAATAACAATTACAATCAAATATATTAAAATAATTTTCCCATAAGGATCAAATGCAGTAAAACTGCTAAAAATAGTATTATTACCAAACAATGATAAATTAGGAGTATCATTCATAATTGCTAAATTAATTGAATATAATCCAGTCATTGTTAAAATCCCAGATAAAAGCGGCATAATTTTGAATTTTGTAATTAATAGACCAGTAACTACCCCAGCTGCTGCACCAATCACAAATGAACCTATTAATCCTACATATGGCATTGAATTAATCGTAAACATCCCGCTAACAGCACATCCCAAAGCGAAACTTCCATCAACCGTTAAATCTGGCAAATTTAACACTTTATAACTGATATATAAACCAAGTGAGAGAATGGCAAAAATTCCTCCTAACTCCAGTGCTCCTAAAATAACCGTCTGATTCATAAAACTACTCCTTTATTTCTACATATGCTTTATCATTTTTAATTTCATTAGGCAAAGTAATACCTAATTGTTTTAATACTTTTGTATTTACATAAACACTTAAATTTTCTTTAAATACTTTAACTGGAATATTTTCCACTTTTTCACCTTTTAAGATTTTATCAACCATATTTGCAGTTTCTTTTCCAAGATCTTCGTAATTAATTCCAACACTTAAAAAACCACCATCTTGAACCATTGAATCAGCGCCTACATATAAAGGTACTTTTGCTTTAGCACAAGCAGGTCCTACCATATCCATTGCATTTGCTACAGTATTATCATTTGGAGCAAAGACTGCATCACATTTACTAGTTAATACATCAATTGCACTTTGCACTTCATTTACCCCAGTAACAGTTGTTTCAATCATTTCAATTCCTTTATCATCACAAAAAGCTTTTGCTTTAGCAATATTAGTAACTGAATTTACTTCACCTTTATTATAAATGACTCCTATTTTTTTCAAATCCGGATTAACTTGTAAAGCTCTTTCTAAAATCATTTCAACTTGAATCTCATCACTCGTTCCCGTAATATTTTTATCTGGTTTTTCAAGAGATGTAGTTAAACCAGCTTTAATTGGATCAGTTACCGCTGCAAAAACAACTGGTGTATCAGTTGACATTTCAGCTGCTGTTTGAGCTACAGGAGTTGCGATTGCAACTACACAATCTTTTTTACTAGATTTAAAATCTTGAATAATCGACGGAGCTGTGTTCATATCTCCTTGAGCATTTTTAAAAGTATACTTAATATTTTCACCTTCTTTATATCCCAAAGCCTCCATCTGTTCATCAAAAGCATCTTTAATTGTATTTAATGATGTATGTTCAACATATTGAATAATCGCTACCTCTTTTACATCACCATTACTACTGCTATTTCCACATCCTGTTAAAGCTGTCATTGTTAAAGCTGATACTGCCATTAATTTAAATAGTTTATTAATTCTCATTTTTATGTTCCCCTTTTTCTTTATAGTTTTTATCTTTTAAATTATAAAGAGCTACACCATCGCTTATCTAATCTCATTTTTCTTCCCCTTTCGAAATCACATTTAAACAAAAAACACCTGTCCTAAAAGGACAGATGTTAAAATCTGCTATACCACCTTATGGTCTTTGTCAAATGCTATCACATTTTTGCTTTGTAACGTAAGCTAACGTCAAAAGATACTCAAATTACTTCTTTCCCCTTTGCCTTCATGGGTCCATTTACCAAAGTCGCATCTCTATCTAGCTTCCACCACCCTAGACTCTCTACAAGCGCGTTCGATGTTTTATCTCCCAATCACAAGTTTATCTATGAATAAAATCTATCACACATATTTCTCTTTGTCAATACGATTGAATGCAAAAGCAGACTAATTATTAGTTTTAATCTGATATAGTTTCTCTAATTCATTAATCATTTGAATTGATGTAAACCTTTTTTATTTCCTAAAAGAAGACTGGCTTTAAAAAGATAATAAAAGAATTAAACTTAAATTTCTTTCCTAAAAACATCTCAAGAGAATATTTTAAATAGACTTTTAAAAGTATTTTTAATAAATCAAGAATAAGATAAAAATTTAATGAAATAGTTGATTAAAATATAATTTATTAAAGTCTATGTATCAAATATGATAAAAAATCGACTTAAACAGTTTAAAGATCAGCTTAATTATTTCAATCACATTTACTATCTAAGACTTTTGTCAGTATAGATTTACACCTATACTATTATAATGCCTTCGATATCTGTCATCACTATTCAGTAAATATTCTACCAAATAGCAATTAACCTATAATTACAAAAAGCTCTAACGGGCAGTGCTATTACAATTAGAAAAAATATATTATTAGAACAAAAAAGTCTTCAGAATATGGATCAGATCATGAATATTATTCCCTTATTCCGTTAGAAATAACGAAACTAGAAAACTTCAAGCTTTAATAACTTATTTGGATTGCATATAAAAATACAGTGTTTTAGCAACTTACAATCAGTTAATAAGCACTGTATTTTATTTGCGACTATTAAAAGTTTGACTAATCTCCAAAAATTCACGTTTTCCTATTATATAATCATAATAAACTTCCTGCGGTGAAGTACCTGCAAAAATCTTACAAACTCCACAATTTTCACAGTCCCCATTTTTACATGCAAAAAGCTTGTTAAGATAGTTTTCTCGTTCACTTTTAGTAGTTTCTTTAATCAATTTAGCCATTTTCCTATCTCCTTAATTCAATTATAGCAAAAGCACGCAATTAATTCGCGTGCTTTGCTCTATAAAACGGCTATTAAATAACGTAAATAGATTTTTTTGAACAAATTTGCTTGTTTAAAATATGCATTTGTTTTATCTTGATAAAACCGCTCTACTATTTCAAGTTCTTCAATAGATATTTGATGTTGTGAAAAACGAGCTTTATCAATTATTGTCTTTATCTCATCACAATTAATTTTCAATTTAGTTAAATAGTAATAATAATAACAGACTTTTTGATTACTATTAGCAGCTCCTTTAAACATTCGTTTTTTACGAATTCTTGCTTGAAATAAAACTATAAAGATAAAGATCATCCCTCCTGCTAAATAATAAATATAAACAGGAATTTGAAAACTATCATTTTGAGAAATTTGTTGAATATTCGGTTTTTCTGGCTCCACTGGCTGTGGTGTTTTATCACCTTGGTTAGGTGCAGGAGTAATTGTATCAGTTGGTGTATTCGGATTTTCACTACTTGTTGGAGTCGCTTCAATTGGTATCCAGCCCAAATATTCATCATAAATTTCAACCCAAGCATGAGCATTACTATCCCTAACTATCAATTTACCAGCATTGTTCTTACTTCCCGGCACTTGATAGCCAACAACAAAACGTGCGGGATATCCCCTACTTCTTAACATTAATGCTAATGTTGAAGCATAGTGAACACAATACCCTTTCTTATTAGTATTTAAAAAATAATCAACAACATCCACATTATCAGGTGTATTTCCCGGTCTCAAGGTATAAGAAGTATTAGCCGCTAAAGCATTTGTACACTGTGTAATATAATTGAAAATATTACCATTATCAATAACATTATGCTGCTTTAAAAAATTCTCAATAATCGATTTTGTTTCCTCAGGAACTGATGTTAATTTTTCATCATCTTCATTCCCTTGTCCAAAATATTCATCGTAGTAGTCCTGTGTTCCATTACGCTCGGCTATTTCCTTTAATAATTCTCCTTTGGCTTTATAATCGATCGTTGATAATAGAGCATTAAAATCATCATTAGGTATAATCATCTCATATGTTTGAGGGTTTTTACCCTCATAGTGGTCACCATAATATGTCATATCGTCATTAATGATAAAGTATGGTGTATAATTACGTTGACTATAACCACTGATTTGATTAACTTCAATAACTTGACGAGAAGTCTTTGTAATATTTGCAATCTTCTCTAGGTTATTTTTAAACCATTCTGTTTCAACGCGACTATGAGAAGTCCCCCATTTACCATCTTCATACAAGTCATAAGCAATTCCTCGAATCTTGAAATTATTTAAAGTCACTTCACCAGCAATTGTAAAATCTAATGAGTTACGATAATGACGATCCCCTTGGCTATTGACATTGTATTCCTCTTTTATATTTCCAGGAGTTGAAATTGGTGTTCTGGCATTATCAAACAAACTATACTTTGAAGGACGATATGTACTTATTGGAAATGATATATATGTTATTGCCATGGCAACTACACTAATGATAATCATTGGTATTTTTAATATAGCCCCTTTTTGCAAAGCACCAATCAATAAAATCAAAACATATAAAACATAACATGCTAGAAAATACCATGGTGGTGTAATCGTAAATAATAATTCAATAAAAACACCTGGTAATAAAGCCAAAATAGCTAATGTATATTTTTGTTTATCAATTGCAATTACAGCTGATAAAAATAATGGGATAAAAATCAGCAAAAAAGCTAAGATACAAATTTGGGGATCATCATAAAAAATATACGTACTTTCAAAATTAAAATCATATACAGAAACTTCACGATACTTATAAATAATAATTGAAGTTATGTATGTTAAACAATCCATCGTACTAGGAATCAATAATAAGATTCCATCAGCAATAATACTCCCGATAACAAACTTCTTTTTACCTTGAATATAATTAAATCCCAAATATATTAACAAACCTACTATAATACAAGAAATAAAAATAAAATGATTGTTCGAACTAAAATTAAAAGAATAAACTAACGAGCCTACTGAACCAATAATTCCTAATAAATAAATTAATAACTTCATCAGCGGCCACCTTCCACTTTCATGATTCCATTATAGCTAATAACAAACTCATAATTATGTTTAGAAATATCTGACTGATACTCTTTATTCCATAACAAATATTTAAACATTTCGTCATATTCTTGAATACTTTTAATTTCCTTATTTGATAATAGAAAGCCAATTTGTCGTTTTAATAAAAAACCACAAAAGGTATCAAGATAACCAAAAACTAAATCATTATGATCATCATTGTCATCAAAACTAACATACAGATTAATTACTTCACCTACTAACATCGCATTATCTTTAACTAAAATATCTTGATAACGGGCACTAAGTTTCCAGTGAATATTTTTCAACTGATCCCCCTCTCGATATTTGTGAATATCATATATTTCTGTAGGATCATCTCCTTTACGATTCACAGCATAAACTTCGTTACCAACTCGTGGTAGTTGATGTGCGTACTCTTTGAAATCTAATTCTACCCTCTTTGGATAAATAGTAATTGGTATCTCATAATGGCATCTCTTTTTTATGCAAAATAGATTTAGACAATCGTATTGGTAGTATGTATTAATAATAAAATTTCTTCCCCCACAATGTTTAAATACTAAAGTTAATCCGTCTTGATTTCCCTTGATCAAATACTTTTGATCCTCAACAACAAACTTTATTGCTCCAAGCCCTAAATTATCCTTAATTATTTTAATCTTTACAAAGTCATCTTGAATAACTTTTTGATTCAAAATAGCAAAATCCAGCTTAGTAAATTTAAAACTCATAACTAAATAAAAAAGTGATAAAACTGGTAAAATCAGAATCAATAAAAGAAAATAATATGAAAAATATCCAACAAAAGCAATATAGAAAAATACCCCAAATCCAATTAATAACAAATAAGCAAGACGATAGCGAAACATAACTACTTATATGCAATTGGTGCAATCTTCATCATGATATCTTCCATAATTATTTGAAAATTTTCACGATTCTTTTTAACACTTGGCATTAAGAAAATCCGATGATTTAGGGTTTCATATAAGTTTTCGTTAATATCTTCAACAATAACATAGTCCCGACCATTTAAATATGCACTAGCTTGAGCCGCTTTCATTAATGCAATCGAAGCACGAGGAGAAGCCCCTAATTCAATTTTTTCATGAATTCTTGTCTGTTGAACGATTTGAACAATATATTTCACTAAACTTTCATCTAAATGAATTTTAGTAACTGCTTCTTGCATCATGAGCAATTCCTGAGGCGATAAAACCGGGTTGATTGAATTAATTGGATTTCCACTTTTTTTTCGATTTATAATTTCAATCTCACTCATTTCATCAGGATAACCTAATGATAAACGCATCATAAAACGATCCAACTGAGAATCTGGTAACATTTGTGTTCCAGCACTTCCAAACGGATTTTGTGTTGCAATAACAATAAACGGCTTAGCAGTTGGATAAGTTAACCCATCAACACTAATCATTCCTTCTTCCATAACCTGCAATAGTGCTGATTGTGTTTTACTTGACGTCCGATTAATTTCATCAGCCAAAAAGATATTTGTAAATAGCGGTCCTTTTTTAAAAGTCATTTCTTTTGTTTCAAAATCATAAACAGAATACCCTAATAAATCACTTGGTAAAACATCAGAGGTTAATTGAACCCGCTGATAATCTAACTGTATTGCCTTTGTTAAAGCAACCGCTAAATTAGTTTTCCCGACCCCAGGAATATCTTCAAGTAGAATATGTCCATTAGCTAATAGAGCAATAACTACTTTTTTTAAAACATCATCTTTTCCTAATACAGCCTTTTTTACTTCATTAATCAATAGTTCTAATTTTTCATTCATAGTCCCTCTCCTTATATTTCTACTACAATATCTAAACTAAACCCTAAGTTAATGCCATTACTATAAGACTATTTTATCATATTATTAGATTATTTAATTATTAATTTGTCTTAACAAAAAAATATCTCACCTTCACCACATCAAAAAAGCAACAGATGCAACTGTTGCCCATTATTATCTTTATGCGAATAGTTTCTCCCATAATCCAAATAGAAAAATAAAAATAACAATTAGGGGGAGAATCCAACTAATGTAAAATTTGGCTTTTTCAGGAAAATGCAAGCCCTCACCGGCATTAGCCTCGGTCATAAACTTCTTCCAACCCCAACCTAGACGCCGAGTACAGAAAAACAAAAATACAAGTGATCCTAATGGCATAATTACATTAGAAACTAAAAAGTCTAATAAATCTAAAACTGCACTCCCCGGTCCAAATGGCTGAAATTCGGATAAAACACTATATCCAACTGCACAAGGAATACTACCAAGAACAATAATAATAAAATTTAAAATGACACTTTTCTTCCTTGACCAATTTAATAGATCCATTGAAAATGAAACAATATTTTCAAATACGGCAATAATCGTAGAGAGAGCCGCAAAATTCATAAAAACAAAAAACAAGGTACCCCAAATTTGACCATTTTCCATAACATTAAAAATATTTGGCAGTGTCACAAAAACTAATCCCGGTCCACTTCCTGCATCCACCCCAAAAGACATACAAGCTGGAAAAATAATCAATCCTGCCATTGTTGCAACAAAAGTATCTAGCGCTAAAACACGTAACCCTTCGCCAGTTAAAGAATGTTCTCTACCAATATAACTACCAAAAATAGCCATTCCCCCCATTCCAATACTCAAAGTAAAAAATGCTTGTCCCATTGCACCATAAACAGCATTAAAGATTCCATTTTCCATCAATAAATTAAAATCTGGAACTAAGTAAAATTCAACTCCTTTTATTGCACCGTCTAAACTCAAAGACTTCACAACTAATAAGAGCATCACTCCTAGCAATAATCCCATCATTACTTTCGTTACTTTTTCAACACCTCGTTGAAGACCAACAGCACAAATTCCACAGCCGATCACAACAATCAAGATCATCCAAAAAATACTAGCTTGTGGATCTGCTTGAAGACTGACAAAAACATTGTTGACTTCACTTGGATTTAGTCCAATAAAATCACCATTCAACATTTTAACAAAATAGGCTAGCATCCAGCCGGCAATAGTCGTATAAAACATTACTAACAAATAATTTCCCACCATTGCGACATACGAAAATATGTGCCATTTTTGTCCTTTCTTTTCTAAAACATGAAAACTTTTAGCAATACTCTTTTGAGAAGCGCGTCCAACTGAGTATTCCATTACAATGATTGGTAAACCTAATATGATTAGGAAAAATAAATAGACTAATACAAATGCCCCTCCACCGTATTTTCCAACCATATACGGAAAACGCCAAATATTTCCTAATCCAATCGCACATCCAGCAGATAATAAAATAAAACCTAGACGTGATGATAATCTTTCTCTGTTCATCAAATTGTCTCCTTTTTAAAACAATGTCTTAATTGTAAAGGAAATCATAAAATCCGTCAATCAATAAGAAAAAGTTATGATAACGATTTAATTTATCATAACTTAAATATAATAATTATTTTTTCTTTACCGGAATCCAAATTTCTGAATAATAATTTTCATCATGATTGCCTCGTGGATAGTCCTCACACGGTGTATACATTTCAATATTATAATGCTCAGCAACTTCGTATGTATCATTATTTGGTAACCATTCAGAAAAAATCTTTGTATTCACTTCTTGCAATGATTTAGGTACAGCACCATGACAAGCAAATACTGCCCATGTTAATTGTGGAATTTCACAAACTTCATACCCATCTGGAATTTCACTGTCCAAAACATACTCATCAGCAATCAAATATTTAAATCCTTCATCTTTTTCATCTTCAATGCAAACCCCGTATACACCACACACTTTTTTATCAGCGGACTGCATATGCTCTCCCCAAAATTTAGGAATCTCATTAAATGCACAATCAAAATCAAACCTTCTTGCCTTACCTAAGACTGTAAATGCTTCTTTTTCAATAATTTTGTAATCCATAGTTGAACCACCTTTCAAAGTAAACTGTATTTTTAACGGAGCAAAAGATTTAATCATCAATTGCTCTTTTCTTGCGACAGTCGGAGTAACTCCGTGAAATCGAGTGAATGCTTTAGTAAAACTATCTGGTGAATCATAACCATATTCTAATGCAATTTCAATAATCTTCTTATTCGTAGTGATGACCTCACTACCGGCTAGTGATAATCTTCGATAACGAATATACTCTGCAACACTAAAACCACATAGAATTCTAAATGCTTTTTGAAAATAAAAACTTGAAACATATGCTTCATTTGCAACATCTACAATCTTAATATCTTCTTTAAGATGCTCTTCAATGTATTTTAAAGCGTTACTAATTCTATCAGTCCAATTCATTGTGTTTCTCCTTTGTCAAATCAATCATAACAAATCTTCAATCCTAACATCCCGACATTTCTTGCTCACTTTTGTCTAGTTGATTCATATACATATTATAGTGAATTATTTCATAATCAATGAAATATTTAGAAGATTATTTGGCGATAATTTATCTAATGATTAAATTTAACTATTTTTTTATCATTTTCTAACAAAACATAGGGGTAAAATTGATAAATTTGTGATATAATTAACCGTCGAAAGAAGGTGTTTTTATGTCCCCTGTGCCCGAGCGATTGTGCGCTAAGAAAAAGAAAATAAAATAGAGAAACAGGAGGCATAAACATGAACCTCCTGTAAGTGGAGGTTATTATGTTAGAATTTTACAAAACTTTTGGAACTGAAACAAAAAAGATCGATAAACCAGAACCAGGCAGCTGGATCAGCGCTATTGCTCCAACTGAAGAAGAAAAAAACTATTTGATTGAAGAAATGGGAATTCTACCGGAATTTGTTAAATCTTCATTAGATGCTGAAGAAAGCTCGCATATCGACTATGACGAAGATTATAATCAGACTCTAGTAATCGTTGACTATCCTAGTGCTGAAGAAGTAGAAGATGGTTACGATAAAAATATGTTACAATATACGACATTGCCCTTAGGTATTGTGATCATGAAAGGATACGTTGTTACCATTTCCTTATATGAAAACTTAAATATCGATGATATGGCACAAGGTCGGATCAAAGGTGTCAATACTGATTTAAAAACAAGATTTTTATTACTATTATTATTACGAATTTCTCAACGATATTTAATTTATCTGCGCCAAATTGATCGGATCTCTTCTCGAACTGAACAAAGATTACACAAATCAATGCAAAATAAAGAATTGATTCAAATGTTAGGACTAGAAAAATCATTAGTATATTTTTCTACCTCATTAAAAACGGACGAAATAACATTAAATAAAATTATGCGTGGGAAAGCTATTAAATTATATGATGAAGATCAAGACCTATTAGATGACGTTTTGATTGAAATCCATCAGGCAATTGAAATGTGTAATATCTATTCAAATATTTTATCAGGAACAATGGATGCATTTGCTTCAGTTATTTCCAATAACCTGAATATTGTTATGAAAGTATTAACAGTTATTACGATCGTTATGGCTATTCCAAATATTATTTTCAGTTTTTATGGAATGAATGTTGCAGGTTTACCATTTCCACAATGGTGGTTCCCAACGGGACTAGCAATAGTTGCCTGTATTATCGCCACAATTATTTTCATCAAAAAAGATATGTTTCATTAAATAAATTCTAGATTATATGTATTTATAATCTAGTTTTTTATACTTGTTAAACATAAATGTACTATAATATAACTATGGGGTGATATTAATGGAAATTAGAACACTACAATATTTTCTTACCATCGCAAGGGAAGAAAGTATTTCTGGGGCAGCTGAATATCTACATGTAACGCAGCCAACATTATCAAGACAAATGAAAGAGTTAGAAGAAGAATTAGGAATACAATTATTTATCCGGGGAAAACGTCGTATTACTTTGACTGATGAAGGCATGATCTTAAGAAAACGGGCAGAAGAAATTCTTGGGCTTGTTGAAAGGGCAGAAGCTGAAGTCAAAGCTAATGAAGAACTATTAACAGGTGATATTTATCTAGGATGTGGTGAGAGTGAAGGAATGCGTCCGATTGCCAAGACAATTGCAACGATGTTGGAAAAATACCCTCATGTAAAATTTCATTTGCATAGTGGAAAAGCTGAAGAGGTAATGGAAAAAATTGATGCTGGAGTTCTAGATTTTGGAATCGTTATTGAGCCTGTTGATTTAAATAAGTACGATTATTTAAGGCTTCCTTATAGCAATGTTTGGGGGATTTTAATGAAGCGGGATAGTACTCTAGCATCACTTGACAAAATAACCCCTGATGATCTACGTGGAAAACCTCTTCTTTGTTCAAATCAAAGGATGGTAAAAAATGAATTAGCTGGATGGATTGGTGGAAATCAAAGGAAATTAAATATTGTGGGAACTTATAATTTATTATTTAATGCATCTTTAATAGTTGAAGAAGGAAATTTATATGCTTTATGCTTAGATAAAATTTTTAATTCTAATAATAGTTCATTATGCTTTAGACCACTTGAACCAAAATTAGAAGCGAATATGCTAATAATTTGGAAAAAATACCAACTCTTTACCAAAAGTGCTGAAACATTTTTAAATATGATAAAAGATAATATTACATAAAGATAAAAAGAGAACTAAAATTGTTATTTCTCTTTTTACAATAAATTATTTTTTCGTTTCGCAATAATGTCACTTATATCAAATGGTGTTTCATCTTTAGGTAATGATCATACATCTAAAAATGGAACATCTGCAACTGACCTTATTGGAAATTCAGACTTTGCTGTAACATTCTTCATTTTACATTCAATCACTCCGATATATATTGGGAGTATCGTCTTTCTACTTTCCAAAAGGACAATTTCACGATGGTTGCAGGTGGATAATAAATTATATCCTTTTTTAATTTTGTAATCATCATTACCATCAATTAACTTGATAGTTCCTTTAGCAATTATTGAACGATAATCATGATAACGCCCTTTATACTTGTGGTCTGGAAAATCATGAAACAAACCAAATTCAATACACAACAAATAAGATATTATTCAAAAAAATCTAAATTATTTTCCTAAATAAAAATCGACTATTAAACTTTAAAATTAAAAGCCTATTCAGTCGATTCGTAAATCCTATTCAATCTAAATAATTTGGAAAATATAAAATTTTAAATATGACGTTTCTTCCATTGTCCATAAAATTGGATGGTCTGGGTTTTGTTGAGTAACTGATACTTGTTTAAGGGTTACTCCAGCCTCATGCGCTGATTCACGAAGCATCTTTTCAAAATTATCAGTCTCCATAAAACGTGAACAACTACATGTAATTAAGTATCCACCTCTGCCTAATAATTTCATTGCTTTCATATTGATTTTCTTATAACCATTATAAGCATGATCTACCGTTCTTCTCGATTTCGTAAAAGCAGGTGGATCTAAAACAATAATATCAAACTGTCCCTTTTTACATTTATCTAGATAGTCAAAAACATCATCTTTTACAAAAGAAATACATCCTTGTAAATTATTTAGTTTAGCATTAGCATATCCCTGATCAAGAGCAGTTTGTGATACATCTACTGCAACCACTTCTTTAGCTTTACCATAAGCCGCATTTAATGCAAAGCCCCCAGTATGACTAAAGCAATCCAAAACTTTTTTTCCATACGCTATATTTCTAAGTAAAACACGATTTGCTTTTTGATCTAAAAAGTAACCTGTTTTTTGACCATTTTCAACATCAACACTTAAATTGATTCCATTTTCATTAATAATCGTCGTTGTCGGTAAATTAATATTTCTCCAATATCCTTTTTCTAAAGGCAGTCCTTCTTTTGCTCTAACCTTAATATCATTTCTTTCATAGATACCTTTAACATCTTGCCCATCTTCTGTTAAAACCTCTAGTAATATTTCATAGATCATATCTTTGATTTTATCTAATCCGTATGAACTAATTTGGCAAACTAAAATATCATTATAGCGATCAACTGTTAATCCCGGCAGTTCATCTGCTTCTCCAAAAACCAAACGACAATTAGTTAAATTTTCTTTTTCTACTGTCTTGCGAAAGTCATAAGCAAATTGTATTCTTCGCTTAAAAAAGTTTCGATCAAACATTTCATTTATATCTTTAGATAAAATTCTTACCGTAATGTGACTATTTTTAGAAATAAAACCTGTTCCAAGGTAACGGCCAGTAGTAGTAATGATATCTACCAACTCTCCATTTTCAATTGTTTCATCAATATTAACAGCATTATTTCTATACATCCACATCTGACCTTTATCAAGCCATTTTTCTCCTTCTTCAGATATAATGACCTTAGGATATTTTCTTTTCATTAATGTACCTCTCTTATAAATATTTTCTTCTTCACTATTCTACTATAGTTCGATTTCATAAACAAATATATTTCTTATTTATCAATAGATTCTTCGATATTAATCACTAAATATCCAATACTTAAAGATTTTCATTATCAATTCAGTGTTTTTATAATTTAGATATGATAGAATTAATAAAATAATAATATTTTAGGGAGGTGGTCATGATGATTCTAGGTTATGTTTGCCATAGAGTCGAAGGCACTGTGCTTCGTACAGAGTCTGTTAATCAATAGGCTAGGCGATCAGAGTATAATGCTCTAGCTGTGCGAAGCGATTAGAAACAATCGCCTGATCCTATTAATCTTAGGCTCTGTTTATTTTAAATAAATTTATAAAATAAAGGAGCAAATATACAATGATTGAAATAGGAATGCATAAAATTTATAAAAATTTTGGTTATAAACAAGTATTAAAAGATATTAATTTTGAGATTTTAACTGGTGATCGTGTGGGAATTGTAGGCAAAAATGGTAGTGGCAAATCTACACTGTTTAAAATGATCATGAAAAAAGAATTCCCTGATACAGGAAATATTACTATTCGCAAACAAGCTACTATTGGCTATTTAGAACAAATTCCAACAATCAGTGATAATGATATAACAGTAAAAGATATGCTGATGTCATCTTTTTTCGAAATTCATGCTATTGAACAACGAATGCGAGCACTTGAACAAGATATGATGCATAATAATGTCGATGAAGCGATATTAAACAAATATGCTAAAATACAAGATCAATACATAGCCCTGGGCGGCTATGAAGTTGAAGAAAAACTAAACAAAGTCATTACCGGCTTTAAATTGCATAGTATTTTAGATAAGCCGTTTGCTATCTTGAGCGGTGGTCAAAAAACAATTATTAATTTAGCCCAATTAATTTTAACTGAACCTGATATCTTATTATTAGATGAACCAACTAATCATTTAGATATTACAATGTTAGAATGGCTAGAAAATTATTTAAATAAGTATCGTGGGACTATTGTGATTATTTCACATGATCGCTATTTTTTGGATCGAGTAACTAATAAAACTATTCTTTTAGATAACAGTGAAAATCGTTTATTCCACGGTAATTACTCATACACCTTAAAAGAACAAGAAAGATTATTATTACAAGAATTTGAACAATACAAAACTCAACAGAAGAAAATCGAAGCAATAAAAGCTTCTATCAAGCGTTATCGAGATTGGGGTAATCAAGGTGATAATGAAAAATTCTTTAAAAAAGCCAAAGAATTAGAAAAACGTTTAGAAAAGATAGAAATCCTCGATAAACCACAATTAGAAAAAAAGAAACTGCCACTTAACTTTTTGGGTGAACGCAGTAGCAAAGAAGTGCTTAAAGTCATTGATTTTGGAATATCTTTTAATAATCTATCTTTATTTTCAAAAGTGAATTTTACACTTTATTATCAGGAAAAAACAGTCCTACTAGGAAATAATGGTTCAGGTAAAACATCATTTATTAAAGCTCTTCTTGGAAACCTTAATAATTATCAAGGTGAGTTAAAAATGGCGGAAACAGTCTTAATTGGATATATACCTCAAGAAATAAATTTTATCAATAACAATGATTCAATTCTTCAAACATTTTGTCATGAATATCCTTGTTTGGAAGGTGAGGCTAGAGGGATTCTAGCTAAATATTCTTTTTATCAAGATCAGGTTTTCAAACGAGTAGGAAACTTATCTGGTGGTGAAAAAGTATTATTAAAAATGGCTATTTTAATGCAACATAAAGTCAACTTATTAATTTTAGATGAACCAACTAATCATATTGATATTGAAACTCGTGAAATTTTAGAAGATGCACTTTCAAATTATTCAGGAACATTATTATTTGTATCACACGATCGTTATTTCATCGACAAACTAGCTCAACGTAAATTAGTTATCGAAAATAATACAATCAACAGTGTTTATTGTGACTACAAATAAACTATAAAAAAGGACGACTAATGAGGTGAATCTCCCTTATTTGGACATGATAGGGAAGGTTCATTTCTTAACATCCTCCTTTTTTTGTTATTCTTCTCTAACTACCGCTAAATAAATTATTTACTTATTCATACCAGCTAAATAAGCTACAATCACAATCTAATAATTCAATTTCTTTCATTTCATCATTTGTTAATTCAAAATCAAAAATCTCCCAATTTTCCTTTATTCTATCTTTATGGATCGATTTAGGTATAATCGCAATACCTTTTTGATTTAAAAATCTTAAAGCAACCTGAGCTGTTGATTTACGATGTGATTTAGCTATTTTTTCTAATATTAAATTGCCAAAGATATTATTTTTTCCACATGCCAGTGGTGACCACGCTTCAAGCTTGATTCCATATTGGTTCATATCTTTTTGAAAAACTTTTCTTTGATGAAAAATATGTGCTTCAACTTGATTGACCATAGGAATTATTGTACATGAACTAATAACAGTATTAAAATCATGAATAAAAAAATTTGATAAGCCAATCGCTTTTAACTTGCCGGCCTTATAATAATCTTCCATCGCTCGATATGTTTCTGTTATATTTCCAGATGGCCAATGAAACAACATTAAATCAATGTATTTTGTCTGTAATTTATTTAATGCTTCATCAATATACTGACATGCTTGACGATAACTATCAGCCCCATATATCTTAGTTGTTAGAAAGATTTCAGCTCTCGAAATACCTGAATCTATAAGCGCCTCTCCAACTTCTCTTTCATTACCATAGTTCCTTGCTGTATCAATATGTCGATACCCAATTGCTAAAGCATCTAAGACACATTGCTTTGTCATTAATAATGGAATTTGGTATACACCAAAGCCTATACTTGGCATTTTAATACCATTATTTAATTGTATATATTCCATATTCAATCTTTCTCCTAATTTTTAATTTATATTCTTATCAAAAGGTCAAATGGACTATTATTTATCTTAAAGCTCCTCTAAATCAATAAGAAAGCACGCTTATTTTAAGCAATAAAAATAACAACCAAAGTATAGACGATCAGTGTAATAATCATAAAGATAGAAACAAAGGCACTTGTAAATGAGGCATCATCTTCATCTTTATATAATGGGGCAATAACAGGCATCAATCCAAATCCAGTGGGACACATAAAATAGATAATTGGAGCCATCATAAAAGTCTTATCGGCCATTTGGGCAGGAAATAAAATAAAGAATCCCGCAATAACCATCGCATAATAAACAATTTTAATTCCCATTAACTTAAGAATCGGTACTAATGTTTTTTTATCAACATTTAAATCATAGCCTAAAATAAATAAAATCATTGAAACGATCGGTGTTGTGGCTTGTGATAATGTTCCTGTAATCATTTCACCAAATTGCGATGCTATCAGTAAATCATAAATCCCCGTAAAATTCAAAACAAGACCGACAATCACAGCAATAACAAAAGAATTTGTAAAAATACTTTTAATCATCTCTTTCATCGAAGAACCAGTTGCCGCTTCTTTAGCTATTAAAACTGGAAAAACAATAAAAGCAATAACTGTTCCAGCAATATCAAAAATAACAGTATTACTAGATTTTCCAACAATAGAAAGATATAACGGTAATGCCACATTTCCTCCCTCTACTACTGTAAGTAAATAAGGTGAAAAATGAGCATATTTCTTGCCCGCAAGTGGTGCAAGTAATTTACCTGCAACTAAAGCTAGAAGGTAAACACCAAAAACATAACCAATAATTTTAATATGGTCTGTTTCAATCGTTGCTGTACACATCAAATTAAGGACTAAAATAGGAAATAAAATTTTAAATATTATTGCATTAGCTCCATTTTTCTGTTCAAGTGTGATCCATCCCTTTACTCGTGCGATAAAGCCTAGTGCCAGCATAAAAAATACTGGAAATAACGTTGTTAAAGCTGCCATAATAATCTCCCTTCATTTATATAATTTCTTCTTTATGAGTTAAATTTTCCCATATACCGGAAATACACTAAACTCTCCATAATTTTTAATTTTATTAATATTTTTTAAAAGCATCATATCTTCATCACTGATAATAAAATCTAAATCCGCATTATTTTGCATATGTCCTGGATCAGCAGTTTTAGGTAGTGGTAAGGTATCTAACTGTAAACAATACTTAATACACAATTGAGGAATTGTAACCCCATATTTATCAGCAATTAATTTAACTTCATTATTTTTTAACATTTCTCCATGACCTACTGGTGAATAAGCTTCAACTAAAATATCATGTGCTTGACAATAATTAATTATATCAAATGGGGTATTAGAAATATGTGCCAAAATTTGATTAACCGCAGGTTTTATTTCACAATTATTTAAAATGTTTTCAATATCTACGATTTCAAAATTTGATAAACCGATTGCTCTAATTTTCCCCATTTTATAAAACTCTTCCAGTGCTTTCCAAACATCTATATTTTCTTTAAAATAATGATTTTCTTCTCTGAATTTTGTCCATGGTTGTGGTGCATGAATGATCATTAAATCAATATATTCAAGCTCTAATCTCTTTAATGAATCAATAATAGATCGTCTCGCTTCTTCATATGTTTTAAAATCTGCTTGAATCTTTGTTGTTATAAAAAGATTCTCTCGCTCAACACCACAAGTTTTAATTCCAATTCCAACACCATTTTCATTCTCATATCCTTGGGCAGTATCGATATGGCGATACCCTAGTTTAACAGCTTTCTTTACTGCATCAGCTACTTTATTATCAGCAATTTCCCAAGTTCCTAACCCTAATTTAGGTATTTCTACCCCATTATTTAATTTATAATTTTCCTTTAAGATCATAATTTTTCCTCCATTATTTTTTATCAAATATTCCTGCCTGATTGAGTGTTCTAGTTAAATAATCTAAACAATATAATTTCTCTTGACCATCTCGAATCTTTAATAATAATTCAGCTCTTTGGCTTAATAAAATATTTTTACTTTTTTGAAAATATTCTGAGTTAATACTTTCAATAAATTCATTGATTTTTTCCGTATCCATACCAGCATCGAGCAGTGCTATAACAATTTCTTTTTCACTAATTTTCTGCACATTCAATTTAACCATCTCCTTTCAAGCCGTTTTATTCTACACTTATAATTATCAATAAAAGCCATGAAAATACAAATACTTATATTTTATGGTTTTCCATGCTTTTTATTTATGCAAAAAACTGTATCGTCATCTTTATATGACAATACAGTTAATCATTACTTATAAAATTAAATACTCAATTAATCTAAATCTTGACCATTACTTTGTATTACTTTTTGATACCAATAGAAAGAATCTTTAGGACTACGTTTCATCGTTCCAGTTCCATCATCATGTTTATCAACATAGATAAAACCATAACGTTTTCTCATTTCACCAGTGCCTGCCGAAACTAGATCGATACAGCCCCAAGTCGTATATGCAATTAAATCAACACCATTATTAATTGCTTTATCCATAGCCAAGATATGATCTCGATAATAATCGATACGATAATCATCATGGATTGTTCCATCTTCCTCAACTGTATCAAAAGCTCCTAAACCATTTTCTACAACCATCAATGGCCTTTGATAACGATCATAAATCATTTCAAGATAATATTGTAATCCATCTGGATCAAACGCCCATCCCCAATCAGAATATTGAAGATATTCATTTCGTGCTCCTGTTGTAAAGTTTCCACCTACTGCATCAGCAATCTCATGAGTTGTAATCAAAGAAGACATATAATAAGAGAAAGTATACATATCAACAGTACCTTCTTTTAAATCGATTAAATCTTGTTCTGTAATATCTAATTTAACATTATGTTCATCCCATAAACGTTTAGCATAAGTCGGATATTTACCAAAACATTGGACATCACCGCAATAGAAGATTGATTTTTCCCATTGATGACGATTTGCTAAAACATCCTTAGGATCACATGTTGCTGGATAACTTGTAATACCGCAAATCATACAACCAATCTTATTTTCGGAATCAATTTCATGACCTATCTTAACCGCATGAGCACTTGCAACAAATTGATGATGTAAATGTTGATAAGCACGTTGATAATCCTCTTCTTTAGCCTCATAGAATAAACCTAATCCCATGATTGTATTATTAATTTCATTAAAAGTTAACCAATATTTAACTAAACCTTTAAACTCTGTAAAAACTGTTCGTGCATAATGATCAAAAAACTTGATCAACTTTCTATTTGACCATCCTCCATATTTTTCAATTAAATATAAAGGTGTATCAAAATGCCAAATTGTAACTAAAGGCTCAATATTATATTTTCTTAATTCCTTGAAAACACTACGATAAAATTCGATTCCCTTTTGATTAGGGGTCTCTTCATCACCATGAGGAAATAGTCTTGACCATGAAATAGACATTCTAAAAGTTTTAAAACCCATTTCCGCAAACATCTTAATATCTTCTTTATAATGATGATAAAAATCAATACCATCATGGTTAGGGTATAAACATTCATCTAAACAAGCAAAATGGGCTCCTTCAGGTAATTGAACCTGCCCTTCACTAGTAACGATCTTACAATGTTTACCATCCTTGTCAATATAAGTAACCTGTCTACTTTCTTTAACTGATCCTCCTGTAGTAACATCTGTTAAAGCAGGACCACGTCCATCTTCATTCCAGGCTCCTTCACATTGGTTCGCAGCAGTAGCTCCGCCCCATAAAAAATTCTTTGGAAAACTCATTTTTTCTCCTCCTTTATTTATCTTTTCTATAATTATCTCACAATTTAAAAAAACTACAAATGCTTATATTATATATATTATTATACCTTTTCTTTATGGTATAATTTTTTAAATGGAGGTGCAATATTAATGGAAATACGTATTTTAAAATACTTTCTTGCAGTAGCTCAAGAAGAAAGTATCACAAAAGCCGCTGAAATTTTACACACTACCCAGCCAAATTTATCCCGTCAATTAAATATGCTTGAAGCAGAGGTTGGAAAAAAATTATTTGAAAGAGGTAGCCGAAAAGTTACTCTAACAGAAGAAGGGATGTTTCTTAGAAAACGAGCGAAAGAAATAATTGATTTAACTGAACGAACTGAATCAGAACTTAGCACCTATGGGGAAACAACATCCGGTGATATCTATATTGGCGCCCCAGAAACTTATGTAATGCATTCAATTGCTGAAATTTTTAAAAGGATGCACAACCAATACCCTAATATTAAGTATCATATTTTTAGCGGAAGTACTTTAGAAGTTTCAGAACAGTTAAATAAAGGTCTCCTAGACTTTGCCATCTTAATTGAACCAATCGATCTAGAAAAATATAATTATCTTAAGTTACCATATACAGATACTTGGGGTGTACTGATGCGAAGAGATAGTCCATTAGCAAAACTAAATGCAATCACTCCAGAAGATATCAAAGACGAACCTATTTTCCTTGCCCATCAACAATCAAGTGCAAACGTATTATCAGGCTGGTTTAAAGAATATTATCGTAATCTAAATGTGATTGGCAGCTTTAATCTTATCACTACCCCAGCAATGATCGTAGAAAGTGGTTTAGGCTATGTTTTTACATTTGATAAATTAATTAATACAACCGGTGATTGTAACCTCTGCTTCCGACCATTAGAACCAAATTTTGAAACTGGATTTTATCTTGTCTGGAAAAAATATCAAATTTTCAGCCGTTCTGCTAAAATGTTTTTAGAGGAACTGCAAAAAGTTCTATTTTAATTAATTATTCACAAAGAAAGCTAACAAAGCAGCACTCTGTTAGCTTTTTAATATGAGCTTACCAATATCCATATACTAGATTATTCTTCTAATTCATAATTAATATGTTCTAATGTCATTTGCAGCTTTTCTTTTTTATTATCATTGTTATAATTTAGATAATGTGAATATAAGATATCAACCACGATCAAGGCGGGAATTTGGGGTGAGATTTTATCAGAAATAGCTAAATTTTTTAACCCCCCAATCAAGATCAGTTCATCATAATAAGAACGATATTCATATACCCGAGCAGCAGATAACATAATTGTTTTAGCTCCTTTTTCTTTTGCTTCTCGTAATCCTTCTATAACTTCTTCGGTTTTTCCACTTACACTGATTCCAATCACTAATGATTCTTGATTTACTCGGGTAATATTCATCCGAATAGAATGTGATTCTGCTAAATAATCAACATCTAATCCTAATCTCATAAACCTTAATTTAAATTCTCTTGCAACAACTGACGATGAGCCAATTCCATAAATATAAACTCGATTATATTCATCCAGCATCTTAGCTATTCTAACCATTTGGTCATTATCAATCAATGAATAAGTTTTCTCTAAAACTTTTTGATAAGAGTTTAAAACTTGTTTAGTTAATAAATCTAAATGCCGGCTTGATTGGTGAGAATCTTGATAAGCAAATAGAAATTGTCGATATCCACTAAACCCTAACTTTTTAGCAAACCGTGATAAGGATGCTTCAGATACATATAATCTTTGAGAAACCGCTTTTGATGATAAATCTTCATCTTCAACTTGATCAATGAAATAATTAGCAATATTTTTTTCCACATTCGTTAGTTCTTCATAAGCTGATTCAATAATTGGAATCACACTTCTATTATAAGATAACACCTAACCCCTCCTTTACTATACAAATGATTATAGCATAAAAAGGAAACTTACGTTTCCTATAACTTAATTTCCATTCCAATTTCAAACATCCGTTTCCACGGCATATATATTTTTGTTATATTAAAAGGATAGCGCTGACTAAGATGAAGATGTCCAAAATTAGTCTGTAACTTCTTTTTAATAATATTCTCTACATCCGTTTGTTGATCTTTAAAATCATAATAAGATAATCCTTTATGTGGTAAATCATTTTCGACAACTTCTTTTCTAACTATTGCTTGATAAAAAACATCTTCGATAAGACGATAACATAAATTATTAATTACGTTTTCCTGACCAATAAAAGCTTGAGATAAAGTTGTTCCTAAGGAATTACAATTTGTATTCCATCCTGCATAGCTTACTAATTGATCTAAAATATTTAGCTCATCTAAATATTCAATTAATTGTAGATCACCACCATTACTAAAAGCACTGTCGCATAACGCCACATGATAACCACTATTTATATAATCTTGAATTTGTTCAGCAAAAGCTAATAAATAACGATAACTTGTATAAGTTACATCTAAATCATTTTTATCAATAAAAGCTTCTTGCATGATCTTACCTGGCGAATTTATCGCTAAAACCACATCAGCATCTTGAGGATTGTTGACCAGCTTAGCTTTACATACGCGTACATGTGATTTTAGACTTTCATACATTGGTCGATCTTCATATTTAGGAATAATCATTGGTCCTAATACCGAAGCGTAAAAAGGATAAACTTTTGGTTCTAAATGATAGTATTCATGATAAGCACGTGCTAATAATGACAGACCTACTTCGTCAGCTCCAGGATAGATCATTACTTTCTGATCTAATCTTTTTTCCTTTAAAGCATTAATAACGATTTTTTGGGATATTGCAGTATATCCATAAGGTGACGAGTCATCTTGTGGAATAACCAGAAAATCAAGATAGCCAGCTTCAAGAAAATCAATAACCTTTAAATTAATCTTAGTATTAAACAAACGACGCTGCTCATAATCAGTTATAATTTCCTGAGGAATATCAATACCGAGAAGTTCATCTTTTTCTTTTTGATTTAACCCATGTCTTTTTTTTAGATCAAGAAGATATTTTCTTCGAAAAAGAGCAAAGCCGTAATTTTCATAATAATCAGGTTCTTCTTCACTCGAATTATAACTTGGTGCACGCATAATACAATGATAAGCATATATTTTTATTTGAGGTTTCAACTGTTTTAGATATTTAATTAGTTCTAAACGTTGAAGCGCATCTGTTTCACTCAAATAGTGTAATCGTGATGGAATCAATCCACCATATACGATCATATCTATCGAGATAATACAATTATCACATCCTTCAATATTTTCATCGATAAATTGTTTAAAATATTCCACCTGAGCCGGCTTCTTTTTATGACCTAAAAAACTTTTATCCGGTTCAACTAATTCGATTTGTTGATTTGACTGGGCAATCATTAAAGGAAAATTATAATTGCATGGTCGTTCATCTAAAGGAATAAATAATGTTTTCATTTTATCTGTCCTCTTTATTTATTTTTATTATATCTTTTAACGCTTCTAAAATACTTTCTTTTTGAGCACAGGGAAATTGACAAGGCTTATTTGCAACCAAGTAACCCTTTTTAGCAATTGGAAACATATCAAAGTCATTTGGGGAATCACCTATTGCATATACTTCACTTTTAGGATATAGCATTTTTACGGCATTTCCTTTTGAGGCATCTTTATGCATGATTTCCAAAGATGTTGAAGAAGTCATCACTGCTTTTGTCTTTTGGTATGTTGTATTTATATATGTTTCTATTGAGCGAAGTTTATCTTCAGTACCAATAACAAGAAACAAAACTGCTGGCTGATACAGTATAAGTTTATCAAAATCTTTACAAATGATATGGGAATCATATAATTCACTAGGGAAAGCTGGATCTCTTTCACTTTTCCAATAACGATTAGATACTGTATTTAACTCGATTCGAATATCTTCTTTTTGAATCTCCTTGTAGATATTTATAGCTTCTTGTTTATCAATCAAGGTAGCTATCAATTGTTGTCCTTTCATACAAACCGCACCGTTTTGAGAAATACGATGCTCTATTTTAAGTTTGTATTGTTCTTCTATTTTTAAAATATCATGATCTAACCGACCTGTACATATTGCTAATGTCCATCCCATTTGTTGGAGAGAATCAAGACAATTCAATGTCTCGGTTCCTCCAATGATTTCATTATTGGCACCTAAAAGTGTACCGTCTAGATCAAAAACAATAACTTTATTCTTCAATACTCTCAATTCCTTCTTTATTCATAACTTTTACAAATGGGATATAGATAAGAACAGATACTACCAAAATAAGTAGACCAATGACCCCTGACATAATATCTCCTCCAGTAGCTAGAAACGCACTGATTACTGGTGGGGTCGTCCACGGGATCAATACGTAAGTATGAGCCATAATACCAATTTGTGTAGCTAACGCTCCAATTCCTAAACCTGCAAGAGTTGTTAAAATCATTGGAATGATCAAGATAGGATTCATAACAACAGGTAATCCAAACATCAGCGGTTCTGAAATATTAAATAATGCTGGTACAAAACCTAATTTTCCAATCACCTTATAATCATCTCTTTTAGAAACTATAAAAATAGCAATTACAAGCGCTAACATATTACCAGCGCCACCCATAAATGCAACGGAATCAATAAATGGTTTAGTAATAATTTCGGTAGCTGCTGTTCCACTTGTAATAGCAGCTTCATTGATTGCTAGACTTGCCAAATAGATTGGTTCTAAGATTGGATTAAAAATATATGCCGAATGAATTCCAAAGCCCCATAAAAGCATATACAAAACATAAATAACAATCAATCCGACCGGTGATGAAACAATTGCAGTAAAAGGTGTTTGAATCCAGTTAAAAATCAAATCATTAAGCGGCGCCCCTATTGCATCGGTTATAATTCTCAGGATTGCAAAAATAATAACCGTTAAAGCTACAGGAATAATTGCATTAAATGATCTAGCAATTCCAGTAGGTACACTTTCCGGCATTTTAATAACCAGTGCTTTGAACCCAAGCAAAAATCTCATTAATTCAACTGAAATCAAGGCAGAAATAAATGCTGTAAACATCCCAGCTGCCCCTAAATAATAAGTAGTCACATATTCACCAATTTTTGCATCACTTACAAATGGTGTTAGACATAAAAAGCAAACAACTGCTGTTGCTCCAGCAACCGAAGTATCCATTTTATATTCATTAGCTAAAGCTTTAGCAGTAGTAAAAACTAGCAAAATTGCCATAATTGACATTGAGGCTGAACTAATTACACTACCGATTTTAGCAAAATCATTACATGGTGCTCCAAACCATTGATCAAAGTAATGCCCCTCACCTACAAATACACTATTGATCAATGTAAATAAAGACGCAGTAATTACTAGCGGCATGATTGAAACAAAACCATCCCTAATTGCTGTCAAATAACGATTTTTAGAAAGTTTCTCAGCAATCGGCAATAACACATTAGACAATTTATCCATCATAATCTCTTTCCTCCCTTATCTTGAAATCTCATCTACAAATTTCTTTGTAATTAACTGTGGTCTTGTAATCATTGATCCTACAACCACACTATAACAACCTAATTCTAATGCCCTTTTTACTTTAGAAGGAGTATCTATATTTCCCTCACCAATCACAGGATGCTTAACATTCTTCACTATCTCTCTAATAATTTTAAAATCATTAGCATCAATTCGACTATTTTGGCTTTGTGGTGTGTATCCGACTAAAGTTGTTCCAATAAAATCAAATCCAATATTATCAGCATGGATTGCCTCTTCCACAGTGGAGCAATCAGCCATAAACAATTGATGAGGATATTTTGCTTTTACCTCCTTAAAAAATTCAGTAATTGTTTGATTATGAGGTCTTAACTGCATTGTCGCATCCATCGCAATAATATCTACCCCTTCTGCCACTAGAGCATCCACCTCTTTCATCGTTGTAGTAATATAAATATCTGTATCCTCATAATCTTTCTTGATGATACCAATAATTGGCAAATCCACTTCCTTTTTAATTTCATGGATATCTTGAACACTATTTGCTCTTATTCCTTTTGCTCCCCCCATCTTTGCAGCAAGTGCCATTTTTGACATGATCAATGATGAATGCAGCGGTTCATCTTCTAATGCCTGACATGAAACGATCAAACTATTTTGAATCCTCTTCATTAAATCTCTCCTCCTTGTTTATAACTTTAATGGCTTTTATTTTATTAAGCAATATATTCACTTGCTTTAGTAATTACTTTCATTTTTATTTTTTATTCCAACTTATTTTTAATGTTTTTGAAAGTACTTTTAAAATAAAAATTAAAAAAATGGCTTATTCAGCCATTTAATTCCAATCTTTATATATTTATAATCTCTATTTTTTTAATAATCTTGTAAGAGTATTTTTATCTAGCAGATTCACAGTTTCAAATTCCCCATGATAAAACACTGCCCAATTATTAAAAACACAAGGTAAATCTTTAGCTTTTTGTAAAGTATCAACTTGAATCATTAGAATAGGTACATTATTAATCTCACAATACTGTTTGACTATTTCAAGACTTTGATAAACAAAAGGGCATTGCATATCATAATAAATAGTTAGTTCTTTATTTTCAATCTTTTGCTTTTTAGCCTTTTGAGTAAATCGAGGGAAAGTTCCATCAAAAGACAACGCTAATAGTTCATACCCATCATCAGTAGTATCAACGACCTCAAAGCCATTACTTTTAGCAAATGACTGATCTGTAAGCCAATGTTTTTGTTTTTTTGAACCTAGTAAACAGACACCTGATTTTCCTTTTGCTTTAGCATCCGCCAAACAATAATCCATCAGTGACTTACCATACCCTTTGCCTTTATAGCTTCCCATAACCCACAAGCAATATATGTAGAAATAATTATCACCAACAATAGGAACCCATGCTTTTTCCAATGGGGCATATTCAATAAAAACAGTACCCCTTTCATTCAATTTTCTAAAAACATGTCCTTCATTTAAGCGTTTTGAAAGCCATTGGCGCTTTGCATCTATTCCAGGATGAAACTTTTTACTCCGTATAATACAACATAAGTGTTCATTAAAAACATTTTCTGTCGTTATATTAATAAATTCATCATCCATATTTTACCCCCTTAGTTTTATTATCAGAACACTAAACTTTCTCATTTATTGGCGATCTTATAATACCATTCCTTGTAATAAGACAATATTGTAAAAATTCATCTAATGGTACTGCCTTAGCATAATAGTAGCCTTGATAAATCTTACATCCAGCTTCTTTTAATACATTAATCTGTTCCTCTGTTTCAACAAATTCTGCAACTACACTAAAATTTAACCGCTTGGCTATTTGAGTAATACTCATAATAATTTCGCGTGTTCTGTCATTTTCCAATAGATGCTGTACCAAACTACCATCCAACTTAACTTCATCAAATATATTTTCCTGCAAATAAGTTATTGAACTGTGTCCCATTCCAAAATCATCTATACTCAACTTAATCCCACTATCTCGCAATTCTAATATGCGCTTTGTAATAATATTAGTAGTATTCAATAAAGCTCGTTCAGTAACCTCAAAAACCAGTTCTATATATTGCAAATGATACTTATTAATAATTTTAAGTACGTTAGAAACAAAATCAGCATCCTCCAGCTGCTTTGGAGAAATATTGATTGACAAATTCATCTTCATCGCTAATCTATCTATCTGCTCAGCATCTTGACAAGCCTTTTCTATAATATATAAACCTAGTTCATTCAAAAAACCACCTTGGTAAGCCAAAGAAATCAATAATGAAGGTGCAACAAAACCACAAACTGGATGATTCCATCGCAACAACGCTTCTACACCATATACTTGTTCCTCCGCAGTCATTTGTACCTGATAATATAATTGCAGCTGATGTAAATACATCGCATTACGCAAATCCATAGCAAGTGTTTTGGCGGGAAAATGATAGTGATAATGATCTGATAAAAAAACGGGGATACTACCATTTTGTTCTCCTTCAATCATATCATTTTCTAAGGCAAGAATAGATTCTTCAAATTCTTTACTTTGGATCTGCTCACTATACTTTACAAATGGAATATAAAGCATTGTTCCGATAATAATATTAAATATTTGGAGAAAACTACCTGCGATAGATCCCGTTGCCTGATATCCACTTAAAATAATCGGAACTGTCCATTCAACCGATTGACTTATATACGGAACTATACCAGTTGACATTGCAATACTACTGATTATTGTTAAAACTAACGGTGTCAAAATAAAAGGAATCAGCATAATAGGATTAAAAATAACAGGAAAACCAAAAATAACAATTTCATTAATGTTGAAAAAAACAGATATACCTGCAACCTTCGCAAGTTTCTTATTATTACTTTTTTTAGCAGCAATAAAGATTGCTAAAATTAAACATAATGCTGTTCCACAACCGCCAATAAAAACAAATATATCTAGAAATGTTTTTGAAAATAATTCTGTTGGTAATTGACCATTTTGTATTAACGCTTGATTAATTTGTACTCCCGGCTCAAACAACTGCTTAGCAACCATATCCAGTGTATTAGTCCCATGTATTCCAAAAAACCATAAAAAATGTACAAAAAATACATATAACAAGGTCCCAATAATTCCATTACCAAACCAGTTAAACAAATATATAAAGAAATATGAGCCAAAATTAACAATATTGATATCACCTAATAAACCTTTCATAATCTGCCCAGCACTCGTAAATATAATAATGATAAAGACTATCGGGAAAATTCCTTGTATTGCTCGATTAAAAATATAATTTGTCCCTACCGTATACAATTTTTCTAAATGATTTACAAGGTGCATTCCCTTTTTTAACATCGCACAAGTTAAAAGGGTTATGCACATTGCCGTAAAGACCCAGTCAGATTGAAAAATATATGTCTTTTCATGCAATCCGCCACAAAAAGAAAGGTATGAAATTATTGCTGTAATAGGATAAAAAAAGACATCATCTTGACCATTTAATTTTCCGTATGAAAGTGAGATGGTAATAATTAAAATTAACGCAATAGAACCTAAGGAACAGTTATAAATAATGCTTAATCCGTCTTTTAAACCTCCATCTAGAAAAGCCGCTAAAAAGACTTGATAATCGGGGATTGGAAAGCTATTAAACAACAAAGCAAAAGAGCCAAGAATGAGGAATGGTATTGCTAGCATTAATCCGTGTTTAATTGCCAAAATATAAATCGAGTCATAAAATTGCCGTCTTGTTTTCTTAACTTTCATATTCCCATCCCTCTACTTAATTACTACCGTAAGACATAAAATCAATATATTATAATCTATCAAATAACAATAAATCTGTTGTCCCAAACTAGTTAAATAGACCTGAATTATTTTTACAAAGCAATTACCAGGCACATCCCCTTATCTAATCCATAATTATTCTTTTAGTTTTTCTCTCTTATTTAAAAAATGTGCTTATTAAAATTTTCAATCATGAGCCAGTATTGTCTAACTCCTTTATTCACTTAAACTAATATTTTCTCTCATCTATACATTAATTTTTTGTTCTATTTATCTACCATTTCTATAATTATATCAAGTAGCAAAAATTTAGTAAATGACCTTCACTAAATAAACCATTAAAAATAGAACAATAAAAAATTTAAGAATAGTATAAATATTAATTTGATTCTTATAGCATAAACAATAATTATTATAAATCAATATCTATTTTATATGGATCGTCAATAAGTATGTAATTCATCTTACTTTTTTGGGCAAGTTTAGAAAACTGAGCATTATCCTTCAACACACTATCCAGAGTACAATTTTCATCATCTAGACGATTTTCAATGACATTACCATATTTTTTGATGTCATCAAAATGATTTCTAATATAATTTTCACTCATTATAAGACAATAATACCTTATATTATCCAAATATTTTTTTGTGAAATTTTTCTTCCAGTCAAAAGGAATATAACATCTTTAAATAATAAGGCTTTGCTTATTTTCAATAACGGTCTTAATCATTTCACAAACAATTGGCCATAAATATTTAGTTAGAGCATCATTATCACTCATAGGTGTTAATTCAGTGTTTCCGCTACGAATTAGCCCCATTTTCAGATGATCATGGAAATTTATACTTTTCAAGCAGCTTTTGAGCAAGCGCTGTCTTACCTGTATGCGAAGCTCCTGTGATTAAGACTATCATCTTTATCCATCCCTTTTTTTAAAATGAACACTCATACAAGAACATTTCTGTATGATTATTTTTAGCAATTATTTTTTCATACGATGAATACACTGTTATACTTGTAAATCCTATATCCTGTAAATGTTGTTCTAGTTCACCCAATTCATATAAATGTGTCTGAAAATCCATAATTTCTTGTTGCAACAGTTCTGCTCCTTTATATAGTTCATAAATACTTGGAGAAAACTGGGTATGCGTTTTTTCATCGTAATAGTTTTTATTTTTAAGAATCAAATCATACCTTTCTTTAGTCTTTATAGCTATTGCAGTCCGATAATCAGAATCATCAGGACATCTATTCGCTACTGTATCAACTGCAAAAACAAATTTGCCACCTTTTTTTAACAACCACTTCATTTTTTTCAAAATTTTTCTACATAATACCATATCTGTAAATAATGATACAGAACCAGAAGAAATAAAGATGTAATCATATTTTTCTACAGTATCATACTCCAGTATATCACTTTGAAACACTTTAGCATTAGGTGACTTTTCCTTTAATTTTGCAAGCATTTCTTTAGATAAGTCTATTCCCTTAATATCATATCCTCTTTCTAGAAATGGAACTAAAAATCTTCCACTACCACATAAAGGTTCTAAAATTGACATATCTTTTCTAGTATAAGATAGATAAAAATCTAATTCGTCTTCTGGTGCATCCTTATGCAAGATCTCATACATTTCTGTACACAAACTACCATAATAATTTTTCATATCTATATCCCCATAATTTATACTTCTTAATTCTATAATACTATATTTAATTCCAAACAATAATTTATTTCGTCTAATTTTCTAAAAAATATTTTCATATAAAAGTTACTAACAGATTTTTAAATTAATGTTATATATTTTCTTTTAAGACTTATCTCTTAACCTCGAACTCTATTTTGAATATCATATCTTCACTTACCAAATCATAATCTATCATTTGTATTTCCATAAAATATATTTTTTACAAAGATAAATCAGCTAAAAAAGATTAACATTTAATCCTTTTCACTTTTACCTCAACCATCAATTTCTTAATACTCAGTTTAGATATTATTAAGACATAATAGCCCATAAAAAAAGAATAATCTTATTGATCTAATAATATTACTCTTTCTTGAATTAGCTTTTCTAATTGTTTTAAACGTTTATTTGATAATTTATATTTTGTTTTTCTATCAAACTTATAATTTATTAACTTTCCAAGTTTATTTTTGCATGTTTGACATTAATGATTCAACAAATCCTATAAAATTTTGATAGGTTGCTGGAAGACGAGTTGAAACATAAGTATTTATGTCTTTAAAATCACTGTCCATTGCATAACTATAAGTTCTTGATAATAATCATCTCCAATATTTTTATAATAATCTATAACTGCTTCGATACTACCAGTTTTAACTAATCTACCAATAGGGGTAAATGAAATATCTTGACTTATAAAGCATCGCCTTGCCTTTTTAATTTTGCAAGCATACCATTAGTTGTAAACTCAGGTGATAAACGGAAGGAAGATCTAGTATAGCTTCCTTACCTAGTAAATGTAATAGAAGCAATTTTTGTATTAAATGAATTTATATATAGATTTTTATCACTAAATATATCTAGATAATCTTCTTTAACAAACCAATAACTATTATTAAGTCATAATCCTTGACATATTTCAATAATTCCTTTTGTATCTTTTTCGTTTAAACCTAGTAGTTTGATACATATGCTCTATTTCTTAGAATAGTTCTTTTCTCCAAACATCGTTTGTATAATTCAATGAAAAATACAATGAATCATTATCAAATTAGTTTAAAATATAATTCATGAGAAACACATTCTTTTTATATAAAAAAACGAATAGATTGGTTATCTATTCGGTCAATTGCTTTATTGGTGGAGGTGAGGGGAATCGAACCCCTGTCCAAGCATAATCCCTCCAAAGCGTCTACAGTTTATCTCATTGAATTAATTTAATTAGGCTACAATCAATGAGCAATTTTCCACCTAACGAGCTTATGAGATTTTCGAAGTATTTAGCTAAGCAATAAATACCCTTATCCTATGAGTTTATGATACCAGTTAAATAGCTATAGGCACGCTAAATAGTGGCAGCTTTCATGTCTATGTCGACTAAGCGAAAGCGTAATTAGTTTGTCTGTTTCCAGTTATTTGTTTGTGCATTTAACGAATGCCTTCGACTGCAGCTAAGGTCAGACATACACCTGTCGAACCCAGGACACCCCCAGATCAGTAATTCTTAAGAGCTTTTTCAATTTCTCTTTTAGAATCTCTTTCTTTTAAATCTTGGCGCTTGTCGTATAATTTCTTACCGCGAGCAATTCCAATCTCCAATTTTACTTTACTTCCTGTATTAAAGTATAACTTAGTTGGTACAACTGTCAAGCCACCTTCTTTTAATTTATTTGAAATTTTTAAAATTTCTTTTTTATGAAGTAATAGTTTTCGATTACGTAACGGCTCATGATTAAATTGATTACCATGGCTATAAGGAGAAATGTGCATATTTTCAATATAAGCTTCATTATCTTTAATTCTTACAAAAGCATCTTTAAGATTTACATTACCTAAACGGACCGATTTAATTTCTGTTCCTTTTAGTTCAATCCCTGCTTCATATGTATCTAAGATAAAATAATCATGATAAGCTTTCTTGTTATTTGATACAATTTTCATGCCCATTTCCCCTTTCTGATTAATTAAGCGCGACGCTTAGATTTACCCTTTTTAGAGCGTTTAAAATGATTATTTGTAAAACGTGGTTCTTCATGACGCTTTTTACGACGATCATTCCGTTTTCGATTGTTTTTACGATCATTATCTTTGCGCTTATTTATTATAACAGTTTTTGTTGTCTTTTTGTTGGATTTCATGCCAACAATTTCAAAATCTACTGATTTATCTTTTTTAGATGCACTCGATACTCGAACTTTAACTCGATCAGACATCTTAAACACCTTGCCTGTTCGCTGACCAATATAACGAAGATTCTTCTCATCAAAGAAATAAAAATCATCAGTCAAATCAGTTACATGGACTAACCCATCAATTGTATTATCAAGTTCAACAAAGAAACCAAAATTAGTAACTGAACTAATAATTCCTTCAAATTCCTCACCAATTTGTTTTTCCATAAACTCCGCAATTTTCATATCATCAACTTCACGTTCAATCATAATCGCTTCACGTTCACGAGCCGAAGTTTGTAGTGCTATTTCAGGCATCAATTCTTGATAATGCATGATAGTACGACGATCTAAACGATTTTCGAACATGTACTTTCTAATTAAACGATGAACGATTAAATCTGGATAACGTCTAATTGGTGAAGTAAAATGTGTATAATATTCATCAGCTAATCCAAAGTGTCCTAGACACTGTTCATCATAACGCGCTTTTTGCATACAACGCAATAATAAAGTTGCAATAATTGTATGTTCCGGAGTATCCTTACTAACTTCTATGATATTGCTTAATTCACCCGGATAAACATTTTCTAATGAACCTTTGATTGTATAGCCTAAAGTTTTAGCAATTCCACTAAATTGTAATAACTTTTTCGGTTTAGGATTTTCATGAACCCGATAAATGAACGGCAGCTCTAACCATTTAAAATGCTCTGCAACTGTTTCATTTGCCAATAACATAAATTCTTCAATAATACGATCACTTGCCCCACGTTCTCTCAATACAACATCAGTAGTATTACCTTTACTATCAACTAGTACTTTTGCTTCTTTAACATCAAAATCAATCGCACCACGTCTAGCTTTTTTCGCTTGAAGAATCATTGCTAATTCCTGCATTAAGAAAAATAAATCTTTGACATGACTATACTGTAACTGAAGCGTCTGATCACCATCAAGAATTTTATTTACATTAGTATAAGTCATCCGTTCTGTCGAATTAATTACTGCTGGAACAATATCATGTTCTACAACCTCACCATTTTCATCAATTTCCATAAAACAAGAAATTGTGAAACGATCAACATGCGGGTTTAATGAACAAATGCCGTTTGATAACTTATGTGGCAGCATTGGGATAACACGATCAGCTAAATAAATTGATGTTCCACGTGCAAATGCTTCTTTATCAAGCGGTGATTCTTCTGTAACATAATAAGAAACATCGGCAATATGCACCCCTAAATGATAATGACCATTATCTAATTTTTTTAATGAAATACCATCATCTAAGTCTTTGGCGTCATCACCATCAATAGTAACAACGACCTCATCACGCAAATCAATCCGTTGACCAATATCAATTCCTTCCAAACTATCAGGAATATTCTCTATTTGATCATAGACAGCTTGAGGAAACTCAACTGGCGCATCGTGTTCATATACTATCGATAAGATATCAATCCCAGGATCATTGCGATGCCCTAAAATCTTTACAACATCACCTTTTAAAATCGGTTTATAAGTCTTAATTTCAACTTGAACTTTGTGTCCCGGCATCGCTCCGTGTAAATGAGCGCGATCTACAAAAATCGGTTTATCGAACATCGGATCATCAACATCAACAAAGCAATCACGTTTTCCTTTTTTGATTTCACCAACTAATCTTGTCTGTCCTCTTTTTATAACCCTGATAACTCGCCCCTCAGGACGTTCCTCATCACTGTGCTTCTTTAATTCAACTAATACAGTATCCTTATTAAACGCATCCTTTAAGTCATCGGGACTAATAAAAATATCTTTCTCTTGATCTTCAACGACTACAAACCCAAAACCACGTTTATTAATCGTTAATGTTCCTAGAATCATGCCAAACTGATTTGGAAGATAATAATGATTATATTTATTTCTAACTACTTTACCTTCATCTTCCAACTCATTCATAAGTTTAACTAAGTTTACAAATTTATCACTTTTATTACAATTTAATTTAGCAGCGATCAAATCAATAGAACGCTCTAAATAATTTTCATCACTTAACAATTCCAAAATCTTTTCTTTCATTCATTCACCTCCCGATTCCAAAATAAAAATAGGACCTTAGCCCTATTATTTATGACATTCTTAGAATGATTGCAATAACGAAAAATGCAATTGCTAAACCAGTAGTAACTCTTGTCATCACTAAATCTGCACCACGTTCTTTTTGCTGTGCAAACAAGTTTGAGCTTTGACCAGTTAAAGCATTTACAATTCCATCAGATTTACCACTTTGTAATAGACATAATATAATAAGTGCTATTGAAATAACAACTAATAAAACATTTAGAATAGTCCCAAACATAATATACCTCCTATTAGATACTTTGATACATCGCTAGAACATAATAACATAATATTTTTAAAATTACAATGATTTCATCGACACTTTAATCAAATCTTCTTGACAGCTGCCTACTATATTCTTTTCTCTAATACAATTACTGGTAAATCACCATATTTAGAATTACCAATCTCATTAAATCCACACTTTTTCCAAAATACTAAACCAGCTTCATTCCTCACTAAACAAGCCAATTGGATCCGTTCACAACGTTGCTTAAATTTTTTTAAACAGTCATTAAACAGCCTCTTCCCCAATCCACAATTTTGTTTATCCTGATCAATTAAAAATAATCCAATCCATACACATTCATCATCATGAATCATCGAATAACGATAGCCATATTGATAATCGACTAATCCAACTAGTTCACCTTCTAAATAACATTTTTCTATATAATGATCTATTTCATCAAAACCGTCAGGACATCGCATCTCATTAATAAGATATTCTCTAGTAACTACCTGTCCTTCCAAAGAATAATAATTCTTTTGACGTAAATGAAATTCAATCAATTCATTATCAATATTTTCTACTTTTAAATAACTAAGCATTATCAACACCAACTACATAAAAACGATCATTATCTAAAACTAAAACTATATTTACACTTTTAGGTAATTCGTCAACCTTACGATTGAATTCCATTGAGATTAATACGTTATAATATTCATTATCATCTAGATCATCAATCACTACCTTAGATGGTGCAAAAGAAATAATTTCATAATTCTTAACTTCTAATTTTGGATACGTTTCTCTATATGTATAAAATGATTTTGAAGCAAATGAGCTAAATTCACTCTGCAAGCTTGGATAAATATAATCTAAACCACCAATTTCACCATCTTTTTTATCTTTTAAAGTAAAATAATCAACAGCAAAATAAGATGCTACTAATTGACATTCCTCGCTTGTTAAATTATTTTTATAAGCTTTATCAAGTCGAACATATATATCATTTAAAAGCTCATTTCCTTCCTCATGTATATACGGCGTCTCAACAGGAACCGTCGCAGGGTTATTTTTAGAAGCTCCTTCACGACTATAAAGAATATAAGTACCTGCTCCCCCAATTACTATGAGTAAACAACAAAGCATTACAACATGATCAATAACTTTTCGTTTTTCACTGCGATTAGCCCGATATCTTTCTAAGAATTTAATCTTAGGCAAGCGGTCGCTCTGAATAAAGACATTTGCTAATGTTAATACCGGTTTATACTTTTGACTTACCATACTTGTTGTTTCAATGAATAATTCGAAAATAAACATTAGAATGACAAACATTAAAGTTCCTAAAGTTGCATCATATAGATAAATATATGATGTTAAAGAGAACAAAAAAGTAACACCGTATAAAACTAAAACACTTTTACGATGCCCTAGTTTCAATTTGAACATTAAATTATGATGTAAATGCGCCCGATCAGCTTCACTAAATTTTTTATGATTAACTTTTCGTCGAATGATTGCAATCAACGTATCCATTATCGGAACCATCAAAACAACAATCGGTGCCCCTAAGGTAAAAAATGTCGATACATTATAACCAAAACCTAATAATGAAATAACAGAAATCATAAAACCAATATATAAAGCACCACAATCTCCTAAAAAAATCTTAGCTGGATGAAAATTATAAAATAAAAATCCCATAATTGCCCCTGCTAAAACCAATGACAACGAAGCAATATCAGTTCTTCCACTCGTAAGCGAAGTCATTGAAACAGTAAACAAGACAATAATTGATATTCCAGATGACAATCCATCTAATCCATCAATTAAATTGATTGCATTAGTAATCCCTACAATCCATAAAACTGTTATAATCCCTGGAATAATCGGTGGCCAATTACTCGGCATAAAATCAAAACCTTTTAAATATATATCACCATATACAATAACAATCAGTGCTGCAATCAATTCAACTGCTAATTTCGTTTTCGGTGATAAATCATGAACATCATCAATCAAACCTACAAAGAATACCAAGAAACCAGCAATTAGAATTGCATTGATTTGAGGATCAGTCTTTAAAAAGATGACCGCCCCAATTAAGGAACTGATGTAAATTGCATATCCACCGATTCGAGGTACTTCGACCTTATGAACTGTTCGCTTATTTTTGTGTGCTACGATTCCTAATTCTTTACCCGCCTTCATAACTAGCGGAATTAGAATGGCTGAAACGATCATAGTTACAACAAATGACATAATCAAACTAGGATTCATCTTTTCACTTCCTATCTTTTGTATATTATCAATTATTTTTGCATAAAATACAAGACAAAACCAATAAATAGTTTTATAATAATGGTGTTAAGGAGGAAAACGAAATGCATAAATTAGGAATATCAGTATACCCTGATAAATCACCAAAAGAAGAGGTATACGCTTATATGGAAAAAGCCGCTAAATTAGGGTTTAGTAGAATCTTTACTTGTTTCTTATCAATCCCTGAAGATAAGCGCGAAAGTTATTTAGTAGAATTTAAAGAATTCATGGATAAGGCTCATGAACTAGGGTTCGAAGTAGCAGCTGATACTAACCCTGAAGTATTTAAAATTATTGGAGCTACACCAGGAAATTTAAAACCATTTGCTGATTTAGGATTAGACATCATCCGTTTAGACGGAAACTTTGGGACACAAGGTGATATCCAAATCACACGTAATCCATATGGTATTAAAATTGAATTCAATGCCAGCATGGACATGGGTGTTGAATTACTAATTAATCAAGGTGGAAATAAAGATCAAATGATCATGTGCCACAACTTCTTCCCTGAACGTTATTCAGGATTAGATTTCAATCTATTCATGGAATATAACCGTTATTGGAAAGAATTAAACTTACATACAGCTGCTTTTGTTTCTAGCAACAACGCTAATACAATTGGACCATGGGAAGTATTCTGTGGTTTACCTACAGTCGAAATCATGAGAGGTTTACCAATCGACTTACAAGCTCGTACATTATTAGCAACTGGTGACGTTGACGATATCTTAATCGGAAACTATCCGGCTACTGATGAAGAGTTAGAAGCTTTATCAAAAATTAATTATCAAGCAATTGAAATTCGTGTTGATGAAGTACCTGAAATTACTGACAATGAAAAATTGATCATGTATGATTTTGCCCCTCATTGGGATCGTTATGATCACTCATCATTCATGTTACGTTCTTCAATGCCAAGAGTTAAATTTAAAGAAAAAGCTACAGTTCAAGATTCTGGATTTACTTCAAATACAGAAATCGCAGGCAGTAAATCAATCCCTCATCATGATTGTGGTAAAAAAGTGTTCACACGTGGTGATGTCTTGATTGTTAATGATAACTTAGCTCATTATCGTGGTGAATTGGAAATTGTTTTAACAGAAATTCCAAATGATGGTGAACGTAATTTAGTAGCAACAGTTAAAGAAGAAGAAATGATATTATTAGATTTTGTAACACCTGGTCATCACTTCGTTTTAAAAAAATAGTAAAAAATAAAACCGAGAATTTCATTTGAAATTCTTGGTTTTTTTATCCAAATAAATCATTTAAAACTTTTTCAAGTCCATTATTATGAACCGAATCACAAACCAAATCGCTAACAGCTTTTAATTCATCAACAGCATTTCCCATTGCAACTCCTGTTCCAACTGTTTGAATCATCTCTAAATCATTTAAACCGTCGCCAAAAGCATAACTATCTTGAACATTCAAATTTAAATATTCAAGGACTTTTTGTACCCCAGTAGCTTTTGAAATAACATTAGAATAGATTTCAAAAGCATTATCTGTTCCATGTTTATCATAGTTAAAATCATTTAAGATAATTTCTTCAATCTTTGCTTGATGCTCATCGGGTACACTAACCTCTAATTTTAAGCATTCTGCAATTATATCTTCTCTATTAAAGTCTTCAATTAAAAATTCTTCATTAATATTACAACTTATGAAAAACTTTTCTAAAACTTTAAAACTCGGATCTAAATATGCTCCACGTTTTGTTTCAATAATATATTCAAAATTATTTTCATCCAGATGATTTACTAAATCAATCGTCTTTTTTAAATCTGTAGGCTGATGATAAATAAATTGTCCATTCATTTCCACATGTGCTCCGTTACACAAAACAGCACCATCAAATCCAAAGTTTGTTAAAATCTCAGGAATAAAAGCATAAGGACGACCACTTGCTAAAAATAACAAATAACCTCGTTCTTGTAATTCCTTCATTTTTCGTTGGGCTCCGGCTGGAATTTCTGGCAATCCCCCATGCGTATCTGTTAATGTTCCATCAATATCAAAAAATAGTACTTTTGTCATATATCCACCTCATTTTTTTATTATAGCAAAACCGCCAGATAACTAGCGGCTTTTTACTATTTTGGAAAATCTCCTTTTTTCTTTTTTGTCATTAAAATCGCAGCAATTATCGAAACAAATGGAACTGTTAGAATGACTCCCAATGACCCTGCAATACCTTGAATGATCTCAATTCCCATATCATAGGAATTGAACATTTGTAAAAACGGCATATCATAAGCATAAAAAACAACTAATGTACTTAAAGAGCCACCTGTAAAAGCTAAAATTAAAGTATTTGACATCGTTCCCATCATGTCTCCACCTATTTTAATACCACTTTTAAATAAATCTTTACGTGAGATACTAGGATTGTGATATTTAATTTCCTCAATCGTAGTTGAAATTGACATAGCTACATCCATTACTGCTCCAAGCGAAGCAATTAAAATACCTGAAAATAAAAGACCACTAATATCTAATTTACTGTTTTGTCCTATATAAAGTAACGTTTCAATATCATTAACATTATAGCCGCTAACATGCCCAAGTGCCCCAAAACTGCTTGCAAAGATTCCTGCTACAACGACCCCCGCAATCGTTCCTAGTACCGAACATAAAGTTTTCATTGAAAAGCCACCTATAAAATACATTGTTACAAGAGTCGTTAAAACAACTACAGCAACTGCACTAAAAAACGGTGAAAAACCTAAATACAACATCGGCAGATATAAAAAGATAATACAAATAAATGTAAAAATTAATCCTAAAGCTGAGGTAAAACCTTTTCGTTTACCGATTACAACTAATAAAATCAAAAAAATTGCGACCATTGTATATAGTGTATTAGTGCGATCATAATTATAAACACTAGCACTTAAGGTTCCATTATATTCACTAAGCTGCACTATCACCCTAGTTCCCACCTTACAATCAGCACCGTACAAATAACTATCAATATTCGTAGTCTCTACTATTTGACCTTTATAATCACCTGACAAAATCTCCGTATTCACTATTTGCGTTCCTTGCTGAAGTCCATTTTCTGTACGATTTTCAGATATAATTTCAGTCACTCGGGCTTTTTCAAATACAGCACCTTCTTGATCCATCAATGATGTTTTTTCAACAGCATTATTAAAAAAATATAAAAAAATTAAAAATGCTAAAATTGCCAGCCAGACTCCAAAATGACCTATTTTTTCTTTTTTACTTAACTGTTTAAATTCTTTTAATAACTCTTTCATAACTTCTCCCATATATAAAACAAGACAGAACAAGCTCTGTCTTGTTTATTTCATTATTTATCTTGACTATTCTTCAATTTTTCTTTTTTTAAATAATTTTGTTCCAGCAATTCCTAGCAATGATACGAAAGCAGTAATACCTGCTAAATTGATTGACGTATCATCACCAGTTTTTACTTTGCTGCTAGTTGTTTTTACTGGTGTTTTACTTGGCGTTGTTGAAGGAGTAACAATTGGAGCTGTTGTAATATCCTCAGTATTTTTCTTTGCTAAAAATTCATTTGTCACTGTATCTAATTGTGTACTCAATTCATTTAATGCAGTCTTAGTAATAGTTGCTTCATTGAAGTCAACTTTTAAAGCTGCAATTGATTTCTTGAAAGCATCTACATCTGCTCTAGTATACTGATCTTTTTTATCTCCGATACTAATTTGTGCTAAAGTACTTCCAATTTGATCAAATTTAGTCTGTACTTCAGCAAACTCAGCTTTTGTCACGACTTCGTTTTTAGCTGTTGCTAATTTATTATATGCTTCATCGATAGTTGCAGTTGTAACAGCTTTATTACTATCATTTTCATATAACGTTTTGTCTAATAAAGATGAATACCCTCGTTTTAAGGCAGTACTATTTTCATTTGCAAAACCATTTTGGGCATAACCGTAATAATTTAATGGATCACTTGTAGTATTCCATTTATTTTGTAATTCTGTTTCAGCTGTACTATCATCACGTGTGTCTAAAGCAGTATTTACAGCTATTAAAGCTTCATCGATTCTATTTTTAGAGCCACTTGTTACATTGACTGTATCAATCGCAGCTACTTCATTCTTCATTTCTTCAATTGATTTAGCATTACCATCTTTTGATAAAGTTACATCATTTGCATATTTTTGACCATTGTAATCATAAGTTTTAATTGTTAAAGAATCTCCACTAAAATCAATTGTTGAAAAGGTTGGTTCTGGTGTATTAGAACGTTCAGCAATATAATATTGTTTAACTGTATTCAATGTGTAAAATTTACTTCCTGAAGCAGATCCTGCGGCAATATATAATGTTCCTTCTGGATTATATGCTTTACTAGCATTTTCACTAACACCGTCGGTTTCAATTACCTTTCCATCTAGAATTTGATAAGTACGAGCGTAAGAATGATCGTGACCTGTTAAACATAAATCAATGTTAAATTCATCCATTAATGGCGCAAATAAAATTCTTAAGTTAGCCCCATCAACATCTGAATGCGGTGAACCAGAACCATAGATATCATGATGGAATAAAACCACTTTCCACTTTGCATCTTCATGACTAGCTACAGCTTCTTTCATTAACTGACGATGTTCTTCAACATTACGACTATTACTATTTAAACTAATAAATAGAGTATCTCCATAGCTATAATAATAATCTCCACCAGATTCTGTAGAACCTAATGTACTTGCATTAGGATTATTATAATGAAGACTGTAATCATCGACCATTGACTCATGATTACCAATCGTTGTTGCTAATGGTGTACTTCTCAACACATCAGGATATAAGAAACCTGCATATTCTTGTTCTCTTATAATCTCTCCAGAACCATTAGTTCCGCTTGATGAATAATCAATTTGATCTCCTGCTGATAAAATGAAGCTAGCATTTTCTGCAATGCCTCCAGCTCCTAATGCTTTTTGCAATGTCTTATTCCATGCATAGGTATTAACTGCAATATCAGTATCATCTTGAGTACCTTGTCCGTTACTTCCAGAAGCTCCAATTTGTGGATCTCCTACTAATACTGCCTGATAATCACTAAAACTGTGTGTTTTGTAAGTATATGTATCACTCCAATCAACACCGTTTGTACTATATTGGTAATAGTAAGTCATATTTTCCACTAGATAATCTTTAAGTGCTACCTTATTACTAGCAGTATAGTTTTTGAAACTATTGTTCTTGTTAATCTTGTCAGCACTGCCCGTTACAGTTTTTGCTCCTGACATATCTTGATTGGTAGAAATTTTTACTGTTGGTGTTCCCGTTTCTTCTGAGTACCAGGCAAAATTTAGATCAGTTGCTTTTGCTCCCGGTGTCAATACAATTTTTCCAGTATCCATTTCACCGGATTCTTGATTATTCCATTGGTTATTATACCAATCATTATAATCACTAGTACTAGTCAGCCCATTATTTAGTTTTTGTGTTCCATCATTACCTTGATATTCACCATAAGCAGATAATGGTACCATTGCCAAACTAGAAAAGGCTGATACTGTTGCCAAAGAAACAATAATACGTTTTTTCAAATTCTCATTCATGTCATAGTCCCCTTTTTTTAAGTTATAAATCTGTACTACGCCACCTATTTTACACACTGAGATTTTAGCGTCAACGAAGTTTACAAACACTTTATCAACTTAACCAAAACCATAAAAAAGACGATTATAGTTAAGCAAAACTTAACCAAATCGTCACTTTCTTTTGATTGAAATTATTATCTAAATCTAATTATACTCTATCAGTACATCATCTCGCCTTTTTTCTTCTGATATACTCTATTCCCCCTAAAGTTACAACCATACCGATTAGTCATGTTCCAATTATCATGTTATCACCAGTTTTAGCTGCCTGTTCATTTCCTTTTGGAGTTTTCGGCTGTTCTGGTTCTACCAGTGTTACTTCACTCTTCTTTTTTAATCCTTCGTATGCTGTCTGTAGTTTTTCTGCCAGTTTTGCACATATTATATCATTTTCGAAATCAAAAAATGGCAAATACACTTCTTGGTCAGCTCTTGCACCGGTTCTAAGGCGCATTTGATTAACCCCGATTTTCCCAACTGCTCCAGAACCATTCCAGTTCAATGAAATATATGTAATCTTACTTGGATTATCAACTTGATAAATTGCGTATCCATTTTTTGACCTGAACTTATTATTGCACCATTATTTTTAGGAACCAGCGTTGTTGAAATCCAAGTAGGAAAAATATCTATAAAACTATCAACTAAAGATAAATTTCCATAATAAATCTAAGCTGATGGTGCTTCAGTATCAAAGTTATCTACCAAGGTTTTAGAATTTTCGAACTCCTTAACTCTTGTTGTAGATAGCGAAGAAATTATTAAGCACACAATAAATACAAGCTTTACTGCTCTTTCCCATCTCAATTTAATCACTCCGTTATGATAATCTTATTAATCTTTGATTTGGTATCCCAGACTTTTACTTTTTATTATATTTATTTATGAAACATGGTTTCATAAATAAAAAACGATATGGTTAAAATAAACTTCCATATCGTTTTAATAATTATTTAAATTTATCTATTGCAATGCTTGATTGACGATGATCAATTAGATTATCGGTTTCAATCTTATAATTTAAATTATCCTCATAATTTTTAGAAAATACACAACCATAAATAATATCTAACAATAAATGTAGTGAGAGAGTCGAAGAAAAAGTTGCGATTTTAGAATAAATAAATTCTGATGAATTTAAATATAAGACTCTTTGGGTATATTTTACAAGACGATTTTCTCCAAATGAAGTTATTGCAATTGCAGGAATCTTACGTCGATATAAAATCTTCGCTGCTTCAATTACTTCTTCTGTTTCTCCGGAATAAGAAATTAAAATAGCCAAATGTTCTGAAGTACTTTGAGCAGCTTGAAACAACTGTTCATTGATCATTTGTGAAATCCGCACATCTTTACCTATTCTAAACATCTTATACTGAAAGTCACTTGCAATTCTAAGTGGACCTGAAACCCCATAAATATCAATGACCTTCGCTTTAGTAATCATCAAAACAACTAGCCTTAATTCTTCTAAATCTAAATTTTTCATTGTAATATCAATGCTTTCTTTTGATAGATTAGCAATATTGCTAGCCACAGTATAAACACTATCAGTTCCTTTAAAAGGGTAGTTTGCATTAATATCATCATTGCTAAGACGACTATATTGTAATTGAGCTGCTAATGCAATTTTAAAATCATTATATCCTTCATATTCAAGTTTTCGACAAAAACGAACAATACTAGCTGGAGAAGTAAATGTTGCTTTGGCTAATTCTTTAGTTGACATGTTTAATACTTTTTCACCATTTTCTAAAACGTATTTACCTAAGATCCGTTCTACTGATGAAAAGTTATTTGCCAATTCAATTTTCTTTAATAACCCCATATTACTCCTCCATCTATAAGTGGTTAAGAACTACTTTCTCTATTTAACCCCATTTTTATTTTTCTAAACTCCTTCTTTTATTTAGGAATATAACTACCATTACGGCTGCTGACATTGTGATTAACCATGTTCCAATTATCATGTTATCACCAGTTTTAGCTGCCTGTTCATCTCCTTTTGGAGTTTCCAGTTGTTCTGGTTCTACCGGTTTTACTTCACTCTTCCTTTCTAATCCTTCGTATGCTGTCTGTAGTTTTTCTGCCAGTTTTGCATATCTTACTTGGTCTACCCCTTCTAACAGCTCTTCTTTGATCTCTTTTATTACTCTTTCTAATTCCTTTACACTTGCTTCACTGTATCCGCTCAGATCCATCTCTTCAATTCGTTTTATTAATTCTTCTACACTTCCCGGCTCATGATTCAGTTTTAAGCTGCTGTATTTTTCATTAAGTCCTGCCAGTTCTTCTTGCAACTCTTCATTCGTAATATTTTCATTCTTTAATGCTTCTTTTGCTTCTGCTATCTGTTCTTTTAAGCGAGCTGCGGTCGCTTCACTGTATATGCTCAGATCTTCTTTTTCTATTTCTTCAATCCGATCTTTTAGATTGTCATAATTGATCTGTTCCACTAATCCCAATTTTGCCTCATACAGTGCTTGAACTGCATCATTTACTTCTGCTTCACTGGCATCTTCGTTTTCACTGACTGTCTCTGCTTTTTCTAATGCTTTTTCCACTCTTGCCACTGATACTTCGGTATATACTTTGGTATCAAGTTCTTCTAGTTCTTTAATCAGCGCATCAAGTGTCTTTTTATCACTTTTGATCTCTAATCCCTTAAATGCTGCTTCAAGATTTTCTCCTGCTTTTTCAACTTCACTGACTAACAGTACTTCTGCATTTAGACTTTCCTTGACTGCCTGCAATTTCTCTTTAAATGTTTTAACTGTACCTGGTTTATATACTGTCCAGTCTGTTTCTTCGATTTCTTTGATTCGTTTTTCCAACAGCTCATATTTATCTCTGCTACCTTTAACCATCACTTTGATTTCATCAGTATTTGCACTGTCTTCACTGCCGTCTTTAGATACAGTTACAACAAGTGCCACTTCTTGATCTTCAATCGGTAAGTTAACACTTCCGTCTTTGGCAATAACTTTTTCCAGATCAGAACTGAATACACTGAAGCTGTAGCCGTCAACTGTCGGGAAGTCCACACGACCATTTTCAACAGTTAATGATGTCAGCTCCTGAGCAATCTTACGGGCATTATCTTTAACAACAGTAATTTCTTTAGTTATTTTTTGACCGTTGACATTGGCAGTAATTGTTGCTGTTCCTTCACCAACAGCAATCATCTGATTGTTTTTACAAACAACAACGAACTCATTGCTTGAAGTATATGAAGCATCCTGATATGTTGCATCATCAGGAGTTACAACTACATCAAGTGCTGTATTTTCACCAAGATACAGTTCTGATGACATTTCTTTAAATTCAACACTACTTGCTAATTTTAAATCTGAATTATTATAAATTTCAAATTCATAGATTGAATAACCATACTTAGTTGCTGGTGTTAATCCCTGCATTCTTACATATCTTGCTTCAACCGGATCAAATGAAATCTCATTAGTTAATTTATTTTTATCCTCATCACGTAATTTTTCAACTATATCATATTTTGAACCATCAGTAGACACTTCAATATTAAAATCTGTTGCTCTTGCTGATTCCCAATAAAGTTTAACATTATCAACAGTTGTCACTTCACCTAAATCAATTGTAATTTGTTCTTTAGTGATTGATGTCCCATCTTTAGAAACCCAGCGTGTATCATAATCACCATCATTAACCAGTTTACCTGTTGGATTTTTATTCCATTGATTTGTTTCTGTTGAAGCACTAACATCTTTATTTAATGCCATATTTTCACCAAGAACATTAATCACACTCGTAGCATAAATTTCATCATTATATTTTGCATAGATAATTGTACTCCCTACCTTTTTAGCAGTAACGATACCGTTTTGATCTACACTTGCAATATCTTCGTCACGGCTTGACCAAGTTAATTGCTCATCTGCATATAATGGTGCTAATTTTTTAACTAAAGTTTTGCTTTGTCCTACATTAATAGATAACTCTTTTTGATCTAAAGTAACATTTGTTACTTCAACATTTTCAATTGGATTATAAATAATCTTTGTTTTTCCTAACATTGGACAATAAATTATTTCATCATTTTTCAATTCTAACTTAATATAATTTACATTATCACCTAACTCTTTAGTCGATACTTCATATAAATAATATTCAGTTGAACTAGCTGCTTTACCAGCATTTACAACATTTTTCTCTACTTTATTATAAGTTAATCCGTCACTAGAAGCATAAATATCTACTGAATCATTTACAAATGAACCATTTTTATAGATTTCAAAAGTAGCTTTTTCAATATCACTTAAAGCATAAACAATATTTTGATTACTATCTGATAATCTTTTAATCCTTGTTTTATCAGTGAAATTTGATGATTTAGGATCATCAAAAGCAAATTCACCATATTGATACATTTTACTAAAATCTTCAATTTCATCTACAAAATAACCATTAATAATATTAATATGACTATAAGCACTAACATCAGTATCTTTAGCAGTTGCTACAACGACAACTTCTCCTTTAGCCTTAGCAGTCAATATCCCATCTGGACTTATTGTTGCAAGTTCAGTTGGTTTTCCCTCAAGAGATAATACTTTCCAGCTTACTTCTTGGCTGGCAATACTTGGAAGTACTTCTGCTTTAAACTGTAATTCTTGTCCTTTAACAATAAATTCATTATGACTTTGAATATCGATTTGTGATGCTCCCTGGTAATCATAATATATTGATCCACCAGCATATTGAGGATCATATGTTTTATAACCTGACTTACTTGTGATCGTTACCCGTAAATATTGATATCCATCATCTTTTATTACCGCTTTATTTTTAATTGTATATGGATACCAGCCAGAACTTAATTTACTTCCTTGAATAAACTCACATTCAACTGGTGACCAGCTATCACCATTTTGAGAAACTTCTACTACAAAATTTCCAGATTTATCAAGATTATTATTTAATGAATATGCACTAAATTCAAAATCATAAATGTTATTTGCTTGATATGTAATAATTCCTGGTTTACCATTTGCATTACTATCACTTCTTTTAACTGTTTTATCACCATTAAAATTAGCTGAATTATCATCTTTTATAATATCTTGATAAGATAAAGCAACTCCATTTTCAAGATCATTTAACTCATCAACTAAAATACTAGAACTTGTTGCCTTAAATACTAATGTATCCTGTATTTCTGGTTTTCCTTTTAAATTACCAATCACTTTAAATTGACCAGCTTTTTTTACTGTTAAAAGTCCATTTTCATCAATTAATGCTTTATCACTAGCATTACCAAAATAATCAACAACTGACCATTCCATTTCACCTTTTGAAATAGATGGAATATAATTAGCTGCTAATTGATAAGACTTACCAACTTCTAATTGGTTAGCATTAGTAGTTTCATAAATTTCAACCTTTTCAACATCAGTTGTTTGACCAGTTGTAAAACTCATTGGATGACTTTCACCCTCATATCCTAAAGAAGTTAAGATCATACATGATTTTGCTGGTAAAGTGACATTAACACCATCCTTAAGATTAGCATTTTCAATTGTGTCATATTGTAACAATTGCCCCTTTTCATTGACCGGTCTAGTTTTCCCATCAATTTCACCATCATAATAGAAATATTGATTAAGATCAACTTTACTAGCTGCATTAGGCATATTTACTTCTAATGTTTTTTGAGATGATGAATTATTAACAACTGCAATACTAATATCACCTTTATCATCTGCAACTGGAATAATTCCTGATGTAACTCTTAACTGATCAACATAACTGTCTGTAGTTTCAAGAATCTTTGTTCCAGATGGAAAATAACGGCATAACATTGACCAAGTATAATACCATGGTTTTAGATTCTCATCACTTGCTTTTACTGTATTAGCTCTTCCCGTAACATTATGCTCAGCATTTTGGGCTGCCATTTCTTCACCAAGTTCATTCCAAAATCCCCATATCTTGATATCATTATCAATTGAAGGATCTCCTGTTGGCGTATGGACAACATAATCTCTACCTTCTTCTGTTGTTGCAGCAGGTCCATATTGATCTTTGAAATTATTAACAATATCATTATGCTGAACATGCATACTATCTTCAAAGCCCCATACGCTACCAAATTTTAATCCCGCACGAATAGCTTGGACACCATAATCAAAAATATCCACTCCATAATCGTATTTTCTCGCATTCAATTGCGAATCTCCAGGACCAGTTCCTGAAATTCCCATTTCACCCAAAGCAAATCCTTCCTCAGCAACTTCAGGATCAAGACTTTCAGCCTGTTCTTTCCAAGTCTTTAATTTCTTTTCAATAAGTCCACTTTCTACCTCACTTTGTGGGGCATATCTATGCACTTCTGTTAATTCTATTTTATCTTTCATCTCATCACTTGTTGCTTGATTTATCCAAGCTTCTTGTGAATCATAAACATCCGGCCCTACAATTTTGATATTTTCAATTTTTTCTATACCAGAACTGTCCATTTCATTTCTTAAATTAGTAATTGCCTGCTTCCATTGATCATATACATATTCATTTGTGACATCACCATGATCTCGTTTATAATAATTTGGTTCATTAATCATGTTATAGTATTTAATACAAGTATAACCTTTATCAACAATCAAATGCTCTAAACAATCACCAATCATCCTTGCCCATGTAGGACTACTCCAATTTACCGTTTTTCCATGATCATCGTAAGATAAATATCCTCTTTCACTAATACTTCTCCATTCACCTAACATGATTGGAATATCATTTTGTTGAGCAAAATCTAAAATTTTATAAACACGCTTCATCATAACAGACTCCCAATCATAAATCGGAGTTCCATCGTCTTCAAAGCCAATACAATAACTGTCCCCATCATGGAGCATGACCCGCATCACATTAGGGCTTAAAAAGCTAGCTTTTTCATAAAAAGATGACCATTGTTCATCAGTGTAATCAAATAAATCACTAGGATCCCATTGTACCCCAAATCCTTCAAAATCTTTAGTTAATACATTATCACTGTTAATATAAACTTTTGAATCCAGTTTAGGGGTATTATCAACGGCTTTTACTGGTCCAATTCCAGAACTAGCAACTACCGCTAATGATAATAATGAAGTCAAAAATCGCTTAAATTTCCTATTCATAATATTCCTTTCTCCTTTATATTTTTCCCTCATAAATTAATTAAATTTTTCTCCTCCTTACTAATCTCTATTTATACTTTTAGTTTAATTGTCTAAACAACGATTGTAAACACTTACACAAATAGTTGCAATCTCCTTTCAAACTTTTATTATTTTATTGGGCAATTTATGAAATGATATTTCATAAACACGAAACAAGAAGTTTTGCAATATATAATTCTTCGCTTATCCAAAAAATTAAATATTAAAAATTGTGATTATTAAATTCAATTTTGATTAAAAAAGCATTTCATATTTATGAAAAAAAGCAATTTTTTGATTTATCTAACTAAATAATTAAACTTAATAATAAAAAAATGGTATACTAAAATTGGTGATAAAAATGAGTCTACTAAGAAAACTAGAAATGGCCGTTGACTTCTCAACTTCCGAAAAATTAATCGCAACATATATTTTAAAAAATGGACCCGATGTTTTAAATATGTCTACTTCTCAGTTAGCTAAAGCAACGTATACTTCGCCCGCTACAATAACTAGACTATGTCAAAAATTAGAGTATAAAGGATATAATGATTTTAAAATTGCATTATCAGCTCAGTTACAATATACGTTTGATAGAAATAGTGAAACAAATCCGAATTTTCCTTTTAAAAAAAGAGATACGATCCATACAATCAAACACAGCATTGCAACACTAGCTAAAGATTCAATCAACCTTACTGTAAATAATATTGACAATGATATCTTAGCAAAAATCATTATTATGCTCGATCAAACTAAAGTTATTGATATTTATGGTGTCTCAGGTCCACTTAGAATTGCCTCTGATTTTCAATATAAGATGTTTCGAATCGGAAAAAATGTTCAGATTGCACCAATGGTCAATGAACAACTATTTCAAGCTGCCCAATCAAATAAGGATCATTGTGCCATTTTAATTTCATATTCTGGTGAAACTAACGAAGTAATCGCTGCCGCAGAACTATTGAAACGCCGTAAGGTTCCGATGATTGCAATTACTTCATTTGGAGAAAGCCGCCTTTCAAAATTATGTGACTATGTTTTATTCTTAGATTCTCGAGAACGAATTTATTCAAAAGTTTCTACTTTTGGTTCAACGATTTCCATCCATATCATGCTTGATATTATCTATAGCTGCCTATTTGCTCGACACTATGATGAAAATCTAGAATTAAAACTTGAAACCGATCATATTATCGACCATCGACATATTAAACAAATAAAATAACCCAAGCTTACTTTTTTTCAATAAGCTTGGGTTTTATTTTATCCTCTTTTTTTCATTCCATAAACTAATGATAGTGCCAATAATCCTAACACAGCATATTCCGCATAATAAACTTCATCACCAGTTTTAACTGCTGTTTCAACCTTATTTTCTGGCTTATTTTCATCAGGTTCTTTTGTTTCTACTTTTTGTTCACCAACTATTGCAAAAGTACCTAACTGTTCAACCATAAAAGTAATTTCCTTACCATTAACAGTCATTGGAACCTCAACTACATTTCCATCCTTATCTAGCATCAGAACTTTGAATCCCTGCATCTTTGATGTAACATTCCATACAATCGTTAATTGATTATCGGTCAGTACATATTCTTTGTTATTTAACATCATTGCCAAATCATAACAGCTAATAATTATTTGGTCATCAATTAATTTGCTATTGAGCTTATCTAAAATAACTTGTTTATCTACTTTAACAATATTTAAAAATACATCTGGGTCCAGGTCCTTCAAACTAGTAAGATCAACTTGATACTCTGGACAACTGATTGATTTAATTCCTCTAACCTCAACATTGCGAGTATGGCTATGCGTAATATTTTTACTATCAGTTACTTCATATGTAACAAAATATTTACCATGATGGTTTAAATCAACATTATTACTTATGATTCGTACATTCTTTGTAATATCTGTATCATTTTCAAATACTTTAATATCTGCTAGTGGATCAAATTCTTGATAAACTTTTAAAACAACATCAGTAATATCAAATTCAATCATAACTGTTTCATCTTTTTTAGCAACAGTTACAATAATATTTGCGGTATCAGATACTACATTCGTAGCCTTATTCTTTACTGCTAAGACCAATGCTACTTGTTCATCTTGATTACTTGGTGTTACTTTACCATCTAAATCGATGATATTAGGGATACTTGAGCTTTTAATTGTAATTTCATAACCTTCAACAACCGGTAAAACGATTTGATTATTAATAATCGTTAACTCCTTAATACTATCTGCAATTTCCTTTGAACTGTCAATCACTTCTGTAACTTCAATCGTACAGTCTTGATAAATTTCTGGATTATCCTGAGAATAAACACGAACTGTTGTTTTACCAGCTTTAAGCCCAGTTACTAAACCATCTTTATCAACAAAAACAATTTCATTATCAGCAGCATCAAAAATAACTTTAAATGGGAATACTGCTTCTGGATAAACCTTAGCCCCAATTATTTGGCTATTTCCAACTGCTAATTTCAAATCTTGATTTGCTAATTCAATTTTATTAACAACAGAATTAAATGGTTTGTCTTGAATACGTACATCGCCAACTTGAATCTTCCAATGATCTGTTAATGTTCCTTCAATAGCAATCTTTAAATAATCATAATCCTTAGTAATTGCTTCTTGAGGAATAATATTTGCATAATGCCAATATGGATTGCTTAAAGCATTTATACCGTCTACTTTGATTTCTATACTTTCCCAAGTATTTCCATCTTTGGAAGCGTAAATTTTAATTTGTTCAAACAATTTATCATTACTATCTGCCACATATCCTCTAATTGAAAAATCCTTAATACCCGCTAACTTATAAATTACATTTCCTCCATCATTAGTTCGCGAAAATGTTGTATCATTAGCATCTGCCATTAAATCATACTTCATATTATTAAGCTGATATACTAATCCATTACCATCTTCAACAGAATCATGGAAAGCATATACATTGACAATGATACTTCCAATTATTTTTCCATCTCTATAAACATTAACTAAAGCACTACCTGAATTAACTGCCTTAAATGACATATCAGTAATTTTAACAATATTTTCATCACTGCTCTTTAACGTACAATTTTCAGGTAAATTTTCAAAGCCGCTTATTGAATAAATGCTCATTATATCATTTGTAGCAAGTTGAACATCTTTCATAATTTCTTTATATTCACTACTTTGAGCATCATCAGGTATTTCTAATTTGAGCGGTTCACTGAATTCACTTTGATTCGTTAACTCTACTTTTCCAACTTGAATATCTGTACTTGATACCTCGTTTCCTAACTCAATTTTTATATATTTATATTCGATTTCTGACTCTGGAGTTAATACTGCAAATTTCCATCCCTTAGTTAGTGAATACTTCTCTATTTCATTTATTTTTATTTCTGTCCATTCATTTTTATCATTCGAACCATAAACTTTAAAATTACTTCCAACTGCTCCTTTAACATAACTATGAATTCTAAAATTTTTAATTCCTTCAGCCCTTTGATATACCAAAGAAGCTTTATCTTTGCCGGCACGATTAATCCTTGTCACATCCCCAAAAATATCCTGATTCATATTAATTCGATTTTGAGCATTATTAGGATGTTTTTCATATGAGTTAAAGCCAATATTTTGATAATCAACCGTATTTTGTAATGACTGCATTGAGTCACTAAAATATCCGCTATCCTTACTATTGAACTTATTTTCACCCTCCATAGTAGTTAAAACCAGATTACCATCAGCTGGTAAAGTTAAAACAATTCCTTCCTGCAAATCAAGATTCTTTTTAAAATCAGAACGAACAGGATATCCGTTTTCATCTTGATTTAAATCATCTTTAAAATAAGCATAAACACTTAAATCCACTTTTTTAGTCGCCTCAGGAATTTTTACCAACACTTGCTGTTCTTTACCTGAATGATTTACTACGGATATTGTTAAATCATCTCCATTGATGGCAGCCGTTGAATACACTTGCTGTTCAGTTGGACTAGTGTAAATTATTTGTGACCCTTTAGGCATAAATTTACTTGCTAATGCCCAAGGTACATACCATGGTCGTATATCCTCCGATACTCCCTGATATTCACCTAGTGAATTCCATAGTCCCCAGACTTTCATCAATGATTTTTGATCTACTGAATAATCATAAGTCATTGGACCATTAATATGCACAGAATCATCTAGTGACCAGGCTGTTAATCCAGACATTCCCGCCCTTGTTCCTTGTACAAGAATATTAGCCATCCATAATCCATATTCAAAGCTGTCTATATTTGTTACTTGATCAACATTATTCAAATAATCGCGCATTCCGACTTCACCCATATAGACCTTTTTATCAGGATTATCCTGACCAGCGGCATTATTAACTAACATCCGCATTTCATTTTCAAAAACTCCATTTTTTAAATTAACTTCATTTACATACCAATGGAATTCATACTGTTCGAAAACATCATGAAGATCAGCAATACTTTGGTTATACCATAAATCTAACCAGTAACTTAGGTCCGGTGTCAACGAAATTGTCTTTTCTAAACCTCTTTGCTTTAACTGATCATAAAGATTTAAATTTGCTTGTTTCCATTTATCATACTGATATGATCCAGGATTTATATTTACCTCATTACCTAAATCATATTGTTCAATACAAGTATAATTTTTATCCTTTACCATATGTTCAATAAAATCCGCTGCAATTTGAGCATAACGGGGATCATCTAAAGTTAAATTATATTGTTTTAAATTTTCACCTGGCACATAATACCATTCTGCTGCTTCAGGATATTGCCATTCACCTGTCATTACAGTAATATTATTCTTTTTAAAGAAATCAAACAATTGATATAAACGTTTCATCCTTTTGATATTCGGTTCAATGTTATTTCCTAATGGGTCAATTGGATAACCATCACGAGAATAATATTTTGGACTACCATCTTCGTTCAAACAATCCCAAACATAAATAGGATTATTATGATCATCAAATCCTGTACAATACCAATAAGCTGCTAACATACATCTGACAAAGCCTAACTCCATATATTGAATTCTTTGAAAATAACGTTCCCAACGAGCATCATCCATATCAAACCATTCAATCATCTCAAGTTCCATGGCTCCACCCATATAATCTTTTACAATAATATTATCAGGATCAACAGTAATAAGATTATCTGTTTCTTCACCATTTCCTTGTTTAATATAACGGCTATCACCTGTATCATCAGCTGGTTTAGTATACTTAGGTGAAATATCCAAATTTTCACCAGTTCCAATCTTTATTTCATACCTAAATACTTCAAGCTCCCCGGGTACTATCCCTTTCAAATAAGCAGTTCCATTACTAACACCAATAATCTGATTATTTTCATATTTTACGACTTTAGGATTACTACTTTCAATCTTTACATCATAAATTGTTGGATTAATTAATTTTATTGTTTTATTTTCTGATATTTTTAATGTAGAAGTCTTGCTATCATCAAATCCTTCTAACTTAATTGTTTTTAAATCAGTATTTGTATTAGTAATTAATCCAGCTTTACTATCAGTCAACTCTACTTTACCAATTTGAACAGCTTTAAGAAAATTAACTTCATCACTGCCTTTTACTGTTTTTGTTTGATCAGCATTTTCATTATTCTTTATTTCTATTTTTAAATATTTGTTCTTCCCATCTAAAATATTCTTAGGCATAAGATCAAATGTACCCCAAAAAGCTGAATCACTAGTTTTAGCGCTGGTAATAGTATAGTCTACTGCTTCCCAGCTGCTTAAGTCATTAGACTGATAAATATTTACGAGATAACGCAGATTTCTTAAATAACTATGCATTCTAACTTTAAAATCTGTTAGATTATCTAATTGATAAACCAAATATTGCGCACTATCTTCTGTCCTAATCAAGCGACTTGAATCACCAAAAAAATTATTTGGCTCATCAATGACTGTTTGCCACCCGTCACTATGATTTAAGACTTTAGAAAAATCATCTAGTTCGTCTACTTGATTTGTTTCCCGAACTGACGGTGCAGTATTGGCCCATAGGGGCATTACGTTAGACTGCAGCAATGATGCACTCAACAATAAAGCTATCGCATGTTTATGCATTCCCTTCATATTACCTTTCCTCCATATCCTTTTTATTTGCTCTCCATAATCTTATTTTTAATCAATCGATCAATAATGTAAACCCTTACATAAACAATTGGAATAGCTTTTCAAAATATAATATTTTTAATTCACTTAAAATGAAATAGCATTTCATAAAAATGAAAGCAAACCAAATTTGGTTTGCTTATCACTACTATCCTTTTTTCTTCATGCCATAGATAAATGCCGTAGCAAGTAATCCAGAAATCATAAATCCAGCAGCCTTTAAATCATCACCTGTCTTGATTGCTACCTCATTTTTGTTTTCATTATCTTGTTTAGAATCGTTTTGATCAACTAATTCCTTTTTAGCATCTTCAATATCAATAGTTGAGAGCATCACCACACCACCAGATGGTAAAGAAACTTCATATCCTTCTTCAAGATTGACATTTTCAAGTACCTTACTAGCGACCGGATAACCATTACTATCGACCTTACGATCATTATCAAAATAGTCATATTTGAATAATTTTAAGTTATTAGCATTAAGATTTTTAACATCAATGGTTACTTCTTTGGGACTGTTTGAATCGTTGACAATCATATATGTCATTTGACCATCTTTTTCCATCCCAACTGTTCGAAGACCATTTAATTCTTTATTTGCTGTTGAACCAATGATCTTGCTATTACGTGGGAATAGATTTGCCATTAATGACCAAGTATAAAAGAATGGTCGTATCTCTTCTTCTTCTGGTTGATTAAAAACTCGTCCAGCAACAGAATTCCAAAATCCCCACTGTTTTAAAGAACGAATATCTGTAATGGGAAATCCATTTTGCTGATCATGCATAGCATCATCTAAATCCCAAATTGCTAAACCAGAAAAACCACCACGCATAACTTGACTTGCGGCATCAGCCATAATAACTCCATAACTAAATTCTTTAGTATATGGTTGTGAATCCCCATCACTTTTGCCAGTAACCATTCCGATTTCAGTCATATAAAAGTCTTTTCCCGTCACACAACTGCGTTGTTCCGCTACCATTTCTTCAATAGTACCATTTGTAATTTCATCAATTGTTGGATACATATGAGTATCATATAGCCCTATTTTAGCATCTAAATCTTGATTTGAATTAATCTCTTTTAACCAAGTATTATCACTATCCCATACAGTATCAGGTCCCGTAATTTTTATTTTTTCATTTAATCCATATTTATCTAATTCAGTATGAAGATAATTAATTCCTGTTTGCCATTTATCAAAATCACCGCAATATGACCAATCACTATTAGCTTCATTTACATAGTTAAAATATTTAATACATGTATAACCTTTTTGGTTAATTAAATAATCTAAAAATCCGCCAATAATGCTTGCCCAGCGTGGATCATCAACAGTAATTCCTTCGAATTCACCACCAAAACGACCTGGTGTCTCCCATTCACCTAAAACTACTTCAATATCTCTACTTTCTAAATAATCTAATTCTCTAATCAATGCCTGATTTGCCAAACTATCAAAATCATAAATAGGATTTCCCTCATCATCAAAACCTTCGCAATATGTATTAGCGTAGATCATGCATCTAACAAAAGCTGGATTTAAGAAATCTACCCGCTTAGTCACTGTTTGCCACTCTTCATCAGTTAAAGGGTGAACAACATAAGGATCCCATTGAACACCTAAACCTTTAAAATTATTAACTAAAACATCATTTCCATCAAAAGTCACATTAGTCGTTTGTAATTCACCAGTTCCTGCACCAGAACCAATTTTCTCTATCTTGATATTATCAAAATATAAAGTTTCTCCAGCCAAGCTGTCACAATGTTCATTGGGACCTAAATTAAACTGGATCTTAGCATTTTTTTGAGTCCCTAATAAATTATCAGCATTAATCTCAAACTCAAAATTATATGTTTGAACATCTTTTGTGAAATCAACCATTGTTTCTGGGTAATATTTTGTTGCGTAATCACCAGTATCCTCAACATCAAAGTAAATAGTCCCAGCTTTACTGCCTTTTAAATCATAAGATAAACGATAGATTCCATTATCTAAAAGAATATCTCCTTGAAACAATTGACAATCCCAATAGTTACTGCCATTTGAGTTTGGAAAAGTTACTTCTAATTGTTGATTTACTGCATTGATCTTCAAATTTGAACCATTACTGTTATACGTATTCCAGCCACTTGTTGTATTTGTCTCAAAATCACCATTTACAACATATTCATCACCTAAATCATTAACTTCCTCTATACGAACATTTCTAATATTAATAGTCTCATCCTTGAAATTACTAATTCCATCTCCTTCATTTAATAAAAATACAATTGAAACATCATCATTATCTTTTTTTATAAAATTAAAACTGTACTCTTTACTCGTAGTAGTTAAATCAAAATTCTGTTTATCTAAATATTTGACATTATAATCTGCTGATTTTTCAATATCAATACCAATTGTTCCAGCTTTTGAAGCTTTAGCATCAAAAACTATTTTATAAATCTTATTTCCACTTAATACTAAATTCTCCTTTTTTAAAGATAAAGCCCACCAATAGTTTTCTTGATTAATACTAGTAACTTTAACCTTAAGATCATTTGGCTCACCTGACAATTTACCGCTCGCTCCATCTCCTTCATTTAAATACCAATCACCTGCTTTTTGGATTTCAATATCGCCAATTTCAATAATTGTAACATTAGAAAGCTTGATTATTTGATTACTAAAATCACTGATTCCATCGCCTTTAGCAAGATGATAAACTAAAGTGACAGCATCATCGTCTTTCTTTTCAAAATCAAATGTATATGTTTTCTTTTGATTACTAACCGCTATCATTTGACGATCTAAGTATTTTTTATTATAATCGCTTGTGCTTTCAATATCCAAACTAATATCTCCACTCATTGATGCCTCTACGTCAAATGATAACTGATATTTTTTATTTGCTGATAAGGCAATATCATCCTGCTTGAGTGTTAAGGACCACCAATAGTCGTCACTATTGACCTTTTCAATCTGTACCTTTAAAGAATGATTATCACTCTACATCATTGCTAACGAACCATCACTTTGATTCATACTCCAATAATTAGTTCCTTGACTAAAATCACCATTTGATACCAAATTAGTTGCTTTTGCATAAGTCCCAACGATCAAAGTACTCAACAAAACTAACATACTTAATACCACTATACTAACCCGTTTAACTCTATGTACCATTGCTCTTCCCTCCATTTATTTCTATATTCAAATTTTAACAATAAATAAACTTAAAACAATCTTCCAAAGTCATTTAGGTACTGCGTTTCAGCATTTCATATCTATGAAACGTATTTCTTGAAATGACTTTTCAGTACAAAAAAAGGATATGTTTCCATATCCTTAAAATTATTTTACATAGTGAGTATTTTCTAACATGACACCACAACCATTTGCTACACAGTTTAAAGCGTCATCAGCTACAAATACTGGTACCCCAAGCTCATTTTCTAATAAATGATCTAATCCTGTTAATAAAGCGCCTCCACCTGTTAAGAAGATACCACGTGACATAATATCAGCAGCTAATTCTGGAGGTGTTTGTTCTAAGACATGCTTAGTTTCTCTAACGATTGTTTGGCAAGTTTCACGTAATGCTAATTCTGTTTCATCAGCTGTAAGAGTGATTGTATGAGGTAATCCTGTAACTAAGTCACGTCCTCTAACTTCAAATGTTTCTTCGCTGATTCCTTTGATTGCAATTCCAATTTCCATTTTGATTTGTTCAGCAGTGCGATCACCAATCAATAACTTATATTTATCTTTAACAAATTTAATAATATCTTCATCCATTACATCACCAGCAACTTTTAAAGAACTGCTAGTAACAATATCACCTAATGATAATACTGCGATGTCAGTAGTTCCCCCACCGATATCGATTACCATATTTCCTGTTGGTTTAGAGATTTCAAGCCCTGCTCCAACTGCAGCTACTTTTGGTTCCTCTTCAATAAAAACACGTTTAGCCCCGCATCTTTCAGCCACATCTTTGATTGCACTTTTTTCAATTGATGTAATATTTGATGGACAACAAATTAAGATCGTTGGTCTTGAAAAAATCCCTTTCAAGTTTAATTTATTAATAAAATGAGTAATTAAGATTTCAGTAATTCTAAAATCAGCAATAACTCCATCTTTTAATGGACGGATTGCTTTTACTCTTCCTGGTGTTTTTCCTAACATATCTTTAGCTTCTTGACCCACAGCTAAAGGTTTTTTTGTTTCATCATCTATCGCTACTACAGAAGGTTCATTTACAACAATACCTTCACCTTTGACATAAATTAAAATATTTGCAGTACCTAAATCGATACCAATTTCTTTTGATAATGCCATCATTCGTCCTCCTTATTTTTTCTTAACTATTGTACCATGAATTTAGATATTTACAAGGCAAAAAACCAAATAGCGATAATTTTTTTAATTATCACTATTTGGTTGATTATACCGCTATTTTTGAGACCTCTTGATTAAAATATTTTTCGGGGTTTAATGCTTGATTGTCCTTCTCTAAAATAAAGTGTAAGTGGTTCTTTAATTCAGATTCATAGACGTTTTCACCACTAGTTCCAATCTTATCACCCTGTTTAATCACCGCATCTTTTTCAACATTTACTTCACTTAAAGATTGGTAAGTTGCAGAGACACCAGTTTCGTTAGTTACCGTTACAATCCAACCTAACAGTGCATCATTATCTTTCTTAGTTACTGTTCCCGAAAAGGCCGCAGTTACTTCAAAAGCTTTATTGTCTTTTGAAAAATCAATACCTAGATTAGGGCGATAAACACCTTCAAAATAAACTAATGCTTTTTCTAATTCTTCATCACTTAAACTTGAATCATAAAATTTTTTTACGATTTTAATGTCATCACCAACCGGCTTTACCATTTTTTCTGCTGGTGCTTGGGGATCCTCTTTGTCAGTATCTTTATCTTTATTATCTTCCACTTTTACAACCGCAGTGTCTTTAAGCGGACGATATTGATTTACGACTAACTGAATTACCCCTACTCCGACTAAAAATAACATCACTACCGTTGTAAAGACTAAAACCCGTCGATTTCTTTTCATAAATAGTTTCATTGTTTCACCTCATTTGTAGTGTTTCCACTAAAATCAGGTTTATACTAATTATTTACAATTTCAACATTTGTATAAAAATGATTTAAAATTTCTTTATAACTAGCTCCCTCGAGAGCCATTCCCTGAGCACCGTATTGACTCATCCCAACTCCATGACCGCTACCGAGCGTATTAAATGTATATTTACCATTTTCATATTTGATCGTAAAACAACTTGAAGCTAATCCAAGGATCTCGCGAACTTTGCGTCCGCTATAATTTTTCCCACCAACACTAAGGGTTCCAACACGTCCACTTTTTTTATACGCAATAATATTAAAGTCTAAGCTATCACAATTAAATTTTTCTTTTAGTTCTTGTTTAGTAAAAGTTTTTGACCGACTATTAGTTGGATCAATCGATAAATCCCAATGACAGTCAACACTTCGCAAATAAGGCAAAGCACTCGAATCAAAATAATCTTCTACATTTTCAGTATAGCCATTACTTGAAGAAAAAAACATTGCCGTAATATATTTTCCCTCATATTTCATTACTTCATCGTTAGTATCATTGATAGCCGCAACAATTTTTTGATGATACTCATCATACTTATCACCCCAGTTTTCCCGCATTTTATCCTCAGTCAAATAAACTTGACTATTAGTAGTATTATCAACGCTTAAATTGCGATTGTAAACAAAAGTCCGACTCGCGACAACTTGCGCTTTTAATGCTTCTGTTTCAAATTTTGCCGGCATTTCTCCTGCAACGACTCCTAAAAGATAATCATCTAAATCGATATAATTAACGTTATTATCAATTGTTACTGCTACTTGAACTGCTTTTTCCTCTTTTTCTTCTTTTTTTTCTTTAGTCTCTGTACCTTTGATTGTTTCATCTTTTTTTACCCCAACATTAATTGATAAAAAGATTACTGCAATTAAAAAAACGACTCCCAATTTAACACTTATCTCTTTCATATAATTACCTCACATAATTATATGGAAGAGATTTAAAAATATGTTAAAAATGAATCGTTGTAAATTCTAAAATAAAAGAACCTAATAAATATCCTAAACATAATGAAGCAATTAAAAAGAATAAATAAAATTCTCTTACCTTTGCTTTACGAATTACATTATCAAAATTAAAACAACTTAAAGACCACATTGACAGCATCACCGAAACTACATAAACAATCATTTTAATAACTTGATATGACATTATCCTTCACCTCGATCATGATTACCATTATTACAAACTCTGACATTTACACCGTGTTTAACTGGTGAAAAGATAAATCCTATAATTACACCACTTAAAAAGCCACAAAAAATCTTTAATTTTACATTCATATTATCACCTAACCTTGGATATAGTATACCATGATTTTTACAATCATGATATAATCAAATGTATCTATATAAGGAGGAAATAAAATGGAATATTATAATTTACCACAAACCAATTTAAAGGTTTCAAAAGTAGCGCTTGGTTGTATGCGCATCGCATCAAAAACTCCCGAAGAAGTTGAAAACCTGGTATTAGAATCATTAAAAGCTGGTATTAACTTCTTTGATCATGCTGATATTTATGGTGGTGGAAAATCAGAAGAATTATTCGGTAAAGTATTACAAAAACATCCTGAATTAAGAAAAGAAATGATTATTCAATCAAAATGCGGGATTCGCCCTGGAATTTGTTTTGATTTTTCTAAAGAGTATATTTTAGCAAGTGTCGATAGTATCTTATCAAGATTGCAGACAGATTACTTAGATATTTTATTACTACATCGTCCAGATGCCCTAATGGACCCTCAAGAAGTTAGTGAAGCTTTCGATGAATTATATCAAGCAGGAAAAGTAAGATATTTTGGTGTTTCAAACCAAAATCCCGGTCAGATCGAGTTACTAAAAAAATATTGTAAACAGCCAATCATTATTAATCAATTACAATTTGGTCCGGCACACGCTCAAATGATCGATAGCGGTATCTATGCCAATATGGATGAAGGAATTGACCATGATGGCGATATTTTAAACTACTGCCGATTAAATGACATTACGATTCAGCCATGGTCAACGATACGATCTTCATTAAGCGAAGATACTTTTATTGATAACCCTAAATATCCTAAACTAAACGAACAGCTAGATAAACTTGCTGATAAGTATAACGTTTCAAAGGTAGCAATTGTAACAGCCTGGATCTTGCGTCACCCGGCACAGATGCAGCCAATTGCTGGAACAACTAGTATAAAAAATATGCTTGATACTATTAAAGGAGTTGAGGTTAAATTAACTCGTGAAGAATGGTATGCTATTTATACTGCAGAGGATAAACCTTTACCATAATGGATTTACGATTAAGACCTTACCAGCTAAGTGATCAATCTGCCTTAGCCGCTTTGGCAAACAACCCTCAAGTTTCTGCAAACTTAAAAGATATTTTTCCTTATCCTTATACACCACAAGACGCTCAAAATTATTTAAACTTTATTACTCAAAACAGTAATAATAACCTAATCGAATATGCTATTATTGTCGACGGATTATTCGCAGGAGCAATTTCTATTACTTTTGGTGAAGACATTTATAGCCACCTAGCTGAAATTGGTTATTGGCTTGGAGAGCCTTATTGGCATCAAGGTATAATGAAAAAAGCAGTAAAAATGATTATTAAATATATATTTGATAATTACGATACTAAGATTATTAAAGCAGAGATTTTCAGTCGTAATATCGGCAGTAGAAAAGTTCTGCTTGCAAATAATTTCGAATACCTCGTAACATTAAAAAAACACGCTTACAAACGTGGTGAATTTTTAGACCTCGAGCTTTTTGAACTAACACGTGATAAATATCAAGATAATCAATTGTAACAGATTGGTTATCTTTTTTATTTTTGTGCATATATTAAAGCAGGTGATAAAATGGATAATACCGTAATTAAAAATTTAATTTATAATCAGCTTTTTGCTGCAGCAAATTATGATCTGATTGCAACAATCGCTCCCGATGATCCAACTAAAACACGTATTTTGAATTTTTCCGCCAATTGTAAAAATAATGCCAATATGCTCGATCGTATTTATCAAGAAGAAAATACTTCTAGCTATCATCCAATTGTTCAAAAACCACAATTTCATGGCAGTTTTATTGAATCTATTCATTGGATGTTAAATTATGAAGGAGACTCATTTAGATTATTCCATATTAATTCATTCTATGATGTCTACACAACAGCCCAACGGCAACTATTGACATATATTGCAGGAATTTTAAATGATCACGCTATCGGCTTGACTCACATATCACTAACAAAATAATGTTAGTGATATTTTTAATTTAAACTGTATTATCTATTGTAATACAGTTATCTCTGTGCTATTATCTAACTGTACTATAAACAATGATACAGTTAGGAGAAATATATGAATATATTAAGTGTAAAAAATTTGTCTAAAATATATGGAGATGAAAATAACCATGTCATTGCCCTTGATAATGTCTCTTTTGATGTTGAAATAGGTGAATTCATCGCTATTATTGGTGCTAGTGGCAGTGGAAAAAGTACCCTATTGCATCAAATCGGTGGTGTTGATCATCCAAGCAGCGGTAAAGTAATTATTAATAATACTGATATTTATACACTCAACGAAAATGATTTAGCTATTTTTAGGCGTAATGAGATTGGCTTAATTTATCAGTTTTATAATTTGATTCCCGTTTTAAATGTTAAAGAAAACATAACCCTTCCCTTGCAGTTAGCACACCAAAAAGTTGATCAGAAACGATTTAATACCCTTATCGAACAACTTGGCTTAAGCAATCGTCTCAATCATTTGCCCAATCAACTATCCGGCGGTCAACAACAAAGAGTTTCAATCGCTCGGGCTTTAATTAATCAACCTTCATTAGTTCTTGCTGACGAGCCAACCGGCAATCTAGATAGTAAAAACAGTGATGAAATCATACGTCTTTTAAAAGAAGCAAATGAAAAATATCATCAAACAATCATTATTATTACACATGATAATAATATCGCTAAACTTGCCAACCGAGTAATCACTATCAAAGATGGCAAAATAATCAGTGATTTAAAGCGAGGTGGCTAAGATGCATATTATTAATAAACTTACTCTAAAACAATTATTAGCCAACAAAAAAAGAACCGTTGTAACCATTGTCGGAATCATCATATCAGTCGCAATGTTTACCGCAGTAACTACATTCGTAACCTCATTTATGGAAATGATGCGCCTTGAGGTATCTAGTTATGATGGAAGCTGGCATGTTGCTTATGATAACCTCACCTCACAACAGATCGACAGCTTAAAAAATGATGATGCATATCAAAATAGTGTCTTGTTCCAAAAAATTGATACTTTATTAATTGATGAAAACAATCCTATTTTCATTGAACTAAATCAATTAGACAATTACTCTAAAGAAATAAAACTACTGAAAGGAAACTATCCAGCAAATAGTAATGAAATCATTATTTCAAAGTATTATCAAACTCAAAATGGTGTAAAGGTCGGTGACGAAATTACTGTTAAAACTGGAGCAACACAAATTTCTGATAAATTTATTGAAACCGAACAACTAGAATCTACTGCTGCCCTACCAGTCAAAACATTTAAAGTTGTCGGTATTTATCAATCTACTTACCTCGATCAAGCATCGTATTATAATTCCTTTTATACCGCTAACAGCAGTAGCATTATAAGCAGCAAAATGTATTTAACCCTTGATCATGTCGACAATGATATTTTTGATAACGGCTCAAATACCGCACAATCATTAGGAATAAACAGTGGAGATATTAGTTATCATCAAAATCTTCTTTATTATTACGGAATCAGTAATAATGATGGTTTTAACCAAGCAATGATGACAGCCGTTGGTATTGTTGTTGTCATTATCATGATTGGTTCTATTGGTTTGATTTATAATGCTTTTGCAATTTCCTTAAATGAACGCAGTCGTTATCTTGGAACTTTATCAAGTATCGGAGCAACAAAACGACAAAAAAAACAATCTGTTTATTTTGAAGGCTTAGTAGTTGGCATTATTGCTATTATATTAGGTGTGATAGCAGGAGTTGGAGGAATGGCTGTTACCTTTAAAGTCATCAATCCAATCTTAGCTAATCTTGGACAAGAAATCGGATTTCCTTTAGCAATTTCATTTAAAGGTATCTTGATAGCTGTTATTTGCGCAATTATCACAATTTTTATCTCCAGTATTATCCCAGCTTATCACGCTAGTAAGATTTCGCCGATTGCAGCAATCACTAATCAACAAGATACTAAAATCAAGGTGCGAAATATTAAAACAAGTTTCCTTACTCGCCGAATATTTGGCTTTGAAGGTGATTTAGCGATGAAAAATATTAAGCGTAATAAAAACCGTTATCGAATCACCCTATTTTCATTAATCATTAGTTCTATCCTCTTTTTAACCGCTTCTGGATTTACTTATTATCTTAAAGAATCATATGATATGACTTCAATCAATATCAACTATGATGGCTATATTAATATCAATTCACAAAATCAAGAACTGATTAACGAATTAGCCCATCTAAAAAATACGACTCAAATTGCTGTTGCTAAAGAAACATCATTAAATTTAGAAACTAGTTTAGATAATATTAATCCTGAATTATTATCATTTCTAACAGAAAATGAACAAAACTATGGAAATACTTATTTCCTTGATCTTAATTTAGTTACTTATAATCAAGAATATTTAGATAGTATCCCTAATTTAAATAAAGAACTTCAAAATCAAATTCTAATCAACAAAGAAAATAATATTAAATTAAATCGGAAGTATAAGCAAACTGATATCTTAAAAGAAAATCTTGATCACTTAATCGGAACTACATTTAATAACAATGGTGATGAAATTGAAATTACTTTAAATAAAATTAAATATACTAATCAGTATTTACTTGGGCAAACTCCTCACGAAACTCACTACTCACTAAATCTTTTAGTCAGCAATGATACTTTTAACCAATTAATTAATCAATATCAATTAAACTCAAATAATACTAATATTTATTATACGAGTAATAATAATGAAGCAGTTTTAAAAGAAATCAAAGAAATTACCGATAATTATCCTGAAGAATCACTATACAGCTTTAACCTAAGTGAAGATATCAAGCAGGCAAACCAGCTTATTTTAATCATTAACATCTTCACATATGGCTTTATCATTTTAATCGGTTTAATCAGTATCGCAAACATCATCAATACGATTTCTACTAGTATGGCATTAAGAACAAAAGAATTTTCAATGTTAAAATCTATCGGAATGACACCAAGAGCATTTAATAAGATGATTTATTTTGAAAGTCTATTCTATGGCATTAAAACTCTAATTTACAGTTTGCCTCTAGGCTTTATCATCATGTACTTTTTATATGAAAATCTAGCTGCAATATTTGAGCGGTCATTCAGTGTTCCAATCAATAGTTTTATCATTATAACTATTGCAATTTTTGTAATTGTTTTTACCACCCTTGCTTTCAGCAGTCAAAAAATTAAGAAATTAAATATCATTGACGGTTTAAAAAACGATAATAACTAATTAATTGTTAAAAGAACCTAGTTCAATTTTATGTTAGGTTCTTTTTCTTTTATCAGTTATTTTTTAAACAAAATAAAAATCCAAGATAAATATCCTGGACTAACTTACAAATGGTGACCTGTACGGGATTCGAACCCGTGAATGCATGCGTGAAAGGCATGTG
>ERZ857801.133-NODE-133-length-104642-cov-10.053028_pt1 | contig 104642 bp, 129 predicted proteins | sample MGYA00519762_ERZ857801 | MGnify/ENA primary metagenome ERZ857801 (study PRJEB31778, sample SAMEA3449368) | human gut metagenome | biome: human gut; feature: human-associated habitat; material: faeces | place: United Kingdom | collected 2010/2012 ...
GGCTATTATTTTTGCCCGCATAGGGTGGCGCACTTCATTTTACAATCTATCATTTTAATTTTAGCCAGTCACAATTTAATCCCATTATACGTTTAACTTCTGTGATATCAATACTGTGCAGACGCTTTTTTAATTTCTCATGCAGCGCAAAATCAATTCTTTTTAGCAGTCGGTCATATCTTAGTGGTGATACAAAATATTTTAATGCGATTAATAGCGCTAAAATATCATGGGTACCATAGTATATATGCCCCGAAGAATTTTTAGGAATTTTCAGCAAAGTGTGTTCGCGCAGTGCGGGAATCGGCCGCGGCTTTGGGGTATCTTTTGAATGGCAGTAAATACGTTCTCCATGGGCACATTTATTTCTTAGGTTTGCAAGAAAATCTATTAGGTTTTTGAAGTTTTTTGAATTTAGGTTAAATGATGCTGCAACTTTTGTTTTCTCTTCCTCCAGCATGCAGGCATAAAACGAGTTTAGTTTGCCAAACGTCATAACTTTAGACAACACCCAAAGAGGAACATAGCCGTACTTATCCATATAGTGTTTGACTGCGCCGTGGATTTTCTGTTGTTTATCTATGAGCTTTAACATATCAAAAATCATAGAATTTGTTCTTTTAAAATTAGTAAAACCATTAACATTAAAAGATTCAGGTCGTAAGTAAGCAGTATGGTTGTGGCCATGACTTTCTGAAAATACATATACTATTCTGCTTTTTATAACATGCTCGACACGCAAGAGTTCTGTAAGAAGAATTTCGCGCAACCTGCGGTCAAAGGTGTAAAGGGCTACAATTTCGCTGAAAGAAGAGCCGGGTTTATAAGAATCATTTGGAACTGTGGAATTTATGAAAAGTTTTTTATAACCATTTATAACGTAATAATAGTTTTCATAGTCTAACATTCTAGTAGCAAAAGCAGGCTTGGGGACTTCGAGATTCCTGCTTATAAGTAAGCTAATTAAATCTTTATTTGGCTTAAATGGCTTCATAAAATCACTCCTAAAAGACGAATAACCTCTGTATCAAGATACAGAGGTTATCGTTTGTCTGGGGGTGTGAGTTGCCTCATTCCCAGATCGCTCTGTACCTATGGTAACATTTATGGCAATGGTATGTCAACGATTATTTCCCGAAGAAAAATTACGAAAAGCGTAAATTTAGTTAGAAAAACTGTAAAAAAGGTATTAAAACGCTTAAATTTGACGTTTCTTTATCCACGAATTAAATTATTTCCCACTATACAATAGTTATACCTCTTTTCGATACCTTTATTTTATAAGAAAAATTAAAGATGTTAATATAACGCCTTTAATAAATAAAGGTGTCAACCAAATACATTTAAAATAACCGAAAAAATAAAGGTATTTCACTCATATAATGATTTGATAAAGGTATTGATATAATATACTGAAATTAGTGTTGTTTTTAAAGGTTGGATGTAAAGCGTTACGTTGACTGTTCGATGTTGGTAGTACAGGGCGGTCTTTTTTATATCTTAAGGATATTGTTCTTTTTATTTATTACAGAGTTTTTATAAAACCTAAGAATTGTTTGTATTTTTTGATCAGCAACATCGAATGAATCATTAGATAAAGCATCTAGCAGAATATTTTTTTGTGTTGCAGTTAGCGCATTATATTCTTTTTTCCATTTACTAGTTATATTCAAATTTTCGTAGAAAAGACGATAAGTTATCAACTCTTTGGGCATTGAGAGTATTTCTAAAAATTCTTGCTCGTTTTTGCCAAATGCTTTTTCGAAAAACGAAGTGTCACCGCTGAATACACCTTTAGAAACATTAAGAATAGCCTTGATACTTTTTAAATAATAAAGATTCCAATTTTTCCCAACATAACCACGTTTTTTATTTTCTATAGGTTCATATTTCATGGGAAAAGAATAGATATGAACAGATAACTCTGCCGCTAGATCAATATTTATTTTTAGCCTATTATAAAGTTCAATGGGTTTATCATCGAAATTATACAAAAGATAATTAGAAAATTCTTCTACACCATATCTTGCGGCTAATTTAATTGCTTTTGTATATATATCGGTGTATTTTATATTATCGTATGCTATCCTAAAAGGTTTTATTGGGAGCGCGCTTAATATTTTCATTTTTTCTTCTGTCAAAAGTCGTGCATCCATACCTTGATTAAAGTCTACATAACGTTGCATAGGTTTTTTATAGTTGTATTTTTTTTCTACATCTATAAAAAAATCAAGATTGCTCAGAATCATATCTACTTCATCTTCGTATAGAGTGCCTATGTCAATAACTTTTTCTGCAATTTTTTCTTGAGTTTTTTGGGAAAGTTTTTTTGAATTGCGTAAATTATCGAGTAACTCCTTAAGCTTTTGGGAAATAATACTGTTATCATTTTTTGTATTAGCAGCTCTAAAGTATGCGTCAGATAATTTAAGAAATTCAGATTGTTTGAAAAAAGTCGGGGTTTTAATGAAACCTAAAGACGTTATATTATTGACGATTGCTTGTAAGTCTTCATTTTTGAGCGCTAGTACGTTATTGTCTAGTAACAATAAATTGCGCTTGTCACCATATGTATCACGAGCAAATGAGATTTGTTCGTGTATATTATTGGTTATACTTAAGCCGCCTTCTAGAATTGGTACTGCGCAAAAAGGACATTTATTGACACAGCCTCTTGTTGTATAAGCAAAAAAATTGTCACCGGAAGGATATTTATACTCACAGCCCTGTAATATATCATAATCTAAAGGAAGGACATCAATATTTACATTGTCATTAAACCCTAACATAGAAGAATTAAGTAAGCGACCGATAATTATGTTGTTTAATCCGGAATCTTTTTTTAAATCTTCTGTTAGTAATGAAGCCATTATTCCACCAACAAAAATATCATTTTTATTTTTGACATATTTTTTATAGTGCTTTATAGTTTTTAATACTTCTCTATAATGGAATGTAAATAAAGTCGTTATGTAAATTCTGTCCCAAATAACTCCGGATCGATTTAAGCCCTTTTCAAAAGCTACAAAGTCACCTTTGCTTTTATGATAAGTACTTATTTTCATGAGGCTCATGGGGGGGTATTTATTCTTGTATCCTGGCTCGACCAATAAAATTTTCATTATTTCAACTCCTAAATAAAATTCCACCATTATTATCTCATGAACTGGATGATTGGTCAATAAATTAAGGTGTTTCTTTATTGGTTAGGGGTGTGTTTAAAATAAATTCAGCTATAGGTAGAAAATTAGCAGCATTTGTATTCAGGGCGTGTAGGTCGTATCTAGAGTGGTGAGCAGCAAGATTGAAAAAATCTTGGAAGCTGTCTTTATTTCTTCCATCACATAAAGCGGTGTAGAAACGTTTTGTAGTTGATTTTGCTGGGAAAATAGAATTTTTTTGTTGGTTGATGGTATCAACGAGAATTCGCAAGGTTGGATCTCCATTTGACCTAGCTTGCAAGCTTGCATATAATTTAGGATAGGTTTCTCTGAGTAAATATTTGAAACATTGTTCAACCAAAGAGCGAAACAGTATAGTGGCTGCAATGGGATATTTTTTGTAAGCAACAGTCCTGGTGCCACAAGAGAAAGCCCTGATTTCTTCTGTAACTAAAAGCAAAGGACGATTTTCAGGTTTAGTCACATCAACAGTGGTTATTTTTAGAGTGGACATGAAAGGTGGAATAACGCCACCAGGATTAGCACTGCCACCAGGATTAGCACTGCCACCAGGGTTAGCACTGCCACCAGGGTTAGCACTGCCACCAGGGTTAGCATCGCCACTAGTAACATTGTATTTTGCAATCGTTCTTTTAATTAATTCTTTTGGGGTAGGGTCTTTGGGTGGCAAATATTCTGAAGTATAGGGAGAAAAAGTATAACTTGTATTTATTAAAGATATGTCATTAATTTTAAATTGAGCAATAAATTCATTGTAGAATTTTGTTCTATCTGCCGCTTTTTGAATATACTCACTGGCTGTTACCTTAAATGCTTTTTGAAAAAAATTTAAGATAATATTTTCTTGAATACTTTTTTCAAAGAAGCACTTGATGTTATTTTTTGAATCAAATTCTATACCAAGTAAATATCCATATTCTTTATTTGTTAAAAGTCGGTCGACTTTTGTGTGCCAACCACCATTGCTAATCTGTTTTATAGTTTCTTCAGAAATCATTATTTTTTCAGAATTTGTAATCATTCTAGCAATTGCCAAGGCTTTAGTCGCTTTTTCATTATTATTAGCTAAAAAATGTGCTTTAACTTGACTATTCCAATTTACTTGTGATATTCCTGCAACTGCAACATGTTGTCTATATAATAATTGATTTATACGTTTTTTGTCAGAGGTAACTATACAACTGATATATTTTATGTTACATGAAAGTTTTTTTATTTTTTCTACTTCTGAAGGAGATAAATTAAATTTGTTTAAATGATTTTTATAAACAGTCATAAGTTTGATGCAGGTTAGACGTCTATTTCCGTCGTGAGCAAGATAACAGTTGGATTTTTCTTCTATAGGAGAAATGATAAGTGATTGATTTGGCATCAAACCTTCAATAGCAATATCTTCACATAATGATAAAATTTTACTGTTACCCAATGCTATCATTGCATTGATTGCATCTATTTCCGTACTGCTTGGAGTATCTTCATAAAATCTTGGGTTATTAGGATTTACTAAAATTTTTTTTACTAAAATTAATTTTGGTATTTCAGACATATTAATTTACACCCTTCCCATATTGATAGTCTTCCTTCGAAATTAATAGAATCAGATATTTCCATAAAAATATTTTATTTATGCCTTTGCGCTTCAATTTCGTCAACACAAAGGTTCTTACCACAATCTTTTTCATAATGCTCCTGCTCATGCAGGTAAGTTTTCATGTTAGATTCTCTCGTTAAGCGGGCATTCAATATGAAAATTGCTTCTCCATCAATATCTTCTCTAACAAAGCCTCGAACGTCGTGAGGCAAGTCATATAAGATAGTTCTACTCATTGAGATCGCCTTCCTCTTTGGCTTTTTGGTAATCAATAAATTTCATAACTTCTTTAATGCTTTCGGGTTTTAGTTTTTTGGTAGCGTCAAATAACACTTTGTATTGAGGATTATCATAAATTTCCTGTGCCATTTTTGCTGCTTCAGGATTGAGGTAATAGGTTTGGTTTTCTTTATTATTTTCCCACCCCATTAGATAACCTGGAGTTACATTTAGAGCTTTCGCAATTATTTGAACTTGGTTTATAGGAACTTTTTTGATGAATCCGGTTTCGTATCTTTGAAGAGTAGATTTGTTGATGCCTGTTAAATCCGAAAGTTCCTGATAGGATAGACCAAGTTCCAATCGCCGAAGTTTAATTTTTTCAATTAGTTCTGTTAATTCTTTTTCGCTCATTGTAAAAACCTCTCTTTGCTGCTTAAACCAATAATAACATAAATGCAACGGAAAGTAAAACAAAAATATAAAAAACGTTGCATTTGTGCTTGACTTTTGAATTATGTGCTGTTATCATAACCTTGTAGCATAAATGCGACGAAGGGGAGCAAAGGAAGTGATATTAGATGAACTTAGCAAAGCTACGCGGTGCGCTAGCTGAAAAAGGCATAACGCAGAGGGAACTGGCTAAAAAACTTGGCCTGACGACCAAAAGTGTAAATGCAAAACTTAATGGACGCTGTAAAATTTCAGTAGATGAAGCTGCCTCAATGAGCAAAATACTAAAGTTGAAAGAACCTAGCACAATTTTTTTTGATTGATTTGTTGCATAAATGCAATAAAAGAAAAGGAGAATGAGTTCATGAAGTTTTCAGGAATTAAAGAATATGCCAATTCTCGTGGACTTGCATATTCTACCGTTTATGCAATGTGCCGAGATGGAACACTTCCGGCAGTTAAGATAGGACAGCGGCATAAAATTGAAGTCGAAGGCGCTGATCGTTATTTTAATGAACAAATCGAACTTCGACAAAAAAAGTTACAAAAATTAAAATGCCCAATTGTTATTTCTAAGCATAAACGCCGTGATGGCGGCGGGTATTTAGATCAATTGAATTTGATGCGAAAGGAGGTGAAATAGCTAATGCCGGAACAACTGCCTACGGAAATATTTAATTTGATATCAGACAGATCTACACAGATAAAGGGCTTAAACTCATACGCTAAAGCGATTCAGGCTGTTTCTGGTAAAATTCCAGCTCATATTTTAGATGATTTAATTGAATCCCTAAGGTCTTTTAATAGCGGCATAGAATGTTTAGAACTTAATGGTTATTCCTTTGATGACTTAGCTTATCTGACGGCTATAGTCGATGCTGCAGAGAGGAACAAAAGTCGTGCTGGGGGGGAGGAAACACCGTGAAAACACTAGGGATTTATATTTGGTACTTTTTTGCTGAGAGTGAAATTTTCCCTAAGATCCTGATAGCAGTATCACTGGTCATCTTTGGGATGTTTTTAGAAAGGGCGTGGTGAGATGTGGAAAGAGTTAGGTTATCAAATTGCGGTAATTGCTATTGGGACTTGGGCCGGTGTATTTTTCGGGTTATGGCTCTGGTGCAAGGTTGCTGGAATGAATTAAAGAAAAGAGCCATCAGCACGGCAATGCTGACAGCTCAGGGTTAATACATTGGTCATGAACAACCTGTATTGACTACATTATAGCATAAATAGAAGGATTGACAATGAATTACGGCTTAAATTTTCCTATTGAGAATTATGCAGCTCTATACATAGCTATAGTAAACAGCGTTGATACGGAGACAGCTTTAGCAAAAGTTATGCCACGAGAATCAGTACATTACAGGTCAAAAGCAAAACGTCGTGAGCTTATTGCGGAAGCTAAAAGTTTAATGGAGCAAGGTATTCGGTTAGAAAGGCAGCCAGCGTCATAGGAGTTAAGCGTCCTACGCTTGTATGGTGGCTGAAAAAAGAAAAGGAGCTATTTCAATGACAGTGAAAATTAACAGTCTCGAACTTGAAAATATCAAAAGGATTAAAGCAGTAAAATTAGTACCTTCGGCGAATGGCTTGACTATTCTCGGTGGTAAAAATGGTCAGGGTAAAACCAGCGTTCTGGATGCGATTGCCTGGGCGCTTGGTGGGGAAAGATATAAACCTTCTGAACCGCAGCGACAAGGATCTGTTACTCCGCCAATTCTGCATATAGAGTTATCTAATGGGCTTATAGTTGAGCGGAAGGGTATTAACGGCAGCTTAAAGGTCATCGATCCGCAGGGAAATAAAGGCGGCCAGCAGATTTTAAATGAGTTTGTAGCGCAACTTGCTTTAGATCTGCCAAAATTTTTGAATGCAAATAATAAAGAAAAGGCCAATGCTCTTTTGCAGATAATAGGGATCGGTGAAAAACTTTACCAGTTAGATGCTGAAGAACAAAGGATTTATAACAGGCGGTATGAAGTTGGACGCATTGCTGACCAAAAGAAAAAGTATGCATCTGAGCTTGAAATATATCCGGATGTTCCTAAAGAGCTCGTTTCCGCAGCTGATCTAATTAGGCAGCAGCAGGCGATACTTGCCAGGAACGGCGAAAACCAGCGCAAGCGGCAAATGTGCCAGCAGTATGAAGAAGAATTAGCTAAAGCGCAGATTGCTTTTGACGAAGCGAAGAACCGGCTTAAAGAAGCTGAGGCTGCAGTTTCGGTTGCCCGTAAGTCGGCCGCAGATTTACAGGATGAAAGTACGGCAGAATTGGAAGCGAATATCTCTGACATAGATCGCCTGAATATTAAAATCAGGGCCAATATGGACAGGGAAAAGGCTGAAATAGAAGCTGAAGAATATAGCCAGCAATATGATGAACTGACAAAATCGATCGAAGATATTAGAGAGCAGCGCTTAAAGTTGTTGGAAAGTGCAGACCTGCCGCTACCTGAATTGTCTGTTGAAAATGGTGAGCTGGTTTATCGTGGGAATAAGTGGGATAACATGAGCGGCAGTGAGCAGCTTAAAGTAGCTACTGCTATTGTCCGCAAATTGAATCCGAACTGTGGTTTTGTGCTCATGGATAAGCTGGAGCAGATGGATCAGGATACTTTAAATGAATTTGGTAAATGGTTAGAACAGGAACAGCTGCAGGTAATCGCTACACGTGTCAGCAGTGGCAAAGAGTGTTCGGTCATTATCGAAGATGGTTATGTTAAAGAATATAACGGCCTTTCGGATGAAGGCGCAAAAACATGGAAGAAAGGTGAGTTTTGATGAAATTTCAAATTACTAGAGGGCTGATTGTAAAGCCGCAAAAAGTTGTAGTTTATGGTCCTGAAGGTATTGGCAAAACTACTTTTGCCGCTGATTTTCCGGATCCGCTGTTTATCGATACCGAAGGCAGTACGAATGTCTACGATGTTGCCAGATTACCGGCGCCGACTTCTTGGACGATGTTGCTGGATGAGGTTAGAGAGGTTATCAAAAATCCAACCTGCTGTAAAACATTGGTTATTGATACGATTGACTGGGCAGAACAGCTTTGCGTGGGTCATGTATGTGCTAAAAATGGAAAAAATGGGATCGAGGATTTTGGTTATGGCAGTGGCTATATTTTTGTAAGGGAAGAATTTGGACGCTTTTTAAATCTGCTTTCTGATGTGATCGAGGTTGGGATCAATGTTGTTTTAACAGCACATATGCAGATGCGTAAGTTTGAATTGCCTAATGAAGGTGGAAGTTTTGATCGGTATGAGCTGAAGCTTGGCAAAAAGACTTCATCGCAGACTGCTCCGTTGGTCAAAGAGTGGGCTGATATGCTGCTGTTTGCCAACTATAAGACTATCGTGATCGCACAGGATAAGGACGGGAAGAAATGCAAGGCCGCCGGTGGTGAGCGGGTAATGTATACGACACATCATCCTAACTGGGATGCGAAGAACAGACAGGATCTACCGGAAGAATTGCCCTTTGATTTTAAAAGTATTCGTGGCTGCCTGGTCTATTCCAATACGGAAGCTTTGCAGCCTGTGTTACAGCCAGTTGTAATGCAGCCGAAAACGCTTGCGGCACCGGTTGCTAGTGCCACTGCAATTATAGATACACCTTCTGGGCTAATATCTGTAGATCCGGCGCTTATCCCTGTAACAGCATCAGGTGATACAGTGGCTGTACAAACGCCAAAAGTAATTCCAAGTTATGTGCCAAAAGCATTGGCTGATTTAATGGCGTCGGAAGGTGTAACGCTTGCAGAAATTCAAAAGGTTGTGGCCCAGCGTGGCTATTATCCCGAGGGAACACCTTTTGAAAATTATGCAGAGGATTTTGTACAGGGTTGTTTGATAGGAGCCTGGCCCAATGTCTTTGCTTTGATCAAAGAGAACAGGGAGATACCTTTTTAAGTTTAGAGAACTCAATGTAGTTTAAATAATATTTAACAAATAAAGGAGAATAAAATAATGGCATTTAAACAATTAGGACAAGCAGTACCCGTAGAAGAAAGAGAATTAGGTTGGGACGATACTATCGAAAAGGAGAGCGCCGGTTTTATCATTCTGCCGGAAGGTGATTATGAATTTAAGGTATTAGAGTTCCAACGTGCCCGTCATGAAGGCAGCGAAAAGTTACCGCCCTGCAATAAAGCTGTAATAACTTTGGTAGTTGAAACACCAGAAGGCGAAGCCCGCATCAGGCATAACTTGTTCTTACATTCTCGGACGGAAGGCATGATTTCAGCTTTCTTTATCGGTATTGGGCTGAAAAAGCATGGTGAACCTTTGAAAATGGATTGGCCGCGGGTAGTTGGTCGAAAGGGCAGGGCCAAGATCGGTATCCGCATGCACGATGGTAAGCAGTATAACGAAATTAAACGCTTTTATGATCCTGAAAATACAGCGGCAACAGCACCTACTGCGGCAGCACCGCAGCAACAAAACTTATATCAAGGACAACCGCAGGCCGCTCCTGCGTTTCGGCCCGGAGCTTTCTAATGCAGCTGCGTCCATATCAGGAAGAAGCTAAACAGGCTATTTTTGACGAGTGGAATAAAGGAATAAACCGCACCCTGTTGGTATTGCCGACCGGGTGCGGTAAAACTATAGTCTTTGCAAAGGTTACAGAGGAACAGGTTAAACAAGGTGACCGGGTACTGATCTTAGCGCACCGTTTTGAACTGCTGCAGCAGGCCTGTGACAAAATCGAGCAGGCTACAGGTTTAAAATCGGCTATGGAAAAAGCTGAATATACCTGTATGGGAAGTTGGTATCGTGTGGTAGTAGGTTCTGTCCAGACGCTGATGCGCGAGAAGCGGTTAAACGGATTTGCAAAGGATTTTTTCGATACGATCATCGTCGACGAAGCACATCATGTACTTTCAGATAGCTATCAGAAGGTGCTGGAACATTTTGACAGCGCTAAGGTGCTTGGTGTTACTGCAACGCCTGACAGAGGCGATATGCGTAATTTAGGGCAATGTTTTGAGAGCCTTGCTTATGAATATACGCTGCCTAAAGCTATCAAAGAAGGTTATCTGTCACCTATCAAGGCTCAGACTATTCCTCTGAAATTAGATTTGACAGGTGTCGGGACCCAGGCCGGTGATTTTAAGACCAGCGATCTGGGAACGGCTCTCGATCCATATCTGAATCAGATTGCTGAGGAAATGGCTAAAATTTGTATGGATAGAAAGACTGTAGTTTTTTTACCACTTGTCAAGACCAGCCAAAAGTTTAGGGATATTTTGAATGGTATCGGTTTCAGCGCTGCCGAAGTAAATGGTAACAGCGATGATCGCGCAAAGGTGCTGAGTGATTTTGAAACCGGTAAATATAACGTACTTTGTAATTCAATGCTTTTGACAGAAGGCTGGGACTGCCCGGCGGTTGATTGTATTGTTGTATTAAGGCCGACGAAAGTAAGAAGTTTATATTGTCAGATGGTGGGCCGCGGTACCAGATTGGCGCCAGATAAAAAAGAACTGCTGCTACTGGATTTTCTTTGGCATACAGAACGCCATGAACTGTGCCGACCGGCGCATTTGATTGCGACAAATGAAGATGTGGCCAGAGCTATGACTGAAACATTACAGGACGCAGCATGTCCGTTAGATTTGGAAGCAGTGGAAAAGCAGGCTTCTGAAGATGTTGTTGCCCAGCGGGAAGAAGCTTTGGCGAAACAGTTGGCAGCAATGAAACAGCGTAAGCGTAAACTGGTGGATCCGTTGCAGTTTGAAATGAGTATCCAAGCAGAGGATCTGTCAAGCTATGTACCAGCATTCGGTTGGGAAATGAGCCCGGCCAGTGAAAAGCAACTTAAAACATTAGAGAAGTTTGGTATAAATCCGGATGAGATCGATAATGCCGGTAAAGCTGCGAAAATACTTGATCGTTTGGATAAACGCAGGAATGAAGGATTAACGACACCGAAACAGATCCGGTTTTTAGAGGGTCGTGGGTTCCGGCATGTCGGTACCTGGTCTTTCGAACATGCCAAGAAACTGATAGACAGGATTGCTGCCGGTGGCTGGCGTATTCCGGCAGGCATTGATCCACGGATTTACAAGCCTGAATAAAGGAGAACATCATGGAGAATAAATTGGATTTGCTGCCGCTGCTTGATTATATCGATCCGAGCGTTCTTGATTATCAGGAGTGGGTCAATGTTGGCATGGCGTTGAAAGCAGAAGGTTACAGCGTGAGCGTGTGGGATGATTGGAGCCGGCGAGATGCTGGAAGATACTACGCAAATGAATGTCGAAAAAAATGGGAGACGTTCAGAGGTGATACCAGCGCACCAGTAACGGGTGGTACGATCGTAGCAATGGCTAAGGATAACGGCTGGACGCCACAGCAGCGTGAAGATCATGAACTTTCATGGGATGATATCATCGGACAAAAAGAAGATATGGTTTTGGTCGATAAGAACTGGATCGAAGGCCAGGAAATAACGGACCCGGAAAACTGGGATCCGGTAAAAGAACTGGTAACTTATCTGGAAACTTTATTCGACAGTACGGAAAATGTTGGCTATGTAACGGAATCATGGCAAAAAGACGGTAAATATTTACCATCAAAGGGCTGTTCTGACAGGACTTCTGGGCAGCTCATTGAGCAGCTTAATAAATGTAAGGGTGATATCGGCGGGGTGCTTGGCGATTATAACCCTGAGTGCGGCGCATGGATACGTTTTAATCCTCTTGATGGTAAAGGCGTGAAAAACGACAATGTGACAGAATTTCGGTATGCGCTGGTCGAATCGGACAAGATGGATATAGCCAAGCAGAATGAAATTATCCGGACACTGGAACTGCCGGTGGCCTGCCTGGTACATTCAGGGAAAAAGTCGCTGCATGCTATTGTTAGGATCGATGCAGCAGACTATGCGGAATATCGTAAACGTGTTGATTATCTTTACGCTGTTTGTAAGAAAAACGGCCTTGAAATCGATACCCAAAACCGTAATCCTTCGCGGCTCAGCAGAATGCCGGGTGTGATGCGTCAGGGACACAAGCAGTTTTTAGTTGATACCAACATCGGCAAAGCCAGCTTTGTAGAATGGCAGGAGTGGATTGAGGCGGTCAACGATGATCTTCCGGAACCGGAAAGCATTAGTGAGATTTGGGATAATTTACCGGAGCTGGCAAAACCGCTGATTGATAATGTATTGCGACAGGGGCATAAAATGCTCATTGCAGGGCCGTCTAAGGCAGGCAAAAGCTATGCTTTGATAGAGTTGTGCTGCGCGATTGCCGAGGGCCGTCAGTGGCTTAATTTTAGCTGTACAAAGGGTAAAGTTTTATATGTGAACCTTGAACTTGACAGGGCAAGTTGTTTGCATCGTTTTAAGGATGTTTATACGGCAATGGGGTGGGAGCCGAGCAATTTGTCTAATATCGATGTATGGAATTTGCGTGGCAAGTCGATTCCGATGGATAAGCTGGCGCCGAAGCTGATCAGGCGTGCAGCAAAGAAGAATTATATTGCTATCGTTATAGATCCGATTTATAAAATCATCACCGGTGACGAAAACAGTGCTGACCAGATGGCGCATTTCTGTAATCAGTTCGATAAGGTTTGTACGGAACTGGGCTGCGCTGTGATCTACTGCCACCATCATTCAAAGGGTGGCCAAGGCAGTAAAAAATCTATAGACAGAGCTTCAGGGTCAGGAGTATTTGCCCGTGATCCTGACGCACTGCTTGATTTGATAGAGCTGGAACCAACAGAAGAATTACTGAAGCAGGAAGAAAATAAAGCAATTTGCGCCGAGTGCTTGGCGTATTTAAAACGATATTACCCTGCCTATACACAGGATTTATCGCAGGATGACGAGTGCAGTAGCGTTGTACTGTTGGAATACTGCCATAAGATGCTTGGCAATAATACTAATATTGAGCTTGTGAAAACGGCGATTCCGGCGGCCAAACAGCGGGTGCGGCAACGTACAGCGTGGCGCATTGAAGGGACTCTACGTGAGTTTCCGAAGTTCCCGCCGATCAATCTTTGGTTTAATTATCCTGTGCATTACGTTGATGATATTGGAAGTCTAAAGGATATTGAACCTGACGGGCAGGGACCAGCCTGGCAGCGGAATTTCAAAAAGAAGAAGTCACCGGATGATTTGAAAAAAGAACGAATAGTAGCATTACAAAAAGCTTTTGAAGCAGAAAGTTTTGGTGGGACTCCGACAGTAAAAAGCCTGGCCAGTTATTTAGATGTGACGGAAAAAACGGTGAAGAATCATATTCGAGAAAGTGGAATGTTTGCAATAAGCAATAATGGAGAAGTCGTTCGGAAAACGGAAAAAGTCGAATGATTTTCCTTTTCCGAATTGGAAAAAGTCGAGTGTTTTTCCACGACGCCGTTTTCTGACAATTTGGAAAAAATCGAACATTATCGAGAATTTCCGAATCGGAAAAAATCGAGCGATTATCGAGATTTTCCTTAAGTGAATGTTCACTAATATTATATACGCGATATACGCGCGCGCGATGTATCTATATATGATTAGTCATTATATGATTAGTCATTGTAGGTTGTATTCCTATACAACAAAAGGATTTTCCGCCTTGGCTTGGCGGGAAAATTCCTTTCGGTTGTAGGAAGAGGTATACCGCGCGAAAGGAAAAAGGAGCGAATGAAAAATGAAAAATAGTAAATACTGGGAAACTGAAAAAGGAGAAGTTGTAAAATTCGGTAATAGCTTTATGCGTTGTTATGAGAAGGCTGGAAAATTACAATTTGGTTTTATGAAAACAGACGGAACTCTTATCGTAAAAAATACAATTGACCGAAAGGAATTGCTTGAAAGTAAAGAAGGCGCTGACTATTTGCTGGCTACGATTCAAGAATGGCGGGAAGCTTACGAAAGAGGAGCATATGATGATTGAGTTCTTTATTCAGATGAAACTGCCAACAGTTACGCATCAGCAGAAAAAGGTCCATGTTGTAAACGGTAAGCCACACTATTATGAACCTGACGCACTTAAAGATGCCAGGCTGAAGTTTAGTGCGCACCTGGCAGCTTATGTACCTGAAAAAAAGCTGACCGGTCCGATAAGGCTTTTGACTAAATGGTGCTATACAGCTACAGGGAACCATAGAAATGGCGAGTATAAAATTACAAAGCCGGATACTGATAATATGATCAAGCTGCTTAAGGATGTAATGACAGGGCTCGGCTACTGGGCAGACGATGCGCAGGTAGCAAGTGAAATCACAGAAAAGTTTTGGTCAGAGCAGCCAGGGCTTTATGTACGAATTGAGCAATTGGAGTAAAGGAGCGTTATTAGAGTGGCACATAAGTGTAAGGGCTGCGTGTGGAGCCGTCAAGTAAGCGAGAATAAAGTTTACTGCCGCAGGGTAAATTGTGTAAAAGAAAATCGATTCCGGAGCGTGATCGGTATGTTAGGGCAGGTGCAGCATGGTCATCAGCTGAGTGAAGCTGAAAGTGCTGCGATAGACGTTGCTGCAGATGTTTTACGGGCAGAGGGGTGATTTTGGTTGACAGAGCAGGAAATCAATAAATTTATCAAGCGTGCGGCAAAAGAAGCCGCATTAGAAGCTGTAAAATCAGCTTTGGCGGTTGTAAAGCCAGCAGGTAAAGGGAATTGTTATAAGCAGACAGAAGCACGATTATACGCCTATCCTACGCTGTTAGAGAATATCAAAAGGTACAGGCTTGACATTGAGGATTTAAAGCGAGAAAAGATTACAGAGAAGTCAAAGGATATCACATCGTTTAGCGTTGATGGTATTCGGCTAACACCGGAAGAACGTCAGGCTGGGAAGATATTAGCAGTTGAAATTAAGCTGCAGCGCGATAAGAAAGAAGTTGATGAAATTAATGCAGCTTTAAAAGCAATAGAAGGTGATGAGTATTATTCGGTTGTTGCAATGAAGTATTTTCAAAAAGCTTCAGATGAAAAAATTGCAGGTCAAATCCCCTGTGCGGAAAGAACGGTAAGGTATAACAGAAGTAGACTTATAAAGCAAATGGCGCTAAGACTTTACGGAGCTGAGGCGTTGTAATTGCCAAAGTAGACTGCAAAAACATTGCCAAGACACGTTGCCAAACAGGTGATATAATATGTGCAGGAAGAAGTGTAAGTAAAATTAGCCGCTGGCATAAATGCTGGCGGCTTTTATGGTATAATAAAGTCATCTAAAAAGGCTGGTGATTGTGTTGAGTGAATTTTGGCAAGCGATAGTTGGGTCTGCTGTTATTAGTACAATAATAAGTAATTTATGTTTATGGTGGCATAAAAAGAACGATTACAAACGTGACTATTACAAGAAGATAATTGACAAGAGGATAGAAGCGTATGAGGAGTTAGAGGAGTTTGTATTTAACATTGATAAAATGATTTATTGCTTTGTTGCTGAACCACCTTTCTTGATTTATTCATGTTTTGAAGATGAATATAAAAGCTTGACTGAAAAGAGGAGTATTTCTGATATAATAAAAAAAAGCGAATGGTATTCGGCAGATGTTATTAATTGCTTAAGAAAAATTGAAGAAATATTAAAAAAAGGCTTAGAATCTCTGAGAGACATAGAAGAGGCGACTGAGGAAGAAGAATATTTGCAGCGGATGCATGCAATACAATGCTTTGGTGGAAAACAAGAAAAATCGATGGAGGAAATAATTGAAAACCTAAGAATTGCAATAAAAGGCGACTGGAATAAATTAGATGATGTAGAAAGTTTTTTTAAAAGATAATAAAACCGTGAAGCATTCACACCCGAAAAGCACTCACCTTAGTGAGCGCTTTTCTTATGTCCATTTGCAGGGAATTTTTATAGGTTCTTCCTGTGTATAACTTTCTTTGCGGGTCTTTCGAGCCCCGAAAAAGGTTTAGATTTAAAAATATTTTTTCCTATTTCCTTCTTTTTGTAGTAGACAGGCGGTGAAAATAGAAGTGGTAAAAATGCTGAAACGTGGCTCTGCAAGAGAGCTTGCCGAATTATTGGGCATCAGCGAACGACGTGTAAATCAGTTGGTAAATGAGGAAGTTTTGCATCGTGAAATAGAAGGAGACTTCGTTTTGACAATGGCAATAGCTTCGTTCTATGAAAATAAATATTCTAGTAAAGATGAAGATGATTATTGGTCTGAAAAAGCATTGCATGAAGCTGCAAAACGTAAATTAGCTGAACTTGAATTGGCAAAGCGACAAAATCTGTCACATGATGCGGCAGATGTCGAAAGAGTTATGACAGATATGTTATCTAAATTACGGAGTCAGCTTTTGGGCATACCAGCCAAGATGGCTGCTAGACTGGAGAATCAGAGCAGAAGTGTTATTATGACGGAACTTTCTAAAGAAATTAAGTCAAGGTTAACTGAGCTTAGCGATTATAATCCGGAGATATTTAGTAATGAAGAAGACAGTTGATCTTTTCAAAAAAATAGTAAAACAGTCATTGATGCCGTTATCAGATCAAACTGTATCCGAATGGGCTGATAGCTATAGGATGATATCTGGCGAAGCTGCTGCAGAGCCTGGGCGGTGGCGAACAGATCGTGCTCCATATCAAAAAGCCATTATGGATGCTTTTACTGAACCAGGCATAACTAGGGTGGTTGCAAAGACCGCATCTCAGGTTGGAAAGTCCGATATCATGAATAATATTATTGGTCGGTTCGCGCATCTGGCGCCCGCACCGATAATGATGATCCAACCAACTATCGAAACATCACAGGACTATAGTAAATCACGTATAGCGCCGATGATCAGAGATACAAAGGTATTGAGAGATATTTTTAAAGACGTAAAAAGTCGTGATGCCGGCAATACTATCCTTTCTAAACAGTTCCCAGGCGGCAGACTTATCATGGCGGGTGCTAACAGTCCTGCCGGTCTTGCCAGTAAGCCGATAAAAATACTGCTGGCAGACGAAGTTGACCGTTTTCCAAAAAGCGCCGGCACAGAAGGCGACCCGGTCAGCTTGGCTGCAAAACGTATGACTACATTTTGGGATAGCGTAATGGGGCTATTCTCAACACCGACCAATGCTGGAGACAGTCGAATCGAAGATGAATATATAACAGGGACTCAGGAAGAGTGGCAGCATCAATGCCCAAAGTGCAAAGAGTGGCATTTAGTCACACATCGGGATATGCATACTGACTACGACTGTTCTGTTGATAAAAAGGGAACAAGGCAGATTATCGTTAAGTCAGTTATTTGGCGTTGTCCAGATTGCGGGTTTGGGTTTACAGAAACTGAAATGCGGCAGGCCGCACAAAAATATATTGCACAGAACGCTTCGGCTCTCACTAAGGGGGTACGGAGCTTTTTTGTTAACTGTTTTGCATCACCTTGGGTGAACTGGTCAGATGTAATGCAGGAATGGTTGGAAGCACAGGGCGATCCAGAGCGTGAAAAAGTAGTTGTTAATACTCGTTTTGGAGAAGCATATGAGCGCAAAGGAAATTTTGAAAGCCATGAGCAGTTTATGCGCAGGCGTGAAAACTATGGCGCCGAGCTGCCGGAAGGCGTACTGCTTTTAACAGCGGCCGTTGACGTACAAGACAACAGGCTCGAGTATGAGATTTGTGGCTGGGGAATGGCTGAAGAATGTTGGGGAATAAAAAAGGGTACTATTTTGGGCGTGCCGGATACACCTAAAGTGTGGGCTATGCTGGACGAACAGCTGGATAAGGAATATCGCTTTGCGTCAGGTAAGGGTCTTTTGGTAGCCAGGACGTTTATCGATTCCGGCGGCCACTACACGAAAGAAGTTTATGCGTACTGTAAAAAACGATTTGCAAGGCAGCGTTTTGCTATAAAAGGTTCATCGACACCAGGAGTGCCGTTATTGCATAAGTACGTTAAGGTTAAAACCGTAAGGGGACATACGATACCGCTGGTAATGCTTGGCACAGATAGCGGCAAACAATATGTTATGGATCGGTTATCGATTGAAGAGCCTGGACCTAAATATTTTCATTTTCCGCTTGATAAGAGTGATAGCGTAACTGTACAGCTAACTCGCGGCTACGATGAATTTTATTTTAAAGGCCTTATATCTGAAACGAAAGAGCCTCGTCGGAAAAATGGAGTATTAGTATATCAGTGGGTAAATATAGCTAAAGATAAACGGAACGAGCCTTTGGATCTGCGGGTTTATAACCTCGCATGTATGTTAAGCGTAAATCCTGATTTCGAGGCTTTGGAAAAATTGATCAACATCCCGAATGCAATCAAAGAACAATCGGTAAAGTCTAAACTGAAAAACAAGCCTAAAGGCGGCTACGGCTGCATTAGAAAAAGTGTGAGGGGGATTATTAGTGGCAAGTACGGTACTTAATGAACGGTTAAAGCAGTATTTATCTGCAGAACAGTCTATTTTGGTAGCAGGGCAAAGCTACAGAATCGGCAATAGAACGCTGACAAGAGCTGATTTATCAGAAATAAGAAAAGAAATAAATGATCTTATTGCTGCAGGAGCGACTACGGATGAGGCAATGCATCCAAGAGGGCATCGAACAAAGCAAGTTATTATGCGGGATTAGGAGGATAGATGATGGTGAAACGTAAAAAAGTAATACCGGCTAAGGCCAGGCATCCTACTGAGGGAAATGAAAATAATAAAAAAATAATAATAGTGAACAGCGGCTATTCAGAAGGCGGCGCCAGTAGGACACGAAGTACTTTACGTGGCTATAATCCCTTGAAATCCAGTACTAAAGCAGATGTCGATGTAAATTTGGTAACTTTACGAAACCGCAGTGCAGATTTAGTATGTAACTCTCCGCTTGGTTCAAGTGCTATTAATACTTCGCGCAGCAATGTTATAGGCGCTGGTCTTAAAGTTTCGCCTAAAGTAGATTATAGGTTGCTGGGATTGACTGCAGAGGAAGCTAAAGAGTGGCAGCGTCAGGCGTTTCGTGAATTTAACCTTTGGGCAAACAGCACGGCCTGTGATTTGTATCGAAAAAATAACTTTTTTGATATGCAGGATATTGCATATATGAGCTATCTTGTAGATGGTGACGGGTGGGCGGCGATCAAGTATCGCAGGCCGGTACCTGATAATCCGTATTGTTTAAGAGTACAGCTTTTTGAGGCCAGTAGGGTCTGTAACCCAAACAGTAGTGGATCGTATGGTTCGCCGTCTTATTATGATGTTGAAATGACTAACAATAAAAATGGTAATCGTATTATTAACGGTATAGAAATAGATTCAGACGGAGCTGTTGTGGCCTATTGGATTGCGAACAGAGTACCTTTTGATTTAACTAACCCGTCTGCAGTTTTAAAGTGGCAGCGAGTGGAAGCATTTGGCAAGTTAAGTGGCCGGCCAAATATTTTGCAGATATCGCATGAAGAACGACCAGAGCAGTACAGAGGCGTACCAATATTGGCGCCGGTGATCGAGGTATTGAAGCAGGTCAGCCGCTATACTAATGCGGAGCTTACGGCTGCCATCATTAAATCGTTTTATACTTTGTTTTTTACGACTAATAACAATATTGATGATATGAATGATGTTCTAAGTTCAACTTATGGTCAAGCGGAAGCCGTAACACCAGAAGACCTGGCTCATGTTGAAGTTGGTCCAGGAACGCTTAATCTGCTGCCTCCTGGTGTCGATGTAAAGTCGATGGACGCAAGCCGTACAATGTCAACTTTTGAACCATTTACAAATATGATGATCAGTCAGATCGGTGCAGCTATTGGCACACCGGCAGAGGTGTTACTTAGTCGTTTTCAATCTTCATACTCTGCGGCACGTGGGGCATTATTACAAGCTGCCAGCAATTTTAAAACCAGACGTACCTGGTTTGCACGTGATTTTTGTCAGCCTGTTTATGAAGCTTGGCTGGCAGAGGCGGTTGCTATCGGTAGAATTAGTGCTCCTGGCTATGGTAGTGATCCAATCATAACTAAGGCATGGAGTAATGCTGATTGGTTTGGCCCTGTTATGGGGATGTTGGATCCAGTAAAAGAGGTAACTGGCGCAGCCTTACGCGTAAAATATGGTTTCTCTACCGGTGAACGTGAATCTGCGGAACTTACGGGCACTGACTACGACAGCAACATTGACCAAATCGCTATAGAGCAGCAGACGTGGCGAGCTAAAGGATTAGAACCGCCTAAGGCTGATAATACTGGTGGGAATGGGGGTGATAATGATGGAAAAATTTTGGCAGGTGAGGAATGATGTTAGTGGCGATGCTGAAATATTGATCTATGGACCAATCGCAGCAGAGCGGTCCTGGTTTGGTGATGAGGCAACGCCGCAGCAGTTTGCCCAGGATCTTAACGGGCTGGGTGGCAGAGATGTTACCGTACGCATTAACAGCGGCGGCGGTGATGTGTTTGCGGCACATGCTATTCACAATTTGCTCAAAAGCTATAAAGGGCGTGTCACGGCGGTAATTGACGGACTGGCTGCCAGCGCAGCAACGGTTGTAGCCGTGGCGGCAGATAAAATCATTATGCCGTCCAACTCGTTGATGATGATCCACGACCCGGCTATCGGCCTTAGCGGATACTATCCTGCGGCAGAACTGACGAAGTTGGTAGAAGCGCTGGCTACGATCAAAACAAGCATTGTCGCTGCCTATCGTAAGCGTTGTAAGATATCGGACGAAGAAATAGAAACGATGATGTCCAACGAAACATGGATGGGCGCCGCAGAATGTAAGGAAAAAGGTTTTGCTGACGAGATCATCGGAGGAGTTACTGCTGCGTTAAATGGCAATACTTTGGTGATCAATTCAGTGTCTTATGATTTGAACCATTTTGCTAATAGTGAAGCGGTAAAAAATAAATTTAAACAAAGTGAGGTTAGAGATATGCCAAGTGGTAAATTAGAAAAAATTCTTAATGCTTTAGGTTTGCAGGAACTGTTGGAAGATACGCAGGCCGCAGCACCCGGCGCAGGTCAGTTTGAGGCGAATAATGCGCTTCCGGCGACGGCTGTTGATAATGCCGCAGCGGTAGAAGTCGCAGTGGCCGCAGAGCGTCAACGTGTACTTGATTTAGAAGCACTTGATGATGGTCAAAATGTCGCAATTACCGCGATTATCAATGAGGCTAAGAAAAGCGGCAAAACTGTTAACGAAGTAAAAAATTATGTAGAAGCGATTAAAAATGCTGCTCCAGCAGTGGTGGTGGCTAATGCTGCGCAGAATGTTGTAGCCACTATGATAGCCGACAATAAAAGCTCCGGTGTTGATGGCGTTGCTGCCAATCCTGCGGCCGATGAGGCAGCTGTAAGTGCAGCGGCAGATGCGAAAGCATTGGAGAAGATGGCCAAGGTAATGAATAGTAAATTTGGAGGTGCGAAATAATGGAAATGATTTCCAACATGAACGGAACTCATTATGATGAGCTTATTGTTGGTACAGCAGTACCGGTACTTACTAAAAACGTAACGCTGAAAGGTGTTACGGCCAGCTATAAGCGAGGCACATTGTTAGCTTTAGTTGGCGGTAAATATGAGATTGTAGATAGCACAGCATCTGAAAGCGGAGCTGATAAAGCGTCTGTGATCCTTGCCAATGACATTGTTTTATCTGGGACCGACGTTGTTACTACAGTTTATATCAGCGGTCAATTTAATCGTGAAAAACTTATTGTGGCACAAACATCTGATAATGCCACTGCTCATGAAGAAGAACTGCGTGCGGTCAATATCTATTTGACCAGCGTGAAATAAGGAGGATGAAGATAATGCCTATTAATATTGATGATACTAGAACTTTGCTGCAGGCGATTGAGCGCACCAATCCGCCGACTACGACATTGATTGATACTTTTTTCCCTGCGGTTAAAACCTTTTTGACGAATACCGTGGATATGGAATACCGCAAAGGCGGTCGCAGAATGGCACCGTTTGTGGTACCGGGCAGCAAGGGTGTAAATATGAGCCGTAACGGTTCGCAGATCAGGTCTTATAAAGCTCCGCTGATGCGCCCTAAACGGACTATCGAAGCGTCTGATATTGAGCGTCGTGGTTTTGGGGAGGATATCTACAGCACTCGCACTCCGGCAGAACGTGCGCAAGAATTGCGCGCTTATGACATGGCAGAATTGATTGATGCCTGCGTCCGTCGTCAGGAGTGGATGGCTGCACAGCTTTTGATCAACGGTGAATACGAATGCAAAGGCTATGCCGACGATGGTGAAACTGTTGTTGTTGATACGATTACATTTTCTGAATTTGACAATAAAACAACTCTGTCCGGATCGGACACATGGGATAATGCAAGCGCCAAAATTTATGATGTCATGGGTGACGCATCTCAGAAGATCCGCCGCAACGCGGGTATGATCCCTACAGTGGCCCTGTGTTCACAGAATGTAGTATCCTACCTGCTCAATAACGAACAGCTTTATAAATATTTGTTGGTGCCCAGCCGTGAAAATTTAGCACTGATGAGCATTCAGCCGAAGCTGGTAAGACCGGAATTGCTGCGAGTTGGTTATATTGAATCACTTAATCTGGAAATCTACGCTTATGACGGCGTGTACGAGGGTGACGACGGCAACCTTGCCCAGTATATCCCTGATGATCATATGATTATTGGTGTGCCCGGTCGTGGTAAACGTCTCTTTGGTGCAGTAACGCAGCTTGAAGACGACAAACAATTTCGTACTTATGAAGGCGCATACATTCCGAAAGTTACCGGTAATACTGAAAGCGATACGACTACTCTGGCTATGTCCAGCCGCTGTGTAGTATGTCCGGAGTTTTTGGATGATTGGGCGACCTTGAAAGTAAAATAAGGAGGTTTGTAAATGCAACAAGTATTGATAAAGAAATTTACTTTGCTACGCAATGGCGTCGAGTATAAGGCAGGAACGATCCTCGAGCTGCCGGAAGCTGAAGCGAATGCGCTGGTAGCAGGTGCGCCGAAAGAATTTGAAAAAGTTTCGGTGGGAGTTGTAGTTAACTCGACTACAAGTGCAAAAAAAGCAGAAAGAACATTGAAAGATTTTACCAACACCGAACTGAAAGCTTTATGCGAAGAAAGAGGCTTAGAAGTGCCTAAGGCAGCTAATAAAGCAAAGCTTTTAGAACTGCTGGAGGGTGCGGCCGATCAGCAAGATGAGACCGATGGTGATAGCCTGCCTCCGGTCAATGCCGCAGCTACAGTAAAATGAAAACCTTTCGTGAGCAGATAGCCGCAGATAATACTGCGGCTTTTATTAACTCGTTAGAATTTGCCGATAAACATAACTTGAATGGTACCGAATGCAGCGCCATCCTGCAAGACATTTCTGTTGCAGAGGGGTTATCTACGGGGCCTGGGTCCAGTCAAACTTATGCAGGGATCTATGGTAGTAGGCTTCAGGTAAATTGCTTGGCAGAAGCTTTGCCTGAGCTTCCTGTATATGGACAGCTTTTCGGCGTCAATGATAAGCAGTATCTGGTTGAAAGCTGTGCTGATGATATGGGCGTTCTGACGATTCAATTGGTGGCGAATGACAGATGATATCTATTGATGCAAAGGAAATAGAAAAAGCCAAGAGTCTGCTTAAGAATTATCCTCAGCAAGTAATAGCGGCGGCAGCGAGTGCAATAAATCGTACGTCTGCAATGGTAAAGACTGAAGTATCTAAAACCATCAGAAAAAACTATCTGATATCAGCAAAAGATATAAAGTCTACTTTAAGTATTAAACGTGCTTCTCGGTTAAAGCTTACTGGAATGATCAGTTCTATAGGGCAAGCACCGTTGATCACTGCTTTTAAAGTACGGGCATATAAGAAAGGGCCAGTAAGGGTGCAAGTAATGAAAAAAAATAAACCCAAATCGGTTCCAGGTTTATTTATTGGTTCTTCATTGAAAGGCTATGTTGGAGCTATGCAGCGTAAAAATTTAAGTATGCGTTATCCTTTGCGCATACCTCATGGTCCCAGTGTTCCGCAGATGTTTTCAGCAGAACGCTCAATGAGTGTGATTGCCCCGTTTGCAGAAAAAACATTGAATCAAAGATTTTTACATGAAGTTTCATACCGTTATGGGAATTTTGGAGGACGTTAATGACACAGGTTGAATTAATGGAAAAATTGACGGGTTTTCTAAAAAATATTGTCCGAGAGTATGAATCGCAGCAATCTGATGGGACTTATTCTCCGATAAATGTTTATCCAGGATACCTGCCAGTGAAAACTAATGCCAAGGAAAGTGAATCATGTATTTATGTGCTGGTTCTTGAATGTGAAGATGGTGATGAGCTGAGTGCAGCAAAGGTTGAAATAGGATTTAGTATCATTGACGGTGATACTTCTGAGGGGTGGCGCAGCTTGTTTAATCTTATGGAACATGTACGTCAGGCATTGCTTAAAAAGCGTACTGTAGCAAATAAGCATCGGCTTATCTTGCCTATCAAATCTAAGGTGGCAGATGAGCAGCCTTTCCCGCAGTGGCAGGGCTTAATGACAGTTAGTTACACACTGGGCAAGCCAGTAGAGGAGGAAATAAATTATGGCTATTAACAAAAAAAGCAGTCAGACCACTAAGCCTGAACGCTTGATTTATGTAGGCCCGTCTTACAAAAACGGAAAGTTATTGAAATATCAGGTATTCATTGGCGGGTTACCAACTCATATTGATGATGTATTTGAAAAGTGTCCGCAAATTAAAAAACTGTTTGTAGCTGTTTCAGAATTGCCAGAAGCTGAAAGGGCTATTGCAAAAGCGGGAACACCTATGAATAAATATTACCAAGCTGCTGTTTTGGCAGAAAAGGAGGAATAACATATGGCATATAAGCATGGCGTATATACATCTGAGGTGCCAACATCTATTGTTCCGGCAGTAAATTCTACTGCTGGGTTACCAGTTGTTTTTGGTACGGCTCCAATTCATTTGGCAAGTAACAGAGCAGAGGTTAATAAACCTATTTTGTGCTATACATATGCAGAAGCGGTAGCAGCTATGGGATACAGTGAAGATTGGGAGAAATACACTCTTTGCGAAACTATTTATAGCCAATATTCGCTTTATGCAGTTTCACCGACAGTTTTTGTTAATGTTTTAGATCCAAAAAAACATAAAGCAACGGTCAGTGATAAAGAAGTTCAGTTTAACAGTGAAAAAACGGTGATTGTAAATGATCCAGTGTTACTTGAAACATTGAAAGTAAAAAAAGCATCCGCCGGACAACCGCTGACGGAAGGCGTTGACTATGAAGCTGCTTTTGACAGTGATGGGAATTTAGTAATTACTGCATTAAGTGGCGGACAGCTTACAGACAGTGCTTTTTTGGAATATGAAAAAATTGATCCCTCAGCCGTGGATAAGGATGACATTATTGGTGGTATTGATATCAGTACGGGTGCATACACAGGTCTTGAGAATCTTTCAAAAGTATTTCCTCTGTATCGTTTAGTACCTGGTATGGTGCTTGCTCCTGGTTGGACACACGATCCAGAAGTGGCCGCTGTTATGACTGCCAAAGCAAGTACTATTAACGGTTTGTTTAAAGCTTCTGTTTTGGTAGATGTTCCGGCTGACACAGTAAGAAAATATACCGATGTTCCGGCTTGGAAAAATAATAACAATTATGTTGGAGTGGATCAAATAGTCTGCTGGCCTATGGTAAAACTTGGCGAAAAGAAATATCATCTTTCTACTGCGATAATGGGGGCGATGGGCGTTTTGGATGCAAAAAATGATGATATTCCCTATGAAAGTCCTTCAAATAAAAATATACAAATGGATGGTTTATGTTTGTCTGATGGAACTGAAGTGGTTTTAGATCTGGAACAAGCTAATTATCTTAATGGGCAGGGTGTAGTTACTGCTCTGAACTTTATCGGTGGATGGAAGTTGTGGGGGAATCGTACTGGTTGTTATCCTGCAAATACAGATGTAAAAGACAATTTTATTTGTTTACGGCGTATGTTCAATTGGCATGCACAGACCTTTATTCAAAGTTATTGGTCTAAAGTAGATAACCCGATGAACAAACGACTTATTGATCTTGTCGTGGATAGCGAAAATATTCGCATTAATGGATTTGTTTCAAGAGGGTTCTTGCTTGGTGGAAGAATTGAATATTTGAAAGAGGAGAATCCAACAACAGATCAGATGGATGGTATTGTAAGATTCCATACTTATTTTACGCCACCGGTTCCGGCACGTGTCATTGAAAATACTATCGAGTTTGATACGTCTTATCTTGAGACGTTGTTTGGTTAATGAGGAGGATGAAAGATGAGTAATAATGTTGTTCCGGAAAAGCTAATTAACTTTAGAGCCTATAATGACGGAAATGATCTTCTTGGCGTAACTGATGTCCAGCTACCGTCTTTGGATGCAATGACCGAAACAGTAAAGGGTGCTGGTATTGCCGGTGAGGTAGACAGTCCTGTTTTAGGGCACTTTGGGAGTATGGAAACTGTACTTAACTGGCGTACTATTTCTAAACCTGGAATGAACCTGGCATCTCAAAAGGGGGTTAGCTTAGACCTGCGCGGCGCGCAGCAGTTTTACGACCCTGAAAAAAGTGAGTACGTCGTAAAGGCTGTAAAATGCGTGATCCGCGGCGTGCCGAAAAAAACCGAACTCGGCAAATTAGACGTTGGAACGACTACCGGCTCCAGCAACACCATTGAAACTAATTATATTAAAGTGATTATTGCTGGCGAAACCGTGCTGGAAGTTGATAAATATAATTATATTTCTAATATTGGCGGTACTGACTATCTTGCCGATGTCCGTGAGGCGTTGGGTCTGAATTAAAAATAAATAAAGGGGGCGGCCCGCAGAGTGGTGCCCCTTTTAAAATTTGGAGGTAAATGATGAAAGTAGATTATAAAAAACTTAAACAAGGATTGGGAGAACTAACGGGATATGATTTTGCGGCCGCAGAGCAGCAGGCAAGGATTCTTGGAGATGGTACCCCGGAAATTGTGTACTCTAAAACATTCCATGCTGTTATTGCGGCGAAGGTTTTAGGTGTCACAATTGATGATATTAAGGGTTTGCCAATTAGGGAATATGTTGCAGTGACTTCTAATGTATCAGTTTTTTTAGTAGGCACTTTGACCGATCAAGCCCTGCAGGAGTTATCCGGGAAATAGCAGTATGCTTATTTGAATATGGTAATGTTCATTTTTGGTTTAATCAACCAGTGAACGAATTAGAGAAATGGCTTGAAACAATAAGTGCCGTAAATAAAAAAAGAAAGCCCACTGCATGAATAATGCTGTGGGCTTTTAACGTAAATATTCTTTTTTTATTGGGGAACGCGAACAAACTTCGTCACAATCTTTTAATACTGCTATCACTTCTGGATCGTGAATGCCATCATATGTGTCAGGATCATAGAGGGGCTTGTAGACGCCATCATATTTAGCAGAAGAATCATATTGTAATGCTTTTTCTTCCCGTCTATTTTTTATCATTGCATGAAAGAACCCGACTATACACATCAATATAAAACCAATACAAAACAAAATTGCAAGAATAATCATAAAGCTCACCTCTTTATAGTTATTATACTATAAATTTTTAATGGAGGCAAAAAATGGCGAATATATTTACGACAGCATTTGTTATAAATGGAATGCTATCTAATAGTTTTACATCATCGACCAAGATGGCAAATTCGCAATTGACAGAATTACAACAGACTGTTAAAAGAATAGATCTTGCTCAAAAAAAATTAAATGCTGAGTTTACTAATGGAGCTATGAGCGTAGAGCAATATGAAAGAAAAATGGGTAGATATCAAGATACGCTTAATAAAACTCAGCAACAACAGAAGTTGTTACAGGATAGATTGAATAAAAAAAATATTGCAAATTCTCAGTTTGTAGAGAGACGCCAAAGTTTCTTAACTACCGCAGCTGCTATTGGCACTATTGCTCAGCCGTTCATCTCTGCAGCTCAGACTGCAATGAAATTTGAATTTGCTATGTCGAAAGTTGGTGCTATTGCAAATGCTACAGGGCCTGAATTATCTTTGTTGACGCAAACAGCAAGGTCATTGGGCGAACAAACAAAGTTTACTGCGACGCAATCCGCTGAAGCAATGAGTTATCTGGGGATGGCCGGTTGGAAGACAAATGAGATTGTTGCAGGTATGCCAGGATTATTAAATTTAGCTGCTGCCGGCAATACTGATTTAGCACGTACTGCAGATATTGTTTCTGATAATCTGACTGCTTTTGGTTTAAGTGCTGATAAAGCGCAACATATGGCTGATGTTTATGCTGTTACTATAACATCCACAAATACTAATGTGGAAATGTTGGGAGAAACGATGAAATATGCTGCTCCTGTAGCACACGCATTTGGGGCATCGATGGAGGAGACAGCCGCTTTAGCAGGTATTATGGCTAATAGTGGCATTAAAGCGAGTAATGCAGGTACAGCGCTGAGAGCTGGTTTAATTAGATTGGCCGGACCGCCTAAAATGGCAAGTAAAGCGCTAGAGCAGCTGGGGCTGTCAATGGAAGATTTGACAAATGAACAAAAAGAAGCTGCAATGGCTTTAAAAACTTTGGGTATTGAAACTGGCAATGCAGAAGGACCTCAAAAGATGGCTATCATAGTAGGCCAATTGCAAGAACGAATGAAAGGATTAAGTAAAGAAGAACAGCTGGCTATGTCGAAAGCTATTTTCGGGCAGCAGGCAGCAGCGGGGTGGCTGGCAGTACTACAGGCAGGACCTAAAGTGCTTGGTGATTTGACAAATTCTTTAGTTAACAGTGATGGTGCGTCTGAAAAAATGGCAAAGCAGATGAATGCTAATGCAGAAGGTGCAATTATACGTCTTTCTTCGGCATTTGAGTCGTTGCAAATATCATTAGCAAATGGATTTTTACCTGTCATAGCTAATGTAGGTGATTCTTTAGCTGTATGGACGGGGAAGTTATCGGCTTTAGCTACAGCACACCCAATAGTAGCACAGGGGATCATATACACTATTGGAACTTTTGGGTTATTATGGCTTACATTTAAAACGGGTAGAGCTATTATCTCCGGCTATAATGCGTTTATGGCTACCTGTGCTTTATGGCAGACGACTTTGGGAAATTGTACGGCAGTATTAAGATCAAAAACAATGCTTCTTGCCGGCACACAAAGGACTGTGGCTTTGGCAACGAAGCTGTGGAGTGGTGGAATGATGTTGGTAAATGCGGCTATGGCAGCTTGCCCTATTGGTTGGTTATTGATTGGAATCAGTTTATTAGTCGTTGCCGGAACTATTTTATACAGGCATTGGGATATAGTCAAACAGTTCTTTACAACTTTGTGGGACAGTCCAATAGCTAGAATAGCCTTTTTTGTCACTGGGCCTGTAGGTTGGATCATTGGCGCGGTTACTGCAATAATTGCTAACTGGGATACATTAGCGGCATATTGGGATTATTTTTGGGATAATCCATCTGCTGCAATATTTAGATTCACAAGTTATATTCAGGAACAATTTACAAGTGCTGAAACCTGGCTTCGCGAAAAATGGCAATCTATTAGTAATTTTTTATCTACACCTATTTTTGGCAAAGTTAATATTACGGCATCCGGTAATGGTGCAGAGGTTGCAGAAAATGCGTATGGCGGTATTTATGGCAGGGGGACATTTCTTACTACTTTTGCGGAAAACTCTGGTGAAAGCGCGATACCGCATACTCCCAATAGACGTAATATAGGATTGTTGGCCAAAACTAATGAAATCATGGGAAATCCATTGGGAACTGGTGGCGGAATAACGGCTACCTTTGCGCCGCAGATCACAGTGCAAGGGAATGCCGATACTGCTGAAATTTCAACTTTATTAGATCAAAAAATGCGTGAATTTAAAGCAATGTTGGCAGAAGTGCAGAATCAGAACAGGAGGCTTTCGTATGGCTAAAACCTATTACACAAGCCAGGGTGATATGTGGGATGGTATAGCAAAAAAGTTATATGACGATGAAAGTGGCGTAAATGCGTTGCTGGAAGTAAACCAACAATATGCTGACATAGTTGTTTTTCCAGCAGGTATTATTTTGGATGTGCCGGATTATGAAAAGCCTACTCCAACTAGTTTGTTACCACCATGGAGGCGTTAAATGGAAGCACGTAGAATATCGGTGATCATAAAATATAATAATAAAGATATCTCAGTTGATATCAGTAAATATCTAAAAATCATCAGCTATACCGATAATCTATCGGGAGAAGCCGATGATTTGCAGATAATACTGGAAGACAAGGCGGGTCTTTGGCAATCGAAATGGATGCCGGAAAAAGGTGCACTTCTAGATGCAACGCTGCAGCAAAAATATTGGCAAACTTTGTCGGAGTTACCACAAAGTTTGCGTTTGGGATTGTTTGAAATAGATGAAATAACAAGCAGTGGCTATCCGTCAGAAGTACAAATAAAAGCAGTTTCTGTGCCTGATAATAATACTCTTAGAGGTACTGAACGTAGTCGGAGTTGGGAAAAGGCAAAGCTGCAGGTAATCGCTAATGATATAGCTTCAGCTGCAGGAATGTCATTGTTTTGGGACACAGAAGAAAATCCGGTGCTGGATAGGGCAGAACAGACAGAACAGTCTGATCTGTCTTTTTTATATGCAATTTGTAAGGATAAAGGCCTGGCATTGAAAATAAGTGATAAAAAAATCATTATTTTTGATGAAGCAAAATATGAAGCGGAAAAAGCAAAGATAACAATAGTAAAACCAGGTACCGTTTATAAAAAAGAGTCTGGAATGAAATATTTGTTTGTTGGTACTGGCTACAGTTTGCGTACTAAAATTAGAGATATTTATGCTGCCTGCAGAGTTAGTTATCAGCAGGGCAGTTCAAAATCTAATATTGAGGCAACTTATACTGCTGCTGGTAAAAAGGGAAAAACATTGCAAGTAAATGAACAAGTTGAAAGTGTTGCGGAAGCATTAAATTTAGCAAAAAAACGGTTGCGCGAAAAAAATAAAGACGAAGTTACTGGATCTTTAAATATGTTGGGAAACTTTGTCTTATTATCTGGGGTTACAGTTAATTTATTAGGATTTGGAGCTTTTGATGATAAGTACTTGATAACCAGAGCATCACATGATATTGGCAGCGGTTATACGACAAATATCGATGTAAGAAGGTGTTTAAATGGATACTAATTTTATAAAAAACATAATTCGTATCGGGAGGGTATCTTCTATTGACGTCAATACAAATACTGCAAGAGTAGCTTTTTCTGATAAAGACGATTTGGTATCTGGTAATTTAATGATTGTAAATCGTGGAAGCATGGTCGACAAGGATTACTGGATACCTGATATTGATGAACAAGTTCTGTGCTTAATGCTGCCAAATAAAAGTGGGCAGGGATTAAATGAGGGTTTTATTATTGGTTCATTTTTTTCAAAAGAAGATGAACCACAGGAGAGAAGTGCTGATGTAAGGGCGATTAAATTTGGTGATGGTACTGTTATAAAGCATGATCGTAAATCAGGAAGTTTAACTGTAAATGCTACAGGTGATATTAGTATTATTGCTGCGGGAACGTTGACCATTCGCGGTGCTGCGGTGAATATAAATTAGGTTAAATATTAGAAAAAATTATGTTATAATAACCCCATAAAATGATATTTTGTGAGGTGTTAAAATGGAATTTGGCAAATATGGTCATTGCGCTATTATGGCTTTTGAACTGGTGAAAAATGAGGGAATACCTGCAAGAGAAGCGTGGCAAATTGCAGCTGAAAAGATATTTGAAGGGAAGCCGAGCAGTATTGCGAAAGGATGTCCTAAAAATGCTTTTTTGAGTTTAATGGGGCAAAATAACAGAAGAAGTAAAAATGGAACCTATGCTATGGAGGCATTAGATATCATAGATAAACTAGGAAAAGACGATATTGATAATATTTCACCAAATAAATTTTGGCGCGACTATATGGGCAAAGAAATAAGTCATAATCATCAGATCGATGTTGTTTTTGCACTTAGAAGCAAAGGGTATGTATAATAAAAAGGCACTCCTCAAGGAGTGCCTTTTTATATGGAAAATTTAATGTTTATGGTATGTTCCGGTTCTTCTATCCCAATGTCCACCGTTAGAATCCGTTCTACCTGGATGAGCAAACGCCGTAGCGGCTAAAGCTAATGTAAAAACTAAAATTAAAAATAGAGCAGTTAATTTTTTCATGAATAACACTTCTTTCTTATTTGATTTTTACTTCGCAGTTGAAGAATTTTAAATATTGACCATCAGATACCTGGATGTAACGGTCTCCTGTGAATAAATCATTGGAAATAATGGAACTCATATTGTGGCTGCTATCTCTGGAGACTTCGATATAGCTGTCTCCACCGTTAGAAGTGACTTTGTATTCTCCAGCAGGGAAATCAATACCTACTTTGTACATACAGGAAGGTAACATACCATTTTTTAATTCTACTTTGGGTGCATCTTTGGCCGCATAGATAGTACCACGTTGTACTTTTAGATATTGACCGTCTTGAACTGTAATAACACTTCTGTTTTTAAAGACATCATTTGCTATGATACTGCTGAAATTACCAGTTGAATCGCTGGCCAGTTCAATATAACTGTCGCCATTTGAGATAACAACGTACTCTCCGGCAGGCAAGTCTTTACCAATTTTATATTGGCCTGCTGAATAAGTTTTTACTTTAGGTGCGTCTTGCGTGGCTTTAGTCGTAGCTGAGGAAGAAGTTGATTTTGTAGAGTTATCTCCTGCACAACTTCCAATTAAAACCAGTAAAACGATAAGACTTGCTCCCCATTTAAGGATTTTTTTTCAACATAAAAACATCTCCAATTCTTTATCATTTTTATCATTATAACATATTTTTCAAAAACTTCACAAATATTATATAGAATAAGTGATGGTTATGAAATAATAAAACACTTGATTTAGGGCTAGTAAAAGCGTGTATATATTGCAATCGAGAGTAAATGGTAGATAATCGCTAACTAAAGTGTCCTTATTTTAAGGGCGCTTTTTCTATATACAAAAATACTTAAAGGAGGTGGGTAAATTGCAGGCGACAAGATTAGGCGATACTGATACAGGACATGATGCTTGTCCAGGGACTGTGCTTGTGAGTGCAAGTACGAATGTAATAATTAACGGTAAAGGTGCAGGACGTGTCGGCGATAGTTATGCTCCGCATGGATGTATCGTGCATCCAGCACATACAGCGCATATCACCAGCGGCAGCAGCACAGTTCTTATTAATGGACTGCAGGCAGCAAGGGTAGGTGATCCGATAGACTGTGGAGGCAGTGTCGCTTCTGGAAGTCCGGATGTAATCATAGGAGGTTAATATGCAAGTTGGATCTATGGGAGATATCCCTTTTGTTGTGACATATGGTAAAATTCGTACTTTTAGTGATTACGGCCGCAGTGGTTCGGGCCGCTGGGCAAAGCACGATTTGATTGGTCGTAAACCTGTAATGGAGTTTTTAGGGCCTGACGTTGAAAAAGTTAGCATGAAGATCCAGCTGCGCACTGATCACGGCATAAATCCCGAAAGCGAACTGGGGAGGCTGAGGAAAATGAGGGACACAGGCGCAGTTTTTCCGTTTATTTTAGGTGGCGCGCCGGTATCTGATAATTATTGGTTGCTGGAGGATATAGGGGAAAACGTAAGCTATTGGCGGGCAGGCGGTAAAATACTTTCCGTTAGCGTCGATATTACATTGACTGAATATTCTACAGAGGAGGTGCGCTGATGGATTTTGAACTTACTGCGGGAGAAAGAGTTGACGTAGATTTTGCCCCAAAAAATGTGCAAATGGAAATTTTACAAAATTGCAGTACAATACTTAGCACGTCTAAGTTTAGCGTACCGTTAGACCGTGACTTTGGCATTGATGCAAACTATGTAGATGCTCCGCTGTTATCGGCTAAAGCGAAAGCAGAAAGTGAAATATTTGCTGCATTAAAAAAATATGAGCCGCGAGTTACGGTAAAACAAATTACATGGCGCTCTAATGCGGAGGGCGTTTTAAGGGCGAAAGTGAAGGTGGTCATAAATGAAACTTAGTGATCTGCCGGACATTGAATTTGTTAGTGCAGACGAACAAGAAATATTATCGGATATCATAAAGCTTTATACGGAAATAACCGGGAGAACCCTTGCACAAGGTGATCCTGTCCGGTTATTTTTATGCGTGATTGCGGCCATTATCCTGATGCTGTGCAATAAGATCAACTACACCGGCAAACAAAATCTATTGCGATATTCGGCAGGTGCCAACCTGGATCACTTGGGCGTACTTGTCGGGGCAGAACGTATTGGCGCCAAGGCCTCTGTTACGACAATTAAAATAACCCTGTCGGATGTGCGGTCCGTTGCGACAAACATTCCAGCAGGTACGCGGGCGACAGCTGGAGATAATGTGTTTTTTGCTATTGATCAGGATGCAACGGTCATAGCTGGACAGTTGGATGTTTCTGTAGCGGCTACCTGTACTGTGGCTGGTGTTCTCGGTAATGGCTATCTGCCGGGAGAAATCAATAAGATTGTTGATCCAATTCCGTACGTCGCTGGAATGGTCAATACCACAACGTCGGAGGGAGGTTCAGATGTCGAGAGTGACGATTCTTTGCGTGAGGCTATTCGCGAGGCTCCGGAGGGATTTTCGGTAGCTGGACCAGTGGGCGAATACATTAAAATTGCCAAACGAGCTTCGTCTTTGATTGTTGATGTATCGGTAATATCACCGGAGCCGGGGCAAGTACTGATAACACCGCTACTTGTAGGCGGTGGAATACCGGGAAAAGAAATGCTGGATATCGTAGAGGCAGCGTGCAGTGATAGATCTGTAAGGCCGCTCACTGACCATGTGCATGTGGCTGCTCCGGAGGTTGTCAATTATGATCTTACACTCACGTATTACATTGACCGGGCAAATGAAGCTAAATCTGTTGCCGTTCAAAGCGCGGTAGCGAAAGCGGTGGAGGATTATATCGATTGGCAAAAATCTAAGCTTGGCCGTGATATCAATCCGGACGAGTTAATCTGTCTTATTAAAAATGCTGGCGCCAAGCGAGCGGTTATATCTTCGCCTACTTTTCGGATCGTTGCTGATAACCATGTAGCGATAGCTGAAAATGTTAATGTTACATTTGGGGGGCTAGAAAATGAATGATCTGCAAAATCTGAATTTAATCGAGTTGCTACCCACTAGCATTGCAAGCAACGAAACGATAAGAAATATCTGTAATGCCATTGCAGAAAAATTACAAACGATTAATGAAAAAGCTGAATTAGTTTTGTTACTGCCACGATTGGATCAGTTGCCGGAAACATTGGTGGATGAACTAGCTTGGCAATATCATGTTGATTTTTATGATTATGCGGCAGATATCAATAAAAAAAGGGCATTAGTGCGCAAGGCCATTGACTGGCATCGGAGAAAAGGCACTCCTGCTGCAGTAGAGGAAGTATGTACAGCTGTTTTTAAATCAGCAAAAGTTTATGAGAATTGGGAATATGGTGGGAAACCATATCATTTTCAGGTAAGAATGATTTCAGAAGGCATTCCAGATAAATCTGTTTTGGACAATTTGTATAGGGCAATTAAAGAAAGTAAGAATGTTAGGAGTTGGCTTGACGCTTTAAGTTTTGACCGTCAAATAGCTGGCTCCTTATTTGTTGGAGGGGTCTATTCTTCAATGAGAAAAGTGGAGATTTTCCCATCACAGATAAAACCACAGATTTTAAATATCAATAATTATTTTGGAGCTGCAATCTATGTACACAAAGGAGTTGAAGTAACATGCCAAACTGGGCAAATTTAATGTTGACTAAACAAGGAAAGGTATTACAGGCAAAAGCTATTGCTGGTAGTACATTAACGATCACTAAGATGAAATTGGGTTCTGGTATTATTCCAGATGGAGTATCGCCAGAAGATCTTACTGATTTGATTCAACCCAAACAAGCTTTAGGATTAACGGCAATCAGTGTTAATGGTGGATTAGCTAAAATTCAAAGTATTGTTACTAATGCTGAACTTTCAGAAGGGTACTATATTCGTGAATGTGGTGTATTTGCAAATGATCCTGATGTTGGGGAAATAATGTATGCAATAATGACAGATACCTCCCCTGATTTTCTGCCTTCCGCATCAAGCTCTGTTGTGATTTCAGAAGAATTTAGTATTAATGTAGTAACGGAAAACATGGCGAATATAACAGCAATTATTGATCCTGAAGGTATAGTAACAGTGGCTAATGCAAGAAAAATTGCAGAGGATAAAGTTACTGAGCATAATGAAGATACAGAGGCTCATCCAAATGACTTTAATTTAAAAGGCATTACTATTGGCAAAGATAGTGTTATTGCAACTAAAAAGGGAGATTTACTAACTCTTTTGGCAGGTAAAGGAATTAATTTACTTAGTGATATTAAAAATAAGATAATCACGATCGTTGGAAAAAGTAAGAATGCATGGAATCCGAATGAGGAAATTATAGCTGGAGATATAAGATATACCGAAGACGGTAATGGTCCAAGCTGGGCTTATTTGTTATGTAAAACTGCAGGAACTACAAGTTCCGTTGAACCGATTTTAGAAGCTAATGCTGTTGTAGGACAGGAGATAAATGACGGCAGTGTTGTATGGACGGTACAAAATATTAGGCCTACTGCTTTAGATTCATATCCTGTAGGCAGTATATATATGTCTGTAAATTCGACATCACCTGCAGATCTTTTTGGCGGTACGTGGGAGGCAATGCCGGCAGGACGTGTTTTGCTGGCACAGGGCACATCAGAATGGGGCGTAGAATACCAAGCTGGCAGTACCGGTGGCGAACACGAACATCAGTTATCTGTCGGGGAACTGCCAGAACATGGACACATCGCAACATGTAGCACTAATGGGGAACACGTTCATACAGCACCTACTTATAACGGTTCTGGTGGTGCTCCTAATGGTAGGATATCCGAAGTTGATAGGGTTGATAGATCAAGCACAGTCACTGTAGATAAGGCTGGTAGCCATAGTCATACCATTTCTGTTTCAGATACTGGTAAGAACTTGTCCCACAACAATATGTCCCCATATTTATCAGTTTATATATGGAAAAGAATTGCTTAAGCAGTTCTTTTCCAGCAGAAAATTGATATAAAAGGTGGCATATTTTGATGAGGTTGATTGTTCCCTGCAACTGAAACATTAACACTAGGTGTAATATTAGCATGAATGTTGAGATAATTTTGAGTATGTCCTCCACCACCCCCAGTTAATCCCTTGCTACCTTTAGTAACTGTTAAAATCCCTGAATAAGAAGGGCTATCTGCTCCAACAAAATATCCGGCACTTCCTGTTAAATTAACTGTGTTTGATACTATTTCATGAAAATGACTCGGCAGTTCCCCGACAGGGGGTTAAGCGGTACGTTTCCAGAGATATACAGCTAAATAAGGTTGTAGGTTATTATGGGCAATATTGCTACCGGTTTCAGCAATAGTAACGACGTGGGAATGGCTTCCTGAAATGTTTGTTGATTTTGTACCAATTCCTGATTTATTTTCACCTCGCGAAAATAAATCTTGGTTGGGGAAAAAATCAGAATTATATGAGTTGTTGATTGATAGAGTGTGAGAGTGTTCGCCTGTAACAGTACACGTAGTGTTATGCCCATGCGCAGGCAGTTCCCCGACAGTTTTATGCGGTACGTTTCCACATAAACACAGCAACGTAAGGCTGCATATTATTGTGTGGCATATCAGAACCGGTATTTTTGATATTTGCAGTATGGGTGTGATCACCAGCATTTTCGGTATAGACGCCATTTGCAGTAGAACGATAGGCGTCAGCTACACCGTTAGATCCTTCTTCGTTATAGTTGCTATATATTCCATGTTTATGATTTCCAGCTGACGATATCGTTATATTATGCTCGTGACTTGGCAGTTCCCCGACAGCGCTTTAGTCAATTCGATACCATATGTAAACCGATAAAAACGGCTGCATATTGTTGTGTGCAAAATTGCCACCAGTTTTATTAATAGAGATAGTATGAGAGTGATTACCTGTTTCTGATGTGCTTGGCGAACCCTTAATACCACCTGCAGCCCCAGCAACATATGGTGCGTCACGACCTTCGTCATTATAGATATCTATCTTATGTTGATGTAGACCGTTGTTACTACAAGTTACATCATGCTCATGTTCTGGCAGTTCCCCGACAGCTTTATGCCGTCCGCTTCCACATATAAATTGCAAGCCAGGGCTGCATGTTATTGTGAGCTGTTCCGCTGCCAGTATCGCCAATGGTTAAGGTGTGGCTGTGCAAGCCTGCCGCAGGGCAGGTGTATCCCATATTAGCACTCATATTACGGTGCATACCGGGATTACCACCGTCGCTGTATAAATTAAATTTATGGCTGTGTTCACCATCTGTACTAATCGTAGCCTGATGACTGTGCTTTGGCAATTCTCCGACAGGCTAATCAACCTTTAAATTATGCTGCTCTTTTCCACATATAGCAGCTCAAATACGGCTGTAAATTATTATGGGATATATTACTGCCGGTATTACTAACTGTGGCTGTGTGAGAATGAGAAACATTTATATTAGCGTTATTACTATAACCATTTTTTACATCGCCACCGGTGTCAAAACTACCACCGCTAAGCGAAACAATACCAGTGGCATTATCAAAACCACTGTAAGGGCTTAAACTCAAAGTACCTATAAGGTCTGATGTGCTAATGCTGACACTATGATTATGCGAAGGCAGCTCTCCGACAGTTCTCAGGACACTCTTTGCCACATGAAAACAGAAATATAAGGTTGCAAATTGTTATGGGCTCTGTCATTACCGGTATTGCTTATAGCAATAGTATGGATATGGGAACCTGCTGTATTGGTCGAATTGGTATATGTGCGATCACCATCACCACCGCCGGGAACACCTCTGTCAGATTCGTAAGAACGACCAAAGGTAAATGTATGTGAATGATCTCCTGCCGTGTTTGTGCTAGCAGTATGTGTATGTTCTGGAAGTTCTCCGACAGCACTTTAAACTGTTCTACGCCACATATAACAGCTTAAATAAGGCTGCATAGTATTATGGCTTTTTCCTTCCCCTGATTTATCAACGGTAACCGAGTGAGTATGGCTACCAGACGATCCTGTATTGTATGTGCTGCTAGTATCTGTACGTTTATAATAACTTGCATTATCTGTATATTTGGTAGCCCCACCATCTCTGCCAACGACAGTATGCGTATGATCACCAGTTGAATTTGCAGTAGCATTATGCCCATGTGCAGGAAGTTCTCCGACAGCTTTTTATGCCGACCTGCGCCAGCAATAAACAGCAATGTATGGCTGCATTATATTGTGACTTTGGCTATTTCCTGTATCAGAAATTCTAAGTGTATGAGCATGACTGCCTGCAGAACCAGTTTTTCCATCGGCAAAGTGATATTTTGCATAGTTGTTTCCTGAATGCCCGTCAATCGGACCTAAACTACCTGCTGTATGCGTATGTTCTCCATCTGTGCTGATTGTAGCTGTATGGCTATGTGCAGGTAGTTCTCCGACAGGCTACTATGCTGTTCTACGCCAACAATAAACAGATATATAAGGCTGCAGGTTATTGTGTGGATAATTAGAGCCAGTGTTACTAATAGTTACGGTATGAGTATGTGTACCAGCTTGTTCGGTTGTTTTTGTGCCTTGATTAGAACGCCATGAAGCTGATCCCGGTTCTGTACCACCTGCGTCGTATTCTTTTACAAAAGTAAAAGTATGCGCGTGATTCCCGCTTGTACTAACCGTTACATTGTGGTTATGTTCAGGCAGTTCTCCGACAGAAAAATAAGAAAGGATGATAACTTATGAAATGTTTTCAAATATTGAACAGTGAGGTTTTAATAATTAACGAGGAAAAGATGTATAAGGATAGCCCTGATAACTTCATTATTGACGGCGGTAACTTACAGGCTGGCGAGGTAACATTAAGCGAGGTAATCTATGACGACCAGCAGAGCCATGCTGTCGTAAATGGTGATTTTTGCGATAAACCGATTAAAGCCATCGAGGATAAAATCGCTGCTATTGATTCCTATATAGCTGCTAAAGCTGCCAGGGAATATGTGCCACCGACACTCGAAGAACTTCGTGAACAGGCATTAAACTACCAATATCAAAAATATGATGCTCAAAAGCATGCTATCGTATGGCTACAAGACGGCAGCGGCTACGGCTTCGATTGTAATGACGATGATCAGAACAACTGGCAGGTTGCTTTGACACTTATGGAAAACGATATCACGATGTACAGGGTTTATCCAGATAAAAATAATCTGTCTAAAAAGTCATTTTTAGAGGTAACGCGTGATCAGATGATGGAAGCAGGAAATCTTGTAAAAGCGCAGCAATATGCGGCTTACAGCGGATTTGAAAAAGTGAGTGCCGAAATTGCTAATTGCACAACAGCAGAACAGTTAAAACCATATTTGCCAACAGAAAGCGCATAAATACTGCTTTTATAAAGATTGTGTGTGATGAAAATCATCACACACAAATTACTTACGTTTTAACGGCTTTATTAATGGATTTTCAAGGTATTGCTGTAAAAAATCCTTGCAAATTACTTACAAAAGGTCAATAGCCTTTTTTAGCTGGCGTAGATTTTTATGGGTATATGTGCCGTCAGTAATATCCTGTGTAGCATGGCCTAATATTTTTTTGATAGATAACTTATTAGCTCCTTTATCATCTAACCATGTAGCGCAAGTATGGCGGCACTCATGTGGTTTATGTTTGCAGCGAGTAACTTTCATAACCTTGTCAAAGATGCGTAGAAAGCGGTGGTATGTCAGTTGCTTTCCGTCTGGGTCTGTAATAAGAGTTTTCCCTGGACGCTGCAGCCAATAGTCATAATATTGCACGATCTTTTTGCTTATAGGTACTAGCCTGTTTCTACCAGCCTCGGTTTTACTTTCTCGTATCCGGTAAAATCGGGAATGCAATTTGACATCGTTTTTTTCAACTGCTAAAAATTCGCTTGGCCTTGGTCCGCTATAACACATCATTATTACGATCATTGCATAAGGCGCTAGAGGATCATTACTGTCAGCAAGAGCTTTTACCCGATTGAGCTGGCGCGTGTTAAATGGCTGTTTTATTTTATTTCTTTTCGGCAAATCTACATCTACGAACCGTGATATATCTGCAGTAGGCGGTATGATTTGATACTTAACGGCATAGTTATAAATATTATGATATAGTTGCCGTACTTTTTTCTGTGTAGCATGGCCAATACCTTTGTCTGACAGTTTTTTTATTACGGCCTGCAAATCGGCAACTTTAAGGCTGGTAAGAGGCTTATTGTGCAGAGGCTTGCAATATCCAAAAATTACTTCATAATTTTTGACCGTGACGCTGGCGATCTTAGCTTTACGTTCTGCCATTTCCAGTTGATAGGCTTCACCGAAAGTAATCAAAGACGGGAGATAAATAGACGGGTCTTTATTGCAATCAGCCAAAAAGATTAAGGCTTCTGCATGTGTTGGAAAATAACCGATGTACTTGGATCTACCGTTAATTGTTTTAAGTACGGCCCAAGGCCTACGACGGCTACCGTGCAAAAAAATAATACTGCCAAAGCCATTTGGTAGTTTCATGCGTTTTCTTTTTTTAGTATTCAAAATATCAGCTCCTTTAGGAGCATTATACAGGAGGCAAAAATGAACTGGGAATCTTTTAAATTTGCGGCTATCGGAGCTGCTCAAACTTTAGCACAAGGTTGGTCATATAAAGCCTTAATAGCGGCAATGTTGGCTATGATTTTGCATAAGCACGCTATATTGTTTTATAGCTTTGCTTTTTTAGTATTTATTGATTGTTTTACAAAATGGGTATCGATATCCTATCTGCATCTAAAAGATAGTGGTATTGAAAATCCGACTATCCTAGAATCTATTAAAGGAATAAAAAAAGCCAGAGCTGCCAAAAAGATAAAAAGTGAAGTTATGAAACACCGTTTCCTTGGAAAAATCGGTGTTTATTTAATTTGTGCGTTGTCTGCAGCTGTCGTTGATGTAGTTATGAGAGTTTTAGATAAACCTACTTGGGCAGTTATGACGGTTATTGGATATCTTGTTGTAACTGAGCTACTTAGTATTATCGAAAACTTAAATGATGCTGGCGTGGAAGCTATGAGTGGATTGATTGTTTTTGTTAAAAAGAAACTATGATTTCTAAATTTTTTATGGAGTGTGATTAATATGGCTTTGTATGTAAGTAAACATTGGAGCGTAACGGAGTGGGATTGTCTGCAACGTAGCAGGAATGAGTATGCATGGGACGAAAATGGTCGACTATGTACAAATGATGAAAAGACTGCTAACTTATTTCGGTTGCTTGATATGCTGAGGGATTGGAATTCTAATTGGGTTATTAATACTACTAATGCTGGTTATAAAAGTGGCTTTCGAACTATAGAAGTGAACTTAGCTGTTGGTGGAGAACCTAACAGCTATCATACTCGTGGCTGTGCAGCCGACATCCATATTTCGGGACAGGACGATACTGATACCGCATTGGCAGATACGGTCATTGCTGCAGCTAAAGCATGGAGCATTGAAGATCAGCTGGGGATTGGTTATTATGGCGATTGGATTCATGTGGATACCAGGGGCTACAGTAGCAGGTGGTGACGAATGTGTATGAAAAAATCAAAAGTTGGATATCTAATAATCGCTTTCTTGTTGGTATGGGCGTTGGCGCAGTTCTTTTTCTTGCCTGTTACCTGTTCAGCCGAGCCGGCATACATGATAACGGAAAGCGAGCTGGCGACACTGGAACAAAACTCAACCAGGCAATTGGAAATCAGCAGGAAATTAGCGCTGGAATTACAGATAGCAAGGGAACAGCAGACGCTATCGGATCAAGCATCGAGCGAAGCCAAACTGCAAATAAATCAGCTGCAGAAGCAGTTGACAGAGCTGGAAGCCTGGTCGAAGAAGCAGGAAGAATTGCAGCAGAAAATCTTGAAATCCTTGCTACCGTCCGCGCCAGGGGTTCTGCGGGAGATCGGAGCCAAGATTGATATTGATCACTATGTTACAGGTATCAGCTACGGAGTGAGCCGCCGGATAGGTAGCAAATATATAGGATTTCGAGGCGAGTATGATTGGCAAGATAAAAAAACTGGTGTGTGGGTAACATATGCGTACTAAAGAAAGCCTGACTATTACTTAATGTAGTAGTCAGGCTTTCTTTTTTATTATAAAATTAAGAAGTAGAAAAAATGTCGTCTTATGTAGAGGTATAAAATGAGATTGTGGCATGAAGAATTAATACCATTATTACCAAGGCAACAGCTACTTGGGCAGCATCGTGAATGTTGTGCTATGCGAGGTAACGGTTGGGGTAAAAAGCATAGAGTGGTAGATTATGTGTTTAAGCATAGTTTGCATGATCTTGAGTTGTATCATGCAAAGGTTATGCAGGAGATGTTTAATAGGGGTTATAAAGTAAGTAGTGAGTGGTTTTATAGGAATTATAGGGGAAAGCATATTAACACTGTTCCAAATGACTTAATACCTTTAATAAAAGAAAAAGTATATTTAGAACATGATGAAGTATATATGCACGAATGTTTGGAAAATTTAGCGAAAAAGGGAATCATTATTGAAAAATCAAACTTAAGATAAGTGAAACTTGAATTTCTATAAAATAAGCCTGTATATAACATATAGGCTTATTTTATGTAAATGTAAAACTAAACTAAAATACATAAGTGTTACTATATTAAGAAAATAGATAATGCGAAGAACAAAAAGTATATATGTTTGAATGCTGATGATAAAAAATGCACGAATTAAATAAGTATGTATAATACGGATTTGAAGTAAATATTAATAAATATAAAAGTATACTAACTATTTGTTTATTGAACAGAAAAAGTTAAAAATATATAATATAGAAAAGTAAGAGAGCAATATATTGTATTATTGAAAGCTATATAGAGTGAAAGTATATGTGGGGGGGACATGCGTTTGCATGGAACTTTCATAGCCTACCTCTCTCAGATAATAATTCTGAGGGAGGTAGGCTTTTATTTTTACAAAAAGAAAGCGGACTTTACTGGTCTGGTTTAATGGGGGTGAATATGCAAATAAATGTTACTACCGATTATGCGATAAGAATAGTTTTGTATCTGGCTATACAAAACAAAGTCACTACCTCCAAAGATATCGCTATGGCAATGGGGATTCCTAAGAGCTATATTTTTAAAATTACTAATAAACTAATTGCAGCAGGGATTATCCAAAGAATCGTGGGTGCTAAAGGCGGTTTTATATTGGACAAGAGGGTTGAAGAGATATCCATGTATGAAATTTTCAAAGTTATGGAAGCGACGGTGAAGATAAACCGTTATTGGGAAGGAGATGATTACTGTAAATGCTTTGAAACACAAAACTGCTCGTTAAGAAAATTTTATTCCATGATGCAAAGTAGTTTGGAAAACATGTTGAAAGCAACAATGATTAAAGATGTATTGGACATAAACAAGTAAGAGGTGAGATATGCTGGGAAAAGAAACATATTTATTTTTAGAAAATACGAGTAAAAGATGGCATGAGCATCAAAATAAAGCTCTAAAAATGTTCTTGGTTCAGGCATTATGACGAAGTAAGGAATGAAAATAATGAAGTTAGAAGCATTTGAAGAATCAAGTGAAAGGGATAAATGTGGGCATTTAGGCGGATTGGTAATGACGTGCCCGATTTGTGGTAAGGAGTTTGGTTGTAATAAAGCTTACCATGTATATACAGCTTTAGTTAAACGCAGACGGCAGTATTATTGTAGCTACAGCTGTTATAAACAGCGGCCCAATCCAAAAGAAAAAAGGTGATGGAGGTAGATGGAATATGTTGGTTAAGGCATAAAGGTCAAGAAGTAGTTCGGGTTTATTTTATTCTAATAACTTGTAAGTAATAAATTAAACATTGAGTAAAAAAATTTGAAGGAGGGGTCACTTTGAGAAAGAAACTTGTTATTTTATCTGGTCTGATTGCTGTTAATAGTTTGAGTTATGCGTCTGGCTATGACTGGCAGACACCAACTGAAAACAACTGGCATGTTGTTATTGCCAATGGGGAGATGAATTACGCAGATGGAACGATCCTTGGTGGTAATGGTACAGCTGCAGCTCCAGAACCGTCCGTTATCTCTGCGGATAAGGGTGGCGTTGCAAAAATTATTTCCCCAGGGACTCTTAATTTAATAGTTCGTCCAAAACCTGGCATGACACACAGCTGGTTATATGGGGTATATGCCTATTCTTCCACGGGCGGAACTACGACCAGTCAGACGACAGAGTTGACTTTTGATACAAAACTTAATGTTGATATGGAAACTTCTGTTTCCCAAAATACTGGTGGAGAATCTCTAGGCGCAGCGCTAGATATTACGGCTCATGCGACAGATGGTACTGTACCTGGGGCAGGTGCTATTACTAAAGCTAATTTTAATGATGATGTAAATATTAAAGTTGTGAATAAGACGGAAACTACCGGAAGCGGCTGGAATCCTTCCTCTGTGGAAGGAATTTCGATGAGCAGTTTTTCCGGTGGCAGGAATGAAGTCGTATTCAATAAAAAACTTGATATTTCCGGTAGCGTGGATACTCAAAATAAACATATTTACGGTATCAGGTATGAGGATCAGGAAGAAAATGGCAAAGGTAGCCTGTTACTGTTAAAAGGAGATACTTCGATAAATGTTGAATCACTGCATGGTGGGCGTGCATGGGGGGTTATTTCCCAGGCGGCCGGGGGAACACAATCATTCGAAACGGAAAAGGGTACGGCTTTAAAAATCAGGACAGTACAAAAAGGTGGGCAAAACTATGCTGAGGCACTTAAATTTAACGCTTTCAAGATGAATGAAGGAGTCGGTAGTCAGAATGTAAATATACAGGGCCCTGCTGATATAACTTCTGCGGGAGATTATTATGCTGTCTCCGTGGCAACTAATGTCATCGATAACAGCAGACAGAAGATAGTTTTTGGTGATGAGCTTGCGGCTACCGCTGCTTCAACAAAGTTTTGTTACGGACTGAGAATGGACAGTAAAAACGAGGGTGTTTCTGACATTACCGTTGCAAAGGATCTTCGTATAGAAGCTGCTTCGGGCTCAAATGCTTACGGTATTTATGGAACCTCTGAAGCTGCAGGGCATAACTCACTTGCAGTTAACGGTAAAGGTGATATCAAAACCTTAAGTGAAAGCTCATGGGCTTATGGCATATACAATTTTGCGAAGACCGGCGGGATAAGAAATATTGCTTTTAATGACGGGCTGATTATCAACGCTTCTTCAATCCAGGAAAGTGCGGTTGCCATTCGTGCGTTTACTGACGGCTATGAAGGCGGCATGAGTAAGGTAACGGCAGAAGGAAACATAGATATCAATGCTAATGACGGCATCAAAGGCTGGGCAGCCTGGAGCGACGGGAATGGTTCTGAGATTGCTCTTAACCAAGCAGGAAGAGGACTGGTTAAGGGTGAAGGCATCAGTTTTGCTAATAATAGCGGCAGGATATTGTGGAACCTGAACAAATCCGGATCAGTGCTGAAGGGTAATTTGGGAGCGCAGAATAACGGGTTTGTTGAATTAAAAATGGAACAGGAAGGAACTGTTTATATCGGCGCGGCAACAAATAATCAAGGAAATGCATCAGGGAAAATAGACATTCGCGCAATCAATGGATCTGTATGGAAAATGACAGGTGATTCATCTGTTACAAATGTGGTTTTAAATAACGGCGCTTTAATAGACATGACTTATGCTTCCGGGTTCCAAAAAATTGAAACAGACGACCTTCAAGGTGTTGATGGAATGTTCAAACTTGACATAGATGCCAGCACAAATGTTGATAACAGTGACAGGATTTATGTGAAGGGAATGTTTACTGGCAGCCAGTATCTAGATTTAAATGAAGTTGGGCATGGGAACCTTGATGGTGCAGAGGGAACTGTGTTGGCAACAGTAAACAATAACAATGGTACCTTCTTGGCGAAAGATGGAGAAGGAACGCTCTATTGGAAGCGTTATGAACTTGATAAGCAGGTAACTGCTGATACGAGCGGAAACTATACTACGGACTGGTATCTGAAGAAAATTACAAATATAGAGAACCCTACTACCAGCACGGAGATCATAAATGCTTCCAATGGACTTAATTACCATACTTGGCGTACAGAAAATGACAAGCTGTTGCAGCGCATGGGTGAACTGCGTCATAATGGTGAAGAATCTAAAGGTGCTTGGTTCAGAGTGAAGGGCAGTAAGATTGGTCGTGGCGGCAAGTTTGGTTTTGACAATAAATATACTGCATATGAGTTGGGCTATGACGAAGTTGCCAAGCGTACAGTAGATAAAACCCGTTATCAAGGTGCAGCTATCAGCTATACTGATGGTAGCAGCAGTTACAGCAGAGGTAGCGGAGACAACAGCAGTAAGGCGATCAGTTTCTACAATACCGAGATCGGCAGCAAGGGCCATTATCTGGATTTGGTGTTAAAAATCAGCAATATGGATAACGATTTTACAGTGTATGACACTAACAGTAACAAGATCACTGGTGATTTTAACAATACCGGCGTAGCATTGAGTGCTGAATATGGAAGGAAAAATGCTTTAAAAAATGGCTGGTATATTGAGCCGCAGGCACAGTTCACACTGGGTTATTTAGGCGGTGACAGCTACACAGCCAGCAATGGTATTGAAGTAAACCAAAGTGGCATTAAAAGTACGGTTGGACGTGTTGGCTTCAATATTGGTAAAGAAATCGGGAGCAAAGGTATCTTCTATGCTAAAGCTAACCTGCTACATGAATTCGGTGGTAGCTATAATGTTACGATGACCGATAGTACTGGTCGCGTGAAGGTGAGTGACAGTTTCAACGATACCTGGTTTGAGTATGGCGTAGGTGCGGCTTTTGCATCTGGTAAAAACAGCCATGTTTATTTCGATGTAGAACGCAGCTCAGGAAGTGATTTTACAAAAGACTGGCAATGGAATATAGGCGCACGATGGAGTTTCTAAATTAAGTATAAAAAATAAGCTATCTACTTTATGTTGTAGATAGCTTATTTTTTATATTGTAAAACGCAATTGCACCCTCGTTGCACCCAAAGGCACACGGTTTTACTGCACCCGAGAAAATAAAAAAGACGCAGAACAAGTCTACGTCTGTCTTTTCCATTGGTACGCCCGAGTGGAATCGAACCACCGCACACGGCTCCGGAGGGCTTATTGCAAACTTGAAAACCATTGGTATAACTAGCTTTGTTGATTTGCGGTCGCAGTTTTGGTCGCACTCTTTGTTTTTTTCTTCTGAAAAAGGTCTATTATATGTCTGTTAAATCCTGGCATTGCATGTCCATACATTTTAAGTGTTGTGTTTGCATCAGCGTGTCCAAGACACCTTGATACTTCTAAGATGGGTATATCTTTGGTGAGTGCTGCTGTTGCAAATGTATGCCTGAATGTGTGGATATTTTTATTTACTCCGGCCAACTCACATATCTTTACCCAAGCACGTCGGATATTTCCATAGTTAAGGGCTTTGCCGCTTTCGGTACAAAATACGAAGCCGTTTATATAAGTGATTTTACCACTTGTCTGCATAGCTTTTAGTCTTTCTATGCATGCATCATAGACAATCGGAATATAACGTATACCGGCTTTTGTTTTAGGATCATGGAATACTTGACCAGTACCACTGTCTTTTGCGCGTTGTATACAAATTTCTCTTTTATCAAAATCAATATCTTCCCATTTTATTGCAAGAAGTTCACCTATCCTGCAGCCAAGTACAAGGAGCAAATAAAATAATGTGTAGTATTTTTTATAGTATTTATTGGTCCGTAGTACACGGAAGATGCGAAGCAGTTCACTAAAAGAAAATACTGACATTTCTTTATATTTGATTTTCACCGGTTCAACAGCTTGCATTGGATTATATTGTACCATTCTCAGAGCCACAGCTTTCTTGTAAGCGGCGAAAAGTAACTTATGTATCTTACTTATTGAAGAGGTACTTAAAACACCGTCATAGCTATTATACAGCTTTTGTATTTCTTTGCCGCTGAGTTGGTCGATTGGTATATGCGCAATAGGAGCAAGCTTATTAGCACTTTGTTTTTGCCTTGCAAAACTGTTGCTGCGCAGGTGTGGTTTTTGATATGTTTCTAAAAATTCTATTACCCATTCTCCAATGGTAATAGAAGAGGATGTAAGATTTCCTTTATCACGTTCTGCCCGTATTTCTTTCTTAAATTCTTTGGCTTCTTTTTCGGTGGCAAAGCGTTTACGGTGACGTTTACCGTCGTTGTCACAATAGTCGTAACAATATTTTTTTCGTGCTTTGTCGTACCATATTGTTCCGTCGCCGTACATTGCTTCACGTCCTTTTTTATTATATTTTTAGGGATGTTTTTACAAACTTATAAGGTAAGACTGTATATCAGACAGCTCACGTTGAATGTAGCGCAAGTCGTCAGATACATCATCTATACCAGATTGAATAAGCCAAAGGCTATCAATTTCTTGTGATATTAAATTTATTTGATACGCTTGGAAACAAAGCATACATATGATAATTAATAACAAAATGTTAGTAAGATTAATAGTGTTAATTTTAAATTTATTATCCATAATTTAGTGCCTCTATACTTATAGTTTTTATTAAATTCATTTATGACGTTGAGCTTCAAGTTCATCAACAAAACAATAGTTATCAAAGTCATTATTTATAATATGCTCCTGCTCATGCAGAAGAGTTTTTCTGTTTGCTTCATAGGTAAGACGTGCATTCAAGACACATATTTTTTCTCCATCCGCATTTGTAACGCAATATCCACCTATTTTGCAAGGAAGGTCTGCAAGAACCACCCTTGATATCATGGTTATCACTCCTGTTACTCTTCGTATTCTTCTTTCTTTTTCATTCTTGAAATGAGTTCTGCAGCTACTTTTAAATCTTCCGGAGATACATTTTTGGCCGCATCAAATAATATACGCATACCTGGATTTTCATAAAGTTCTTGGGCCATCTTTGCTGCCTCAGGATCAATGTAATAACCCTGTTTTTCGGTAAGGCCATTATCTTCAATGAGATTACTTTTTTTTAATCCAAAATGATCTGCTATTTTTTGAATGGCACCCATTCGCGGTTCTTTTGCACCACTTTCCCATGTAGAAACAGCCTTATCCGTAACTCCCGCGATAAGGGCCAAATCTTTTTGAGATAGTTTATATTTTTCTCTTAGTAATTTTATGTTCTCTTTTATTCCCAATGATTTCACCTCTTTTTATATAATACACTGAAAGTAGAAGAAAATCAATGATGATATGGGAAAAATCTACTTTTAGCGGTTGACAATCTACTGAAAGTAGATTAGAATATTATCAGAGGCAACACATAGGAGGCGATAAAATGGAAGATATTTCGTTAAAACAAGCCAGGTTACTTAGAGAAAAGACACAAGATTATATGGCGGAACTTCTAGGAATCCATGTTCAAACGTATCGTAAACTTGAACAAAACCCAGATAATGTTACCGTTGGTCAAGCAAAGGTTATTTCGAAAAACTTAGGCTTTCCGTATGATACTATTTTTTTTTAACAAGTAGTTCTACTTAAAGTAGAAGGGAATGGATGAAATTGAAAGAAAGGAGGATCAGGAAGATGGAGCTTGTGACGTGTGACGAGTATGCGAAAAGCAGAGGCTTATCGTTGGTTACCATCCGAAGATATTGCCGTGAAGGAATTGTCCCATACCTTCGGATTGGTAAGGTGTATAGATTAGATCCTCCGTTAGTTGACGAAGCTTTGACACAAGTTATGCGTGAGAATATGGAATATCGATCTAATGGGATAAAGCGAAGTCGTAAGCGAAGAAAAAATTTTGATTTTGAAGCAGCGTTAAAGGCTTTATAGGAGGTTGAATTATGAAAGCATTAATCAAAGTAGCAGGAACAGCAGTAGTGATGAAAGAGAGTATTAAGGAACAGCCTTGTGTATGGTCTTTAACTGCTTTGGCTATAGCAACAGTAGTTAAGCTGATATATGACATAGGTTACGCTATGGGGCAGGTGGCAGGCTTATGATTAGAGATTTTACCGTAGCAACTACTGCAATATTTGTCGGAACATACATTGCTATTATGGCTGCTGTAGTGACTGTAGGGGTGTTGAGATGAATAGGCAAAAGAAAAAGAGCTACCGAAGTTGCAGCTTCGATAGCTCAGGGTGGACATGTAAATTTTACGAAGTTTAGCGTCCACCTTCATTTTAGCAAAAGAATTGGAGGATTGCAAGTATGGATAAATTTGATGATTTAGTATATTCGCTTCGGTATGAAGCAGAGGCTATTCTAGAGAATCTGAAGGAAATGGATGATCTGGATGGTGATGAAGCTAAAGTCAGTACATTGCTGAAATGGATCAAAAGTAGTGCAAATAGTATTGAAAATAAAATTGAAGATTATCAACCTAACCAGGGAATAACAACAGCTGAATTACGTAGCAAGATGATACTAAGCTATCCGGGGAGGGCATTATGATGGACGATAGATATACAGCTGTATCTAATCCGCCAAAAGATGCTTTAAAAGAAATAGAATTTGGTGCATTGCGTGGTAAAAGTGATATTAATCCGCAATGGAAAATAGAAGCAATGACGGAAAAATATGGGATGTGTGGAATTGGTTGGAAATTTGAAATTGTTGATATACGTACTACTTGTATGCAGGATGACGGAAGAATATTGCTTTTTATGCAGGTGAATTTGTTCATAAAAGACGGTGAAAATTGGAGTGCTCCTATCCCTGGTTATGGTGGGGATATGATTGTAAAGAAAAATAAGAATGGGATTGAACCTAATGATGAAGCTTATAAGATGTGTTTAACAGATGCACTCGGAAATGCTTTGAAGTACGTTGGTGTTGCGGCTTCTGTATATCGCGGTTTTTATGAAACAAAACATGAAAAACGGCAAGCTGATAAACGTGAAGAAAAGAAACGTCAAGAAGAAAGCCCAATTCAAATTACGTCTACCAGTGCATCTGGTTATGTAAGATTTATAAATGGTATTCAGTGTCAAGTTAAAAGTACTCGAAATAACGAATGGTATGACGTAGAATATTTAACTCTGAAAAATTTAGAAGAAATTCTTGAAGATGAAAAATATTCTGATGCTTATGATGCTATTAGATCAATGATCAATGCTAAGGCAGCTGGGATGAAATGAAGTTCACGGTTAAAGGGTTACAGAGATTAAAAGGGATGGGATACATAAATTTAGTAGTACCTGTCCCTTTATCAGAGGAAGAAGAAATCAATAAAATCGATCCTGAAAAGCAGTATGTTGTAGAGGTCAAGCAATGGCGCAAAGGGCGTTCTAACGACGCTAATAAATACGCTTGGGTATTGTGTCAAAAAATAGCAGAAAAGCTGTCAGAAGAGAGCTTTCACAGCAAGGAAGATGTTTACAGGAAGGCGATCAGGGAATGTGGTTACGGCAGAATATGGCCAGTGCCAACTGACGCTGTAAACAGAACTATTGAAATTTGGCAAAGTAATGGTGTCGGCTGGATAGCTGAATTGGTTGGAGAGTGTCATAACATTAAAGGCTATAGCAATGTAAGAGTATATTATGGCAGCAGCGCTTATGACACGAAAGAGATGAGCCGATTTATAGATTGTTTAGTATCTATGGCAAAAGAGAATGGTGTAGAGACTAGGCCGCAGGAAGAATTAGATGACCTGATCAGGGAGTGGGGCGTTAAAGATGGCTAAGAGTATCATACAGAAAGAAAAATATTGTTACCTATCTGGAGCGAAAAATGTGCCACTTGAGGAGCATCATTGTTTCTTTGGTCCGTTACGCAAAATCAGTGAAAGATACGGCTTTAAAGTTTGGCTTACCCCTGAATATCATAGAGGGAAGAATGGTCCGCATCAGGATAGGCAAACAGATTTACTGTTGAAAAGGGTATGTCAACGTAAGTTTGAAGAAACTCATAGCAGAGAAGAATTTATGGAGATTATCGGAAGAAATTATTTAGACGACTGAAAGGATTATCATGAACTACGTTGCACAGATGAATGCGTTTTGGAGCTGGCGGTTACTCAACCAACTTAATAGTCGAGCTGCTGATTTGTATATGGCATTATTGCATTTCAACAATTTAGGCGGCTGGCAAAAAGAGTTTACCGTGTCCAGCACGATGCTGCAATCGGTGTGTGGAATTTCTCGGACTGAATTAAGTAGGCATAGGAATACTCTAATTCAGATGGGGCTGATTTCATACCAGGGCGGCAAAGGTAGTCGATCAGGTTTTTATCAGATATTTGATTTGTGTATCGTATACCGAACACAAACTGATACACAACCTGTAACACAACTTGTAACACAAACTGATACACAACCTGTAACACAATCTCGCGCGGAGAAGAAAGTATATATAAATAATATTATTAATAATAAACAAAACGAAAAGAAACAAGAAGCGCCTGACTGTGAACGGGAAGAATATTTTGCCCGATTCTGGGAAGCATACCCAGTGAAGGTGAAAAAGCCTGTAGCTAAAATCGAGTGGAACAAGCTGGTTGATCCATGTGTGGAGCTGTATGAAAAAATCATAGCTGCTGTTGAGCAGTATAAGCAAACAAGCCGTTGGAAAGAAAGCAACGGGGCTTATATTCCATACCCTGAAACCTTCTTGCAGGATAGGCGTTGGGAAGATGAGATACGTGTTACAGAGCAGAAAAAAGAATGGGCATGGTGAGGTGATTTGAATGCTTGATATCGGCGATATAGAGGCTGCGTTTGTGGTATGGCGGGCAGCTGGCTTAACTCCACCACCGATGAATGATGTGCAGCGGGAAAACTTTATGACTAAAACGCTGGAGCAATACAAGTATACACAGGTCAAAGATTGGGCAGAAGCTGTTGAGTGGGTGGCTAATAACAATACGCGCTGGGCAACGTGGTTCGACATCAATACAGCGCTGTCGATAGTCCGGCAGAATAAAATTCGCGAAGAAAAGAAAGCGATTGAGCGTAATTCTAAAGCGGCGAATGAGTTTGTGAAGAAGCTATTTGCTGATCTTGCTGCCGGTAAAACATTTGGTGAACTACGGCAGCCAATAAGCGAGAAAGTTAGAGCTGCAGCAAAGAGGATTTTCCCTGATGCTGACGATAGCTTTATAAAGCGTAATTACAACGATATCAGCTTTATCGCAGACGTCGAACGAAAATGCGCTGAATGTATTAACACTGTTGATTGCCCATACAGCGGACATCAACCGTTTTTGAGAGTAGACAAAGAAAGCGGATTTACTTATGTGGTTGCTGATCGTGAGCGGTGTTATAAATATCATCCGTTAGTGCCTGATGTAGTACCAAAACGGTCAGCATGTCGTCAAGGTGATTTAGCTAAAGTTTAAAGGAGCGGTAACTATGAAAAAGTATGAGTTAACAGCAGAGTTTATAGAAAAATGGGGCAAGAAATTATTTAGGATTAAGGCTTTAATTAGCTTTGGAAATGTTGAAGCTGGTGAACTTGGAGGATATGTAGAAAAAGAGGACAACTTAGCGCAAGACGACAACGCTTGGGTGCACGGCAACGCTAGGGTGTTCGGCAACGCTAGGGTGTGCGACGACGCTGAGGTGTGCGGCAACGCTAGGGTGTGCGACGACGCTAGGGTGTGCGGCAACGCTAGGGTGTACGGCGACGCTGACTATTTATTGATCGGTCGCATTGGTAGTAGATTTAGTTTTACGACATTTTTCAAAAATAAAGACAAAGGTATAACAGTGTCTTGTGGTTGTTTCTTAGGGACTATTGCCGAATTTAGAGCTAAGGTTTCCGATACACATGGAAATAATAAGCATGCAAAAATATATAACCTTGCTGCAGATATGGCAGAACTACAGATTTTAGGGGAAGAACATTTTGAGAATCTGAACACTAATAAGTCAGAACCGTTTTGAGGTGAGATCATGAATTGCGATATATGCCATAAGGATACAACGGCGGGTAGTCATGTAACCAGAGGTCGATATTTTGAGGTGCATATTTGCCCGAGCTGCTTGATGTGGTCAGATGATCCACGGGCCGTGAAGGCACGGGAGATATTTAATAACTTTAAAAGATTGCAGGATAAGGAATGCGTTAGCATAAGTAGCGAGGATCAACATGAAACTAATGAGCTTATTTGATGGCAGTGGAGGATTTCCTTTAGCAGCAAGCTTGTGCGGAATAGAGCCTGTTTATGCATCGGAAGTCGAACCATATCCAATAGCTGTTACTAAAAGCCGTTTTCCAAATATGAAGCACTTGGGTGATGTAAGCAGAATCAAAGGTGCAGAGATAGAACCAGTGGACATTATAACTTTCGGAAGCCCATGTCAAGACATGTCAGTAGCTGGTAAACGTGCTGGTTTAAAACATACGGCTGTCGGCGACGAAGAAACAACACGAAGCGGGCTGTTTATGGAGGCAATCCGAATAATAAAAGAAATGAGGGTTAAAACAAATGGAATTTATCCAAGATTCGCTGTTTGGGAAAATGTACCAGGAGCATTTAGCAGTAATCGGGGAGAAGATTTCCGGCTTGTGCTTGAAGAATTTATTAAAATCACGGAACCGAACGCCGTTATGCCTGCGGTTCCACAAGCTGGCTGGGCATATGCAGATTGTATCAGTGGAGACGGATGGAGCATTGCATACCGAGTTTTTGACGCGCAATATTGGGGAGTCCCCCAGCGCCGCCGTAGAATCTACCTTGTCGCAGATTTTAGAGGCGAATGTGCCCAAGAAATACTATTTAAGCGCGAAAGCCTGCGAGGGTATTTTGAGGCGGGCAGAACGCCGTGGCAAGGAATTGCCGCCGATGCTCAAAACTGCGTTGGAACAGATGATCGAGCGGGAGAAAGCGACTCTTTAATCGCATTTGCACAGAATCAACGAAATGAGATTAGGGACTTAGGCGAAAAAGCTGGATGTATACAAGCTGAACCTGGGATGAAACAGCAAACTTTCATTGTTGAAAATATTGAAGTTCAAGCGGGACAAGGTTATCCCTGTGCAATGATCCCTTACACCTTAAAAATACGCTCAGGCTGTGAAGGCGGCTGTAAGGGCGCACTGGTTCAAAAGGACAAAACCGCCACACTGGCGACAAACAACGATCAATACCTGTTCCAGCCGATTATCGTTGACAATATCGGTGGTCAAACTGAGTACGCACGGCAGAGCGATACAGCCCCCTGTCTGAAAGCAACGCATTATAAAAACCCGCCATGTATAACTGTATCCGCTGGTTTTTGTCCAGAAGAAAGCGCAAAAACAAGAGGTGTAGGCTATGCAGAAGAACAAAGCCCTACACTGAGAGCAGGTGCTGTCCCAGCCGTAGTATACGATGCAAGGGGCAACGGTGATGGTCAAATCGTAAGCACTATTACAGGAGACCATAACAATCGAATTACGGATTATACGTGTTTAGTCGTCGAACCTGCAGTACGTTGTTATGACATAGGAGAAGCCAGGTTACGTACTCCGAGCGAATACATAGAAAAAACGCCTACCTTAACCGCAAGATGCGGTACAGGCGGCAATAATGTACCAGGTGTTGTTTACTGTCTGCAAGGTAACGGCATAGATCGAGCAGATACGGCAGGCTGTAACGACAAAGGCTGGCGAGAAAATGAGTGCTACACGCTGAATACTATAGACCGACCGGCGGCAGTGCAGGCGCGTTACATAGTACGCCGCTTAACCCCCACCGAATGCGCAAGACTTCAAGGTTTCCCTGATTTATGGGGACATCTTAATAAAAAAGAAAGTTTCACTGATGAAGAATATAAATTTTGGATTGAAGTGCGTAATGCCTATGCAAAAATCAACAACAAAGCCGTTAAAGACTACACAAAAGCACAAATACTTACCTGGTATAACAAATTGCATACGGACAGCGCAGAGTACAAGATGTGGGGCAATGGAATAGCTCTACCTAATGCACTATATGTTATGCAAGGTATAGCAGCAGAAGCCGAGATACCGATAAATTTATTTTAGTTAAAACGGCCGCGCATACTAACTATATACAAGCATAAAGGGAAGTATACCCCTGCGGAGGTGATTAGCCCGTAGGGGGCGGCCTTTTAAATATAAGGAGTTGGAAACTATGAAACCAATAAATATAAAAATTATGATGGCGTTAATCGAAAAAGAACCAGGCGATCAGTATGTACCAGTATTGAAACCAGTGCTTATGCAGATACTGACGGAACTTAGACATCTGCATCGGAAGAATAGTCAGCTCGGCGGGAAAGTGGCTCGGTATCGGAGAGAGAAGAAAGAGCTTGAAGATGCCTTGGCGATGTACCAATGACGACGTGGAATGAACTGCCGGCACACCTTGTAAGTAAAATTCGTTCTGACAGCGTAACGGCGCCTGCGAATTTACCCGGGGCTGTACCTGTGCTGAAATATGGCAATGCAATAACTGAGGTTGACGGGATTCGCTTTGATAGCAGGAAAGAAGCAAAATATTATGAGAACCTACTTTGGCAGCAGCGTACCGGTGCAGTAAAAAGCATTGAATTACAGCCTGAATTTGTTTTACAGCCTGCTTATGAGGTCGCAGGTAAAAAGATAAGGCCGATTATTTACAAGGCTGATTTCAAAGTTACGGAAGCCAGCGGCCACGTTTATTATGTTGACACCAAGGGCATGAGGACGCAGGTGTATATGATCAAAAAGAAGATGCTGCTATATAAGTACCCGGATATTGATTTTAGAGAAGTTTAAGGAAGTGGAGCAGATGAAAAAGCCTGAAATCAAGTACGTAGGCTGGTGCCATGAGTGCAAATACTTGGGTAGTTTTCACTGTGGTATTTGTCAAAGGGAAAATTTAAGCGTAAAAAATTTTGCTCGTCTATGCCTTGGCTTAGATATCATATCTCCTTTTGGTAGACCTTCTGAATTTATGCCTAAGGACCAAAACCGTTGGGTAAGAATGTAGGAGTAAAAAATGAAATACTTAGACTATTGTTATTTATGCATTAATAATAGAAAGGCCAGTGAGTTGAGCGAAAACCCAGAATGTAGTAACTGTATTCAGCTTACTGTTATATCTATGCCAACTAAGTTTAAATCGCGTAGGATTACTTGGGCTGACAGAACGGAGCTAGAAATACATGAAAACAATTAAATTGGCTAACGTAGTAGTACAGATACACGTTAGAGATGAATATTCAGGGCAGAGAGTACTATATTGTCCGTGGGTTAATTGCAAGCATTATAGTAATGGTGAATGCACTTATAAAGATAGTTATGGCTGTAATTGCTGTCGCTTTGTATTAATGAATGGACAAACTTATTGCCAAGGCTATGAGAGGGATGAAGATCATGATAGCAATTAAAGGAATGGATATGCCTGCAAACTGCGGTGAATGCCCATTGACATATCCAGTTGGCTTTTATAGGAATCTACCATTTTCTGTTGATAAGAGCAAAGGCTGCTGTATTCTTGTCTGTGAAATTGAAGATCCAAACATTAGGCTGCCGGATTGCCCGTTAATTGAGATAAAGGACGGTGAAGAAAATGACTAACGACAAGGCGTATTGTATTCGCAGTAATGCGTTTTATGACAAACGCTGTACTAACACCGACTGCGACCGGCACGAAGCTAATGCACCACTTATAGATGATGATGGTAGCAGCCGGCAGTGGGCTAGATTTGATGAATGTAAGGAGTACAGACATGAATTATCCTGATTTAATAAAATGGATATTTGAATTTACATACGAACATTGGATATTAACGTTTTTGTTTATATTAGTTTTAAGAAGGTTTAGTATTTTTACAATAAATCTATCAGATAAGAAGGGCGATACAAATGTTATTAACAATAGAAAGCAAGTTTAATATAGGTGATAATGTACATGTGCCTAAGGGAGAACGTAAAGTACTTGGTGTTAAATTAGATTCTAAAGGTATCTTATATTTGCTTGAAAGTGCAGACGGTACGAGAGAATGGGTGCGAGAATATTGGATTGTTGTGGGCGAACAAGAACATAAACACGAAGAGTTTGAGGAGGCTATTTTGAACCAACTTGTAGAAGACAACATAAATCCTTTTGGAGCATTATTTAGGCGATTTAGAAAGAAAAGCTAGAAGGAGACTGATATGCTAATAGAACAGTATATTAAGCATGTAGAGCGATACTTTTGGGATCGTAAGCAAATACAAAAAGTTGTTGATGAAGAAAAAGAGCAGCGTACTGCAAGGAAAGGGCATACGGGCGGTGGGGGGCATGCTTTTATCAGTAATCCAACAGAAACAGCAGCATTAAAAAACATTGAGCCAGTACGTATGATATCGTTTGGATATGGACCATATCAGTCGATAATAATGAACCCGGAGCTATGGCTTGAAGTTGTCGCAGAAACCTATAAGATACATGAGAATCAGCTTACTGGTAAAGTTATGTATCAAAAATATGAAAAAAGGAAGCCGATGAAAACAATTGCAGAATTAAACGGTGTGAATAGAGATACTTGTTATGAATTTCGCAAAGAGTTCCTTAGGGATGCTGTTGGTTTGGCGTTGAAAAAAGGTTTGATAAAATAAAAAAAGTTTCCGACATATTACCTGTTTTGATGAGTTAAAATAGTATTGTAAGTAAGTGGGCTTACAATAAAGCCATACGCAGTAATCCGCTCACTATCCGAGCAAGTTATAAACCGTATGTGCATATATTTGGCTATGGTGTTCGCCGTATGATGGCATATGATAGCTGCAATTTATCATATGAATGATGCGGATAACTACCCATAGCTCCTACCGTGCGGCTTGCAGCGGTCGCACTGGTAGGTTCAAAACAACGGCATGAGAGACGGTAACTGTACGCAGCCCGTGAAGAAGCCCATAGAACGCAGAGCACCATATCTGTAGACTTGGGGTAGCCTTACCGTTGGGGTGATACAGCGGCATATTTAATCTACATAAATAATTTAGTCTTAAAAAGCCGTTGAAACACGGTAATATATATCAGAATTTAGCATATAACTTAATATAAACTGTTGGCAATGTGAATAATTTGCACATTGCTTTTTTATTTGCAAGGTGGTGATGGAATGAAGATGAACCTAACCAGCAAGATCAGGAAGATAATAAAAGCCTTAGAAATGAGAGGCTTTATATACCTATATTCAAGGGAGCAAGTATATAGCCAGAAGCTATCTAAGGTATGTACTATGTACAGAATAGATTACCTCATGCCATGGGGAGAATACAAAAAGAAATTCCCGGATAAGGCAGAGCGAAAAAAGAATAAGGGTGTAAGCGTTAGGGTAGAAATGGCTCGGTCATTTAGAGAAATAGCTATTCTGTATTATTTGGTGAATGTATTAAAGGCAGGTGATAGTAGTGGATGAGATCAGCCAAGCACAGAAGAATTTTGTTGATTACTTTATAGAGAGTGGGAATCAAACAGAAGCCTATAAAAAGGCTTATCCAAAGTGTAAGAATGATAATTCAGCGGCGGCTAGTGCTAGTAAATTGCTAAGAAATAACAAGGTAAAGCAATATTTAGATGCACGAATGGCAGCAGTTGATAGTGATAAGATTGCGACAGCTGAAGATGTTCTTGAATATTTAACAAGTGTAATGCGTGGAGAAGAAAAGGACCAGTTTGGATTAGATGCTAGCTTGAGTGACAGGACTAAGGCAGCAGAATTATTGGGTAAGCGCTATATGCTGTTTAAAGAACAACTAGATGTAAATCTTGAAGGCGATATTGCTGGTTTAATTGCTAGCCGTCGCAAGAAGGGGGATAGCGATGTCTAGAGTTGCTTTATCAGAAAAGGATATAAAGGCATTAACAGACTTTCTTGGAAGTGTCAGTAAAGATCCTTTGGAATTCGTACGGCTTGCATTTCCATGGGGAGAACCAAATACTCAACTTGAAGATAAAGAAGGACCAGATATATGGCAGATAGAACTGCTGAACGATATCAAAGAAGGATTAAAAACGCCAGATCAGGTTATCCGTGAAGCCGTTGCATCTGGGCATGGTATTGGAAAGTCTGCTATGGTGGCATGGATTATTCTGTGGGCTATATCGACACATGAAGATACAAAGGGTGTTGTTACAGCTAATACAGATACACAACTCAAAACAAAAACTTGGGCAGAGTTAGCTAAATGGTATTACTTGTTTATAGCAAAAGATTTGTTCACTTATTCTGCAACAAGCATTTATTCTAACCAAGAAGGTCATGAGAAGACATGGCGTATAGATGCAATACCATGGAATGATAGTAACCCTGCAGCGTTTGCGGGTTTACATAACCAAGGCAAGCGAACTCTGGTTATATTCGATGAAGCTTCTGAGATATCGGATATCATTTGGGAAGTAGCTGAAGGTGCAATGACAGATGCTGATACCGAAATCATTTGGTGTGTGTTTGGAAATCCTACTCAGAGTAGTGGACGTTTTCATGCTTGCTTTCATAAAAACAGAAGTTTATGGAACCGTAAACAAATTGATAGCCGAACTGTTAAGATAAGTAACAAGGCCGAACTTGAGGGTTGGCGGGTGCAATACGGCGAGGATAGTGACTTCTTTAAAATTCGCGTGAAGGGCGAATTCCCTTCGGCTAGTGAGAAACAATTTATTAGTACCGCCTTAGTTGATGAAGCAAGACGTAGGACGTTACAAGAAAAGCAATTTAGATTTGCTCCTGTGATTATAGCCTGTGATCCTGCATGGACAGGAGGAGACGAAACAGTTATTTATCTTAGGCAAGGGCTATTCACGAAAAAGCTGTTTGCGACTACTAAGAACGATAACGACATTGAAATAGCAGGCATATTAGCCAGATTCGAGGACGAATACAAGGCTGATGCGGTGTTTATTGATCTAGGCTATGGTACAGGAATCAAGAGCGCTGGTGACGCATGGGGCAGATCGTGGACACTGATTGCTTTTGGTGGGAAGTCAAACAGGCCAGACTGCAAAAATAAACGTGCTGAGATGTGGGCTAATATGAAAGATTGGTTGAAAGAAGGCGGGGTTATACCAGAAGATGACCAGACTTTAGCGGATGATTTAATGGGTCCTGAAACAGTACCTAATACTAGCGGATTAATACAACTTGAAAGTAAAGAAGCTATGAAAAAGCGAGGTGTTCCCTCTCCTAATAGAGCGGATGCACTCGCTTTAACTTTTGCGCAATCTGTTGTAAGCAGAGAACAGGCGATAACAGAAGCACAATTTGATAATAGACAAAGGGTTTATGATCCGTTTGCCGGTATGTGAAGGGAGGTGAGACTATGCATAAGATTATGATGCAGTTACATGGTGGCGGAGGTGGCGGCAGTGTTGACCCGATCAAACAAAGCGCACCTGGAAGCACGGCTGCTGCCACGATTGATAACGCTACAGAGGGAGAGCGACAAAGCCTGTTTGAAAAGCTATCTAAAGCCCGTGGTAGGAATTATACAAACAAAACTGGTGGTCAGATTACTTCGGATAGTGTTAAGAAAATGTTGTTGGGAGAATGATTATGAACATCAAAGATATGCTGCGTGACAGCGATAAATTAACACGAAAACAACATACTATCTCCCAGCTTTATACATTGCGCAGCCAATATGAGCCAACGTGGAGGATGCTTAGTCGGTATATAAATCCGACAAGGGGCAGGTTTGAGGAAGATATCCAAAGCACAGAAGGGCATAGACGTGACGAATACCTTATAGACCCACATCCCCAAAAAGCAGTTGGTAAATGTGCAGCTGGTATCCACAGCGGGTTGACATCGCCGTCAAGGCCTTGGTTTGAACTTGGTCTGCAAGATGAAGAAAAAGCTAATTACCACGCTGTAAGGATGTGGTTAGATGATTGCCAGGAGATTATGAGCAGCATTTATTCTAAGAGCAATGCTTATAATATGCTGCAGCAGATTGAGGCAGAGATGGCCCAGTTCGGCACAGGCGCCTCTTTGATGTTGGAAGATTATAACTACGGCATATGGATGCGGCCTTATACCTGCGGGGAATATGCAGGCGGTGTAGATGCAAGAGGCAGGGTTTATGTATTTGCAAGGCGTTTTAGATTGAGTGCTGAGCAAATTGTAAAAGAATATGGGATAGATAATGTATCGGAAAGCGTGAAGTCGGCCTATAAAGAAGGAAATATAACGACATACTTTGACGTTGAAATGCTGATAGAGCGCAATGATGATTATGATCCTAATAAATTGGCTTTAGGTAATTTCCCGTGGCGCTCATATCACTATGAAAAAGGTGCAAACGATAAGTTTTTAAAGATATCCGGTTTTAGAGAATGCCCATTCCTTATGCCGCGCTGGACTTTGATTGCCAATAGTGTATATGGAGCAGGTCCAGGACATAATGCTTTAGGTGACTGTATGCAGTTACAGAAGATTGAAAAGAATAAACTTAGGGCTATTGATAATGCTGCAGATCCGGCGATGGCATTTCCTGCTTCAATGAAGAAGCTTGACAGAATGCCAGGAGGACTAAATTTTTATCCTGATGGAACTGTACAGCAGGCTTATCCACTTGTAGATCCAAGAGCAAAGGCTTATGAAGGTATAGGAGCATTGTCCCAGGAGAAACGGCAGTCGATATCTGAAACGTTCTATAATGATTTGTTTATGATGATTACCTCTCAGGATGGACCTCAAATGACTGCGCGTGAGATTGCAGAGCGACATGAAGAAAAGCTCCTGATGTTGTCCCCGGTACTTGAGCAAATGCACAATGAGGTTTTAGAACCTATGACGCTTCGCACTTTTGATATTTGTTTGAGACATGGGTTGTTTCCGCCTATGCCGGAGGAAATTGACAAAAGCGAATTAAAAGTATCCTTCATTTCTATCTTGGCTCAAGCCCAGAAAATGGTTGAAATACCTGCTATTGAGCGTACGGTTGGATTTGTTGGTAATCTTGCTGCTGCTCAGCCTGAAGTGCTTGATATCATCAATCTTGATGCAGCTGTACGAGGTTTCGCAGAATCTACCGGTGTCAAAGAAAAGATAGTGCGTGATGAAAACGAAGTAGCTGAACTTCGCAAACAACGTGCTCAGGCACAGCAGGAACAAATGCAAGCTGAACAGATGGCTGCTGCTGCGCCTGCTGTTAGGGATTATGCTGATGCGGCTAGGTTGATGAGTGAAACCCCTGCTAATGGTGGCAATGCATTAGATCAACTTCTGGGAGGCGGGATTTAATGAAAAACAAAAAAATGAATATGCTTGCACAACAAGCGCTGGACGACTTGGACGTTATTATGCGGACCGAGAACGGACGGCGTTTTATTTATGCAATTTTGGAAAGCACAGAGGTCGAAACAGCGGTTTTTTCAGCTGAGCCATACTTCAATGCTTTCTTATCAGGTAAACGTGCTGTAGGCGTTGATTTGTTAAAGAATATCCGGATGCTGAATGATGGCCATTCTTTAGAGATGCTGATGCGTAATGAAGCAGAGAGTGCTAGACACCCTCCTGATTTAGAGGACGATGACCTTTTTAAAGTAGATAACGACATAGCGGAGGTAAGACATGAATAAGTTTACACAAATGTTTTTTGAAGCAGATGGTGCTGGTGGAGGCGGTGAACCTGCTCCTTCCGGTGACCCGTTTGTAACGGAACCTGCTCCTGAAGGTGAGCCGAGTGGAGAGCCAATGCCTGCAGGTGACGGTGATCCTGTAACTACACCTAAAAATGTATTTGATGATCCTGTGCAAGAGCCTGTTGTTCCTGACAAATATGAGTTCAACCTACAGGAAGGGCTGGAACTTTCGCCTGAACTGGAAGCTGATTTTACAGCGATTGCTAAAGACGCAAAGCTTACTCAGGAGCAGGCTACTAAGCTGATTGATTTGCATAGCAAAGTAGTTTTAGACGTTATGCATAAGCAGGAGGAAATTGTAGACGGTTGGACTGCTGAATGCCAAAAGCAGGGGCTTATTTCTCGTGAGAATATTGCTGCTGCTAAATTAGCTGTTAATACTTTTGGCGGTGGTGAGGCTATGCAGGTACTTGTAAATACAGGTGTAGCCAATCATCCGGCAATACAAAAAATGCTGCAAAACATTGGAGGCTTGCTTATGGAAGACCAACCGCCTGATGGGCAAGCACCTAAATCTAAGGAACTGGGCGACGCCGAGTTGTTTTTCCCCGGCGGCGGGTTCAAATAAAAATATTAAGGAGTGGTAAATAATGCCAGATTTGACAGGTTTCGCAACCCTTCAAGACTTTGCGTCTCGTCAAGGGTTCGACAAAAAGTATCAAAGAATTATTGAACTGCAAAGCAAAACAAATAAGATTTTAAAAATTATGCCGTTCAAAATGTGTAACTCTAAGGACTATGAGGAAGCTACATTGCGTTATTCTCTGCCGGAAGTAGCGTGGAGAATGATTAACCGTGGGACTAAGCCGAGCAAGTCTAAAACTAAGCAAGTATCTTTTACTTGCGGCGAGATGGAAGCGCTGGCTGAAATCGACGAAAAACTTGCACGAAAGAATAATATGCAGGCTTCTTGGATGATGAGCGAGAATGCTGCCTTTCTTGAAGCAATGAACCAAGAAATGGCGACTACGCTTTTCTATGGCGATGAGAAGATCAACCCTGCAGGATTCACTGGTTTAGGCGCTTATTTTTACAGTAAGACCAATCAGGAAGATATTTGGGCAGACCAAATCATTGATTGCGGCGGCACAGGTGATAATCTGACTTCTGTATGGTTTGTAGGCTTTGGAGAGCAGCAGGTATACGGCTTGTTTCCAGAAGGCGATACAGCAGGTTTTACGCATGAATATTTGGGTAAACAAAAAGTAACAAATGATAAAGGCGAGGTATTCTTTGCTCATACCAATAAATATAATTGGTCCATGGGCCTTGCGGTTAAAGATCCTCGTTATGTTGTGCGTTTGGCCAATGTTGATTTAAAAGATCCTGCTACTACTACAATCTTCGACAAATTGATCGAGGGTTATTATCAGATTGAAAATCCTGATAATGTCAATTTGCAGATCTTCTGCAATAAGCAGTTTGAGGCTTTTATGGCTAAGGCTGCACGTAATGACAAAAATACTATGCTGTCTATTGATACAGTTGAAGGAAAACCTGTTGTTAATTTCTGGGGCGTTCCGTTCCAGCGTTGCGCAGCTATTCTGAATACTGAATCTCAGCTTGTTTAAAAAGGAGGAATATAAAATGGCACGTATTGATGCTCAATTATTGCTGTCTGAGAATCAGGCCGTTACCGGCGCAAGCGCAAACAGCAATGTTATTGATTTAGGAAGTACAGGCGGGTTTATGCATCCGCTGTACTTTGACGTAAAACTGACCACACCAATGACTTCCGGCAAGATTACTAAGGTTAAAGTACAATCTGCTGCAACTGAGGGGTTTGATAGTCCTGCTGATGAGGTTGAGGTAAGTGTACCTGATTCTCTGATTCAAACAAGGGCTTGTACTGTGGCACAATTCTTTTCTCCAATCAAATATGGTAATCGTTATATTAGATTGGTTTACACCGCTAGTGAGGCTGTGGGCGGCAAGGTCTTTGCTTATATGACTGACGGCATCCAGGTAACTTTATAATGGCTACTTACAAAGTAAAGCGTAATTGTTTTACTTTGGGTCGTATGTATAGGCGTGATGATATTGTAACGCTTGCAGATAATATTAAGGTTCCTGAACATTTTGTGAAACTTAATAGACCAGCAGCAGTATCTTCCGGTAATGACGATCCGCGTTATCTGCAATATGAAGCAATGAACTTTAATGATTTAAAAGAATTGGCCAAAGAACAGGGAATCAAAACAAGTCAGAAATCCAGGGAAACTATTATTAGTGAATTAGTGGCACTGGCTCAAGAATAAGAATAGCCGGGGGCATATGCCTCCGGCTTTCTCTATAACAGGTGGTGAAAGTATGGATAAAGTTGAGATTTGTAATATTGCTCTTAATCATATAGGCGTAGCTACAATAGAGCGGCTTGACGAAGCAAGCGAACCAGCACGAGTGTGCCGGCGTTGCTATGATTATGTCAGGCAGGCGGTTTTGAGAAAATTCCCGTGGACATTTGCAACAAGAAGCGTGCAGCTTGCCGCGCTTGCCGATGTTCCGCCTAACTGGAAATATGCATATCGGTATCCTGCTGATGCAGTGTGCTTGAGAATGATGTACAATGAGCAGTTCTGCGGACTTCCTAGAGACAATCAGTACAAAATTGTTTCTGATAAGCAGGGGAAAGCTATTTATACTAATATCGGCAATGCCTGGATTGAATACACTGTAGATGTTACCGACGCAGATTTATATGATGCTCAATTTGTAGAGGCATTTGGGTGGAAGCTCGCTGCAGAAATTGCTTATGCGTTGACTGGCAAATTGGATTTAACGCAGATGTGTATCCAGGCTTATAACGCTTATTTTGCAGAAGCCAGCTCTACTGACGCTGATGAAGAACATTTGCTGGATCCGCACATTGACAGATTAGCGGCAGCAAGATTTACGGGGGCATAATTATGGCACTCTATCAATTAAAATCAAGTTTTGCGGGCGGTGAATTGTCACCGTCTATGTATGGACGTACTGATATTGCTAAATATGACAGCGGGGCTGCTGTTTTAAGAAATTTTTTCGTTCTGCGTTATGGTGGCGCTGCTAATAGACCAGGCTTTAAGTTCATAGCGCAGACTTATAATAATAAAAAGGCTGTGCTAATACCATTTATGTACAGCACAGATCAAAATTATATTGTTGAAATTACTGCTGGCAGATGCCAGTTTTATACAGATGGTGGTATTGTTGTTAAAGAAGATGGCTCACCATATAGCATAGAAAACTTTTTTGCTGATAAAGATTTAGAAGATGCTGCAAAAATAAAATATACACAGAGTGCTGACGTACTTTTCATTGTTCATCCTGCACATGCACCAATGACACTTACAAGATATGGCAATTTAGACTGGCGCTTTGAGGCAATGGATATTACAGGCGGACCGTTTGATGAAACTAGGTATAATAATAATAGCATCATTACTAAAGTATTAGAATGGAGAAAACCAGGTGCATATAATATAACAATACCGTCTTCGGCGTTGTCAATAAATATTGAAATGGCTGGAGGCGGTGGCGGCGGTGGAGGTGGCATAGAAAGAAAAACTGAACATCTTTCAACCAAATTTAGTGGTGGAACAGGTGGAAGAGGTGCTTTTATAACAAAAGAAATATTAGAAATACCTTCTGAACCAATTTCTTTAATAGTTGGTGCAGGAGGTACAGGTGGACAAGGAAAACAAACTGGAATTGCTGGTAGTGCTGATAATGGTAATAGTGGTGGGACTTCCAGTGCTTTAGGAATCAATGCATTGGGTGGCGGTGGTGGAAAAGGTGCAACTGCTGCTGATGATGGTGGTAATGGCACAAGTTATGGATCCGGTGCTCTTGGTGGCAATGGTGGCTATGGTAATGTTAGTGGTATGAGTGGTAATGATGGTTGGATTAGGCTTTCATACACTTTATCTATTGGTAATAATGCAACAGTAAAAGCTTCGGAGGTGTATGGTGATATAACCCTGACTGCTTCTTCGGCTATTTTTTCCAAGGGTGATGAAGGGAGCCTTTTTTCTCTAACTCACTTTTTAGAAACAGATTACAAAAAAGGGACACCAATTAGTACAGGTGGAGATCTGCAGGTTAGCGTATTACCGAAATCCAATGTCTATGTAGAAAGTTTTGGTTTTTGGGATGGTAATTTTAGTTTGGAAAAATATGATCCTGTTTCTTTGCAATGGGTAAATGTAAGAACACAGAGTGGGAACAGAAGCCAGAATTATAGCTTGACTGAGGAGAACACGTCTGAAAGTATTGCTAGTTACAGAGTTACTTCTACTGAATTTAATACAGGCGTTTGGAGCGGTGAAAATGAGAAGCAGAGAGGCTATATAACCATTCAAAGCATCGGCGGAGATTATACGGGCCATGTATTGATCACTGAATATGTCAGTCCTACAGTAGTGAAAGGGACTGTAAAAAAACAGTTGGCTTCTACAGATGAAACCCGCGATTTTGCTTTTGCTGCTTGGAATGGTGAAAAAGGGTATCCTTCTGCAACAGGTTTTTATGAAGACAGGTTAGTCTTTGCGGGAAGTAAAGGATTTCCGCAGACATTCTGGACAAGCAAAACAGGAGACTATTATAACTTTGGAACAAGCATACCGTCTGCCGATGATGATGGAATTACGGCTACTTTAAACGGTGGACAAATGAATGGCATTAAGGCAATTATAGCTTTTGGTGAAATGTTGCTGTTAACAGCCGGTGGAGAATTTAAAGTAAGCGGCGGAGGCAAAGCCATTACAGGAAGTAATGTTTTAAGTCAACCGCAGGAATATAGGGGTGTGTCAGATGTTAATCCTGTCACTATCGGCAGCAGGATTATTTATGTGCAGCACCAGGGCAATATCATACGTGACCTTGCTTACAGCTATGATGTTGATAAATATACCGGTGATGATTTAAATTTATTAGCTTCGCACTTGTTTGAAGGGCATAAAATAATATCTATGACCTATCAGCAGATACCTAACAGTATTGTTTGGTGTGTGCGTGATGATGGTTTGCTGTTAGGGCTTACATACATCAAGGAACAGGATATCTACGCATGGCACCAGCATACCACGGCAGGCGGGAAGTTTGTTAGTGTATGTAATATTGGAGGAGCAACAGAAGATAAGTTATATGCAGTAATTGAGCGTGGCGGGCAGTATTATGTGGAAATAATGGAAAGCCGTGATAAAAGTACTAATGTAGAGGATCAGTTTTTCGTAGACAGTGGTATAACCTATGAAGGAGAGCCGACCGATGAAATATCAGGTCTTGAGCATTTAGAAGGGTATACTGTGGCTATATTAGCTGATGGAAACGTACTTCCTCAGCAAACTGTAGAAAACGGTAAGGTTCTTCTTGGAAATAAATACAAGAAGGTCCATGTAGGGCTGCCTATAGATGCGGAAATAAAAACACTGCCTATAGATTTTACAGCTCAAGATGGCACATATTTAAGTCGGAAGAAACGAATTGCTACAGTTACATTATTACTTAAAGATAGCCGTGGTGGATTGTTTGGAATGAAGGAGAATGAATTAGATGAATTTAAATGGCGCAGTAATGAAGCCTATGGGGAACCGATTAGTTTGCAAACAGGTAAATTTAAAGTAACGATCAAGTCTGCCACTTATGATGAAACTCAGCAGATAATAATTAAACAGCCTGACCCGCTGCCGATGACTGTATTATCTTTGATTCCGGAAATAGAAGGGTAAGGTGTATTATGGTAAAGTATGAATTTGTAAAGCCCACAAGGGCAGACGCTGAGTATATAGCGGCTAATCTTAAACTAGATAATTACAGTGAACTATTTTCTGCTATTGGCCCTAACGCTCTTAATGATATTTTAGATGGATTGAAGCACAGTGATGAAATCGGCTGCCTGCATATCAACGGCGTACCCGCTGCTGTATATGGAGTGAGAAAAGCTTCGATAATGAGCGACGAGGGTCGCGTATGGCTGCTTATGACGAAGGAAACGGAGAACCATAAGGTATTTGTCGGAAGGCAGACTAAAAAGGCTGTAAGAGGGCTTTTAAAGAGATACGACAGGTTATATAACTGGGTCAATGTTGGAAATGATAATATAATGCGTTGGCTTAAATGGCTTGGCGCAGAAATACATGAACCAGCGCCGCATGGAGTTTATAATCTGCCGCATCACTTTTTTGAGTTTAGAAAGGATGATGAATAATGGGCGTAGCGGCAGCAATAGGCGCCACTCTTTTGGGTGGCTTTATTTCGGGCAGAGCGCAGCAGCAGCAATATAACGCTGCCGCTCAACAGGCAGAGGTAAATGCTCAGATAGCGAATCAGAACGCAGATAAACTGCAGGCACAGGCTGAAGAACAGTCTAAGTCAAATACTATCAACGAAGAAAACAAACGCCGGCGTATGAACGCTATGTTAAGCCAGCAGAGGGCTAATATAGGCGCTTCCGGTATAACAGCTTCAGGCAGTGCGGCAAACGCTTTAGCTGACAGTGCGTATAATATGGAAACAGAGCTTGCTATTGAACGCTATAATTCAAGGCAAGGCGTTGAGAATATTTTTCAGCAGTCTACTGACCTTGTTAATCAACGTGATATCTATAATCAAAATGCACGCAATTACCGTAAAGCCGGTAAGCGTGCACTTATGAATAATATGCTTATGAGTGGGTTATCTCTTGCAGGTAGTTTATACAGTCCTAAGAGCGCAGGAAAGCAAGGTGCTTCCTCGTATGGAAAAGGAAGTGACGGGTATGGATGGGGTAATAGTGGTAATATATCTTTAGGCGGTTATGATTCTAGTAAGTGGAAAACTACTTATGGTACAAGCACAGGTTATAACTGGATTTAAGAAAAGAGTACCAAGAGAGTGGTAAGAGAGTGTTGCATTAGTACGAAATGTATTATATAATAAACGAAAAGAGATAGTCAGTGGTCGCACGCTGGCTCTCCCTCATAATTGTAAAATGTGAAAAGAGATAGTTTAACGTGTGGTAGCGTTAGCTCATCTCGTAACAAGAATGTGATTGAAAACGAGCCCGCGACCTTACGTTGGGCTTATTTTCTTGCTATTTTACGGCAAGAATAATGGTAGCCACGAGAATACCAAACGCTATCATTAGGGATAATGCTTGATATATGCTCATAGGATCACCACCAATCAGTTACGGACTGATAAGCCAACATAGTTAAACTATCTCGGACAACATTATAACACACCTTTAAGCGCTTAACAATTTGTTAAAGCGCTTTTTCTATACCCAAAAGGAGGCTAGAATATGGCAATCGACATTTTCCAAGTAGGTGCGCAGTTAGGAGCGCCGGCAAGTAAAGTATCTAATGTCCGCTATGATAACAGCGGTCAGCAGGCTGTTGCAAGAGAATCATCCCAGACCGGTAGAATTATTCAGGCCGGTGTTGAGCATGTAAGAGAGCAGATCATAAGAACCGACGTTCTGCAGGCTAATAATGAGTATGTAAAACGTACTAACGATCTAAGAATGCAGTTGATGCAGAAAAAAGAAAAAGGCGCTCTTGACATTGTCGGTGAGTATGAAGCTGGTGAAAGAAAGATACGCAGCGAGCTTATGGCTCAAAGTCCTCAAAGCGTAAAGTACGGCAAAGGTGCTATGTTATTTGATTACAGCACCCAGCAAACTGATAATGCTAATCGCAGAGTTTTGGGGCAATACAGAGCGCAGCAGTTTGAAGCCTGGCAGAATACTACTTTTGCTAATTCTATAAATAGTTCTGTTCAAAAGGCTGTTTTATCTCCTAATGACCCTGCAGTTATAGCCGATGTACAAAAAGAAATTGATTACGCCATAAATTCCAGATATGGAACATATGGAAGAGAAAGGCTTGATTTAGAGTATAGAAAATGGACTGGAGTATTAGGTCAGGCGTTGATAGACAGAAGTTATGCTAATGGCGATATAAATACGGCCGAAGCTTATGTTGAAAAATATGGTCCTTATATGGATCCGGGCGTAACAAGTGCCTATGCTAAAAATGTTTATGCTCGCAAACAAGAAGAACGGCTGTTTAACATGGGACAGAACCTTTATGCTACTTTTGGTGAGGATGAAGGCGCTGCACGTGATTATATCTTTGGCGATAATTTTAAAACAGAGGTTGATGGTAAGGCGATTGTAAAAGCAGCTAGTGCAGATATAGGTAATAATTATGGTGAGAATACTTGCACTATTAGTATCAATAGATGGTTGAGATCTGCTGGAGCTAAAGAAGGAAATACGTGGGCGCCAACCAATATGGAAGATGCAAAGGACAATGGAGTATTTTTTACCCAACGGAATCAGCTTCGAAATGGTGATATTGTTTATTGGGATTGGGAAGATAATGACGACAGCGATCATGTAGGGGTTTATGATGCTTCTACAGGAAAAGTAATTCAAAGCGGTACGCATGGAGTTGCTGCTTTGGATTTAGATCATTATAAAGTTTTAGGTTTTGCTCATCCGATAAGCGATGCGCCTACGTTGGAAGATAGGCAGAAGGCCTGGAACAATTATGTGCAACAGAAAAATATTAATGATGCCATTAAAACTAATCAGCAAAATATGATCATAAAAAATATAGAACAAAGATTATGGGATAATTTTAAAACAGGTATTATTGATTCGCAGGATATGAGAAATATGGTTTTTAGTGCTTCTGGTGGAGATGCAGATGTAGAACGGACGTTATTAAAATTCGGTGATGATTTAATAGGCATTCAGACAAAAGCTGCCGCTGCGGTATCTAATAGTGGCATTTATAAATCGATCAAGGATGCAATTACGAATAGCACTGTAACACCAGCCGAAGCAGTATCATTAATCAACCAAAATGCAACAGTCTTGGGTGAAGCAGATAGAAGCAGGTTATTGGCTTTTGCTAGAAATCAAGATCCAAGAAATAAGGATGTTGATAAACGTTTAGCTATTATAATTGATGAAACTATTGATGATAAAGTGGAACGCGGAGATTTGCAGGCTTTTCTGGATAATGCATTGCAAGATATTACTGACCCTGATGCAAGATTTGCGACAGGGAACGAAGTTCTAAAAGAGGCGTTTAAAAATCGTGCTATTTATAAAAGCTTCAACAGTAAGCAACTTGAATGGGGCTCTTTAAAGAGTAGCCTTTCACCTAATCTTTCCCCTTATATAGATATTTATCAAAAACGTAACGGCAATAATATTGATTTGGGAAGTGCAAAAACATTTTTTGGAGCTATAAACCCTAATGATTTATATCAAGTATCGGCATTGAAAAAAGTTACAGAAGAAAATAGGCCTATGGATATCCAGGAGCTCAATAAGCAGATTGCTGCTATAGCTTTGAGCAATGGTGTAGATGCAGCTCCGCATTTACTGGAGATGCCACAGCAGAATGAAACCGCAGTACAGCAAAATGAAAGTACTCCGTGGTTCAGTGATTGGGGAGCCAGTGAGCGCACTGGTTTGGCGGCAATGAATTTCAGTGATGCTATTGAATCTATCAAACAACGTCACTTAGCGGCATTAAGAGGAGAAATTAACGAGGAGTGGTAATATGGCAAGGTCTGTATTGTACGATGTAGCAGCGGCAGGAAAGTTTATACCAGACGATTTAAAGACTAAAGCATTACAAGGAGCTAATGCAAATAATATATCGCTTCAAATGGCAGCTCGTAATCCTGATTATTATTTACCTAAAAACTTTGATTATGACTGGAATAAATATGAGAAGATCGCACCAAGAACAGCAGAGGCGTTAAAAGACCCTGTGCTTATGAGCATTACCGGTACTAAAGCTGCAGAATTTTGGGGCGAGCAAGAAAATAACTGGAAAAGTATTACAGCGCTGAAAAATGGTTTTAAGAATGTTGCTCGCAGCGGTTATGGTGCAGTTGCACTGCTTGCTGATTTGGGTGCAGATAAAAAAGATGTTGACTTGACAACGGAATCCAAGGTTTTTAGCGCAGATACAATAGGACGGCTTTTGTATGCTGTCGGTGGAGATAAGCTAAAAACTATTGGTACTGAAGCTAAACGCATTGGTGGCAGTGAAATATTTAAGCCGGAAGAAGTAAAGGCTGAAACTGCGGCAGGCCAGTTTTATTATGACTTACTGCAGAATGCACCACAATTAGCGGCACAGGTCGGCGTTGCAATCAGTACAGGCGGCTGGAGTGCTGCTGCTTTTATGGGCAGTCAGATTGCAGGCGGCCAATATTTAGATCTTACTGAAGCTGGGGTATCTAATGACAGAGCCAGAGCTGCGGCGTCTTTAAACGCTGTTGCACAGTCTGCTCTTGAAAAAGTGGGCTTGGGCAAAGTCATGGGAGCAGGAGCAAGAGCCGCTAAAATCGCAACTATGGGCGGTAAGACCAAAGAAGTTTTTAAAACTGCATTGACAGAAGGCATTACTGAATGGATTCAGGAATACCCGGATGCTGCTGCTGAAATATGGGCTAAAAATGCGAATCTTTCCACTCAAGAGCAAATACTTAAATTTTATCAGGAATTTGGAGAAATCACTAAAAGAGGCGCTTATTCCGGTGCTATTGGTGCGGTGTTTGGTGGTCTTGGAGGTTCGGTAAGCATTGCCGTAGACCGTAATGCAAATAGAGTTATGCAGGAGCAGGCTGTACGTACTGCGGAAACGATGAAAAACAGTAAGGACGTAGATATTACCGCCAGCAAACTAGTACTGAACCAAACGACAGAAGAAAAGGCTTATGTAGATGCTGAAACCCTTTTTACATATGCGCAGGCAAATCCTAACCTGGATGTAAAAGATACCTTTGGTATAGAGGTTTCTGAACTGCAGGCTGCTGCTGTTCGTGGTGAGGATATTGAAATGCCAATGGGTACGTATTGTGCGGCAGAGGCTCAAAATCCTGGCTTTTTCCAGGCTGTAAGCAATAACGTAGCTTTTGAACAGGGTGGTTATACAGAAGAACGCGCCAGAAATAAAAAAGCTCTCCAAAGCGCTTATAAAAAAGCGTTGGAGAACGACGAGGAATTTAGAACTGCAGTTGATACTTTTAGAAATGAATTGACCGAAGCGGGACTAAATCAAAAGGAAACAGGTGACGTCCTGGCTATTTTAACCAGCCGTGCAATGATTGCTAATCCTGATGACCCTATGCAGTATTTCAGAGATAACCCTTTAAGCTTCAAACGAGTTATCAGCACTCCTAATGGCCGGTATATGCAAACTAAAAGTGCTAACGAAAAATTGCTTGAGGATGAAAATAACTTTTCTGGTATCGTAGATGAATATACTGCTGGGAAAATAAATGATACTAAAACCTATAATGTTATGACGACACCTCTTGCATTGGGACTTGCGGGCGGTAAAATTTTGCCTGTGACTATTGACGGAAGTAAGATTAAACACATTTTTGACGGACATTCTGATGGTATGACACCGGAGCTGTTGAAACAAATTCCTCGCGCAATGGCTGACCCAATGATGGTATTAGATTCTTATTCTGGTCGTAAAATTGTAGTGCTTGATTTAAAGGACAAGCAAGGATCTACCATTATTGTTCCTTTAGAACTTGATGTAGAGCGTAGTTGGTATAAAGTTAATGCAATTACGAGTGCGTACGGTAAAGGCGGAGAAAGTGGTACAGATTATAACTGGTTTATAGAACACAATCTAAAAAAAGGTAGAGTATCATATATAAATAAAGAAAAGACTGCCAAGTGGCTACCTTCTCCTAGCAGCGATTCCGCTAGCAGAATAACCGATCTTGACAGTCTTCTTAATAATAGTATACCAGATGAAAATGCACTCCGCAAGAGACGAGAAGAAATGCAGGGATACTACCAGGCCGAAGGGAAAACTAAAGGCGCTATCACCTGGGACGAAGAAGGCAAAGCAATTATCAGCCTGTTTGAAGGTGCTGATATGAGCACTGTTATTCATGAAGCTGTCGGACATTACTTTATTGAGAATCTCATGCGTGAAGGGGCTCTCCCTAATGCTACAGAGCAGATGAAAAAAGACCGTCAGACTATGCTTGATTATGCCGGTGTCACTAAAGACTGGGATAGCTTGTCGCAGGAAGAAAAAACAGCAGCACATGAACGCTGGGCAGAGGCCGCAGAAACTTATATGCTTGAAGGCAAGGCGCCCTCAAAAGAGCTGCAGCCGGTATTTAACAGGTTCAAAAAATGGCTGCTTGCTATTTATAACGCCGTTTTTTCGGATAAGCGCAGTAAAAATGCTGTTCCAATCAACGATGAAGTAAGGCAGGTTTTTGACAGGATGCTGGCAAGTGAAGAGCAAATATCAGAAATGGAGCGTATTGACGGTTATTTTTCTGCTTTGCCAGATGTTGTGTTAGATACACTTTCAGAACCACGCAAGCAAATGCTGCGTAATTTTGCTGCTAAAGCTCACGATAAGGCAGTACAGTTATTAACAAAAGAAAGCCTTGTTAATTTCAATCAGGAGCGTAAAGACCGGATTCAAAAATATCGTGAAGATGTAGAGCCGCAGGTCAAAGAAGCGATTGCAAAACAGCCGTTATATATGGCTTCGGAGCAGATACTTGATATTGCATCTGATTTAAAAACAGCGAAGGGCGTAGCTAACAGATATTTAGAAGGTAATTTTGATGAAAGTAAAATGGCAACTTTTGATATGATAGCTGAAGCTAATGGTTTTACTTCCGGTGACGAGCTGGCTAAAACGATTATGTCAGAACCATCTTTTAATGGTGCGGTTAACAGACATATTGATGAAATGGTGCAAGACGCCTTCCCTGATATTTACAAAGAGAGAGGGCTTGCTGAAGAAGCTGCACGTGATGCTATGTATAATGACGAGAGCGGTCTTTTGATAAATACAGAAGCACAGCTTATTGAGGATAAAGCACAAGGCTTGTTAAAGGGTCAGCGTGATGCTGAAACTCTTAGAAAACTTGCTGTTGCACGCAGGCAAACAGCTAAAATCCAGGCGCAAATGGACCTGCAGAATAGAGTAAAATTAAAGGAGGCTTTGAATACCCAAAAGTATATTACTGCCGAAAGAAACGCTGCGGCTAAAGCTGCTGTGGCATTGGAAAATGATGATTATTCTGCTGCGGTCCGATATAAAAACGTCCAGGCGTTTAATCATGCTTGTGTAGTTGAAAGCGTAAGACTGCGTAATCAGTATGCTAAGTGGCAGAATTATTTCAGGAAGCAGGCTAAAGCTAAAAGGGAAACGTGGGGTAATGAAAGAAACTTTATTCAAGCAGCAGCAATTATGGAAAGGTTCGGTTATAAGCGTAAAGATTATTCTGATTTTGAAAAGACAGAAACTTTATCAGACTATCTGAATGATATGGATGATCTTTATGACAATGTTGCAGTTGCCGATTGGATAATGGATGAGGATGTTAGCATTACAAATCCTCGTGAACGTATGACGGCAAGCCAGCTTGAAGATGTAGTAAATGCGCTTAAAAATATCAAAGCGATCGCTAAACAGGAAATGAGTATCAATGCTTTACAGAAAGGTGCTACCTATGCTGAATTTAAAGCTGAAGCACAGGAAACACTTAATAAGCTGAAAACTATCTGGAAACCGCAGGTTGGCGTTGCACAGCAGCCTACAGTAATGGAGAAGCTAAAAGCATCTTTGCGCAGTACGGACAATCTTTTTGAAATGATGGACGACTGGCAGTATGGATTTTTCAGCAAACATTTTGGCGCAGCTATTAGAGAAGCGGCCGATAATGAAACAAGAAAAATTTTAGAATATGAGGAAAAAACAGCGCAGGCTTACAGGGAATGGCTGCCGGATAAAGCTGCAGAAAAGGCGGCCGATTATCAGGAAAAATATGACGAGCTAGGTACTTCTGTAGATAAGCATGTTTTATTAAAAATGCTTATGAATTTAGGCAACGAGAGCAGTGCCAGAGTATTGTGCAGCACTAGACCGGTAGGTTTTGAAAGTTCTGCTTTGTGGGTAGATGGCGATATAGTACAGACTAAAATCAATTTGCTTGACTTCTTAGGGCGTAATCTTACTGAAGCGGATATAAAATATGCACAGGCTAAGATAGATATTGCAGAGATGTACTGGTCTGAAATGGAAGCTCTTGAAACTCGTTGGACAGGTTTTAGTCCTAAGAAAGTAGAAGCGTCGCCTGTAGAGCTGACGTTATCAGACGGCAAGACTGTTGTTATGCGTGGCGGTTATTTCCCGCTGATGCGTGACGGTGATACTGGTTCTAAACACGCTGGGCAAGAAGTTATTTCTGATACTGACCCCAGACAAGGCCGCAATATTAGAACAATGAGCACCAGACGAGGCCATTTAAAAGAACGTGTTAAGGCTAAATATCCTGTTAATCTAAAACGTGGAGCAGAGTTTAATGTTGCTATGGATGCGATACATGATCTGTGCTTCCGTGAGGTTATGGGCGATTTCCGCAAAATTATGAACGATCAGGAAATGTATACTCTGATTAAAGAAAAATTAGGACTGGCCGATTTCTCCGCCTTTAAAGAATATCTTGAACGTGCGGCAAATCCTCAAGGTACTAACAGCGGTTCTGTTGGTGAAAGCTGGATGGGCAGTGTTGCTAACTGGCTTAGGGCTCGTACTGTAAATGCTGCTATTATGCTTAATCTTAAAACTGCCGTTCAGAACTTGGGTAATCCCTTGCTTTATGGTAATGCTGTAGATGGTTTTGGATATAGTGATGTCGTTGCCGCTGTGAGTAATTACAGTATGAATATGCAGCTTGCAGAGGGCTATAAATCGGCTAAGGAATTTGTTTACAGCAAATCCCCTTGGATGAAAGAAAGGTCTGTGCTTCCTGATATTTCCCTGCGGGATATGAAAGAAATGGAAAGCCTGAATCCTATAGAAAAGAAAGCTGTTGAATTTGGCACAAGATTGCTGGTCGCTACTGATAATCTTTCTGCTATTCCAGTATGGATGCAGGCGTATGGCAAAAAAATAAGGGCTGGTGCAGGCGAAGCAGAAGCTGTGGACTTTGCCAATACGGTTATTAGACGTACACTTGGCAGCAGCAGAGTTACGGAGGTTGCACCGCTTTTGCGTGGCGGACCTATGCTTAAACTGTTTACTACCTTCCAAGGCTTCTTCAATACACAATATAATCAGTGGGCCAGAGAGTATAATATCTTCTTAAAAGAAAAAGACATAATGCGTCTTACTTCGTTTGTGGGAGCTAAGTTTGTAATGTTTGCTTTTATAAACTTGATGTTGTCGGCCGAAGATCCATTTGAAGAAGATAAGGATGAATATCAAAAGATATCAAAAGAAATGCTTACTTACCCTATGAGTTTAGCCGGACCGGTTGGACAGGTTGGTAATGCTATCTGGAGCAGGGCTTTAGGCATGCAGACTTACGGGTATAGAATGACTGCAGTACAAGGCACGATAGAGCAAATGGAACGTGCTGCCGGTAAGGTACAAAAGGTTTACCAGGGCAAAGCAGATTATGACGAATTGGTTGAGCCTACTGCTACATTTGTTGGAACAGCATTAGGCGTGCCTGCACAGTTAAACAAATTATTCTTTAACGGATATGATATCTTGTTCAATGGTATGGAGCCAGAAGTTGGCGACATCTTTAGACGTCGGCCGAAAAAAGAACGGTAAAATAAAAAACCCCCTCAAATTTGAGGGGGTTTTTTTAGGTGCACAAACTTTTTAAACTTTTTTCTAGGTTTGATTTTATTCTTGCTATATCATTAGCAGTATCTTCTAATATTTTATTTGTAAAACCATCGTTCGGATATTGTGCTGGTAATTTGGCTAATGAATAAGATAAAATTCTAGCTTTTACTCTTGCTAAAACTAATTCTTGAGTTTGTTGAAGGATATGCTCACATAATATCTTATCTTTGATAGATGTAGATGGTGTAAGTTCAGCATTTTTTATAGCTACTTTCATGAGTAATGCCTCTGTATGTAAATTATCTAAAAATGTTATTGGCATGACCCATTCGTTATCAAAATAAGTCGTTTTAGAATCCATATTGTAGTTGAGTGATTTAAACGCTATTTTTATACTTGTATTAACGTCTTGATTTGTAAAATACAGTGATTCATTAGCTAGAACGATATTAGTAAAAGAGAATAGAATAAATAGCATTAGCAATATTTTTTTCACAATAACCCTTCTTTCATCTTTTTCACAATTATAACATAATTGTAATTTGTATGGTATAATCGTGTTGAAAACTGAAAAGCCAATTTTTAGGAGGTCGTTTATATGGAATTTAATAGATTTACTTCATATGCAAAATTTTTATCATCAAAAATGAAAAAAGAGTTTATAGAAGATAAAATAACTTTATCTTTATTAGATTATACAGATAAAGTTTTTAAAATGTATGCTACATCTCCAACGTATACTCCAGCAATGATGTTTGTGATATATGAAAATGTTTATAATAAATTAGGAAAATTGCGTTTTCCTAAAAATGCAGAGTATACTTTTGAAAAATATATGACAATTATATATATGTCATCCGTTGAGGAATTATATGATAGTATCCTTCGGGATTTAGTTGCTATAGATAGGAGCTTAGATATTAGAATAAAAGGACGGATATTTTTCTTTTTTTACTTTTTATATGATGGTGAACGAAAAAAATACTTGACGACAAAGTTTATAGAAGAACATAAAATAAAAATGTATAAAAAATTAGAAATTTTTGATAAAGAATTTGATGAAAGTTTGTTATATGATTAATTCGATAAGACGTACTTTAAAAATATTAGGGTACTTTTATTTTTATTCTTGACTTTCGGCAGACAATAATGTAATATGATTATGGCAGACAAAAGTGAGGTGAAGAAATGGCTGCAAAAATTGGTCGCCCTACTAATAATCCTAAAGAAGAGCGTGTTACTGTTCGGTTAGATCAAGAGAGCATAGAAATTTTAAATAATTATTGCCAAAAAACTGGAGAAAAACGCGCAGAGGCAATTCGAAAAGGGATTAAGGGCCTAAAAAATAAATAAGACTGGCCGCCGTCGAAAGCAAAAACCAGTCTTATAACCAGAAGCTTCAGCTTCTAAGAAATATTGTATCATAGAAGCTGACTTCTTTCAAATTGAAAGGAGTTAAAAAATGAACAATTTGCAAACACTAACTTTAGACAGCCGTGAAGTAGCAGTAATGCTTAACAAAAGACATGACCATTTATTGAGAGATATTGATACTTATATTAGCTATTTAGGTCAAAACCCAAAATTGGGTTCTGATGATTTTTTCAAAGAAACATCTTATAAAGCTGGTACTGGCAGACGTTATAAAATCTATCAAATAACCAAGAAAGGCTGTGAGTTTTTAGCTCATAAGCAAACCGGTCGCAAAGGATCGTCGTTTACCGCATCTTATATCAACCGTTTTCACGAAATGGAAGCACAGCTAAGCAAAAAGCCTTTGCAGCAAACACTTATTGAAGAACCTTATAAGCCTACGGTAAAATATTGGAAAGGCGTACCGGTGTTAACTAAGTTAGACGTAGCTATGATTTTAAATGTTGATGCGTCGGCGATTCAAAATTATATTCGTAGACCGTGGTTTATGACAGAGAATGTAGATTTTTACTTTTTGCGTGGACATGACTTATTCGAGTACCGCAGAGAGAATAAAATCAAGTCTACAATCGCTGCCTTAATAGTACTTACCGAAAGTGGAGTTAGAAAGATATACGAAGCGAGAAATCGAAAATTTACACCTGCTGAATTGTTCCCAGTAAAATCGTCGTGTGAGCCACAAAGACCTATGCTTGTTAATGCGCCTATGAATATGGAGCTGCAGAAGAAGATAAAGGATTTAGAAGGCAAGCTGATTGCTTTGCATGAAGTATTAAAACTTTATAACTACTGTAACACGCCTGAAAAATCGCAATGCTTCGCCACAACAATAAAAGACATAGGTATAAAAATATCGTGTGATGCACTTGATGTAATCAATACAAAGCTTAGTTTAATTCCTGCCGAGGGTGTCGGTTAAATCTACTCCCTTCCTGTTGGGTATTTAAAATTTTAAAAAGTTTCCGACAAAATGCCCTTTAACAAGAGTTAAAATAGTAATGTAAGGTTATTGGATATGAGAGCAGAGGCGATGTAAAAAAATTTAAAAATGTATCCGACAAAACCACTATAAAAATGAGTTAAAATAGTATCATAAAGTTAGTTAGAACTTAATAGAAAGCGCTTACTTCGGTAGGCGCTTTTTTATTTGGAAGGAGAGACGATTTATGGAAAATTTAGTGCAAATCATTGATAGGCAGGTAGTTGTTTCTAGTCGGCAGGTTGCTGAAAAGTTTGGTAAACAACATAAAGACGTTTTGGGAAATATTCGCAATATTTTAGTGGCGGAAAATTCCGCCACTAAATTTTATCAGGAAAGTATCCACGAATATCGCGGGCAAAGATTTCCTGAGTACCTTATGAACCGTGACGGTTTTACGCTTTTAGCAATGGGGTTTACCGGTAAAGATGCGTTGCAATGGAAGCTAAAATATATTGCTGCTTTCAATAAAATGGAAGAATTGTTAAAAGAGCAGGAAGTAATTCCAAAAGATTTGCCGGCAGCTCTTAGAATGGCCGCTGAAATAGCAGAAAAAGCTCAGGCTCTACAAATTGAAAATACGCAGCAAAAGCAGATCATAAATGAAATGCAGCCTAAAGCAAGCTATTATGATTTGATTCTGCAAAACAACACTCTGATGTCGGTAACGCAGATTGCAAAAGACTATGGTATGAGCGCAAAGAAAATGAATAGCCTGCTTCATGAATTAGGTGTTCAGTATAAACAAGGCGGTATATGGTTTCTGTATGAAAAATATCAATGTGACGGATATACCCAAAGTAAGACTTTTCCTACTGCTGACGGTGAAAATAGATTTCATACTTATTGGACGCAGAAAGGACGCTTATTTATTTATCACTTATTGAAGAACCAAGGCGTACTTCCAGTTATAGAACAGGAGTGAAATTATGGATAAAGAGGCTATCATACAAGACCAAATAAATTTACTGTTGGAGGAGCAGAAGAAGGCTGTATCTTTGGACGAGAAGTTAAAGATAGCATCAACTATAGCCAGTATGTTAAATGCTACTGTAGTTAAAGATGCTCCGGCCTCAGCAAGAATATAGGGGGTGAGCATATGACTGTACAGAATACGATAGTTAAAGATATTTATGTTGGTAATGGAGCGACAACGAAATTCCCAATAACATTTCAGATGACGGATCATCCTGAATATATAAAAGTATATATTACAGGTGATGATAGCGTTGCCGTAGAAACGGAGAATTTTTCTGTTGATCTTGGAGCTAAAACAGTTACTTATCCAGCTAATGGCTATCCGCTGCCTGATGGTCATAAAATAACTATTTATCGTGAGCTGCCATTGTATCAGCTAATGAACCTGGTTAATCAAGGTCCGTTTTTTGCAGAGAATATTGAATTGTCTTTTGACGATCTAACTTTTATATGTCAGCAATTAAATGAAAAATTGAATAGAACATTATCTGCTGGTATTGATGTAAGTAATTTTAATAATACTTTTCCGGTAAAGGCTGGAATGAGTTTTAGAATCAATGATGCTGGTGATGGGCTTGTGCTGACGGAGGACCCTGCGAGAGTGTTACCTTTAGCTAAAGATGTATTAGAGCAAACGAAACAGGTCAAAGAGAGCGCCGTTAACGAAACAACAAATATTAAAAATACTGCAATCGAAGAGCTGACCGCTATAAAAAATGCTGCAGTAAATGAGACTACGGAAATAAAGGACGAAGCTGTTGCTGCTAAAAATACCGCTGTTAAAGCTGCGGCTACTGCGGCAGAAGATGCTGTTAATAACGTTCAAACGTTACTTGATGAAAAAGTGGCTGCCGCAGAAAACGCAAAAAGTGTAGCTGTTTCTTCGGCTGAATCAGCATTAGCAAGTAAAAATGCTGCGGCTGCATCACAGTCGTCTGCTGCTGCCAGTGCGGAAACAGCCCAGGCTTCGGCAGAATCAGCTTCTAGCAGTGCTGATGCAGCATTAGCAAGTAAAAATGCAGCATTAACAAGTGAGAATAATGCGAAAGCTAGTGAAACCAAATCTGCAAAAAGTGAAGAAAATGCTAAGGCTGCTGAAACTGCTGCAGAAAATAGTAAAAAAAGTGCTTCAGATTCCGCTAGTGCGGCTTCTAGTAGTGCTGAATCTGCATTAGAATCTAAAACGTTAGCTGCAGCATCAGCAAATTCAGCTTCTGCGAGTAAGACAAGTGCAGAAAGCAGTGCTGAATCAGCAGCATCTTCAGCAACTATAGCTACAAGACAGGCAGATAGAGCGCAGGGTATTGCTGACAGCTTAGAAGGTTTAGCTGGCATTACTGGTATAGCGACAACAGATGAAGCTATTGCTGGTGTAGTTGATACTAAAGCAATGACGCCGTTAAAGACGAAAGAGGCTATAGAGCAAGGTGCTAATGTTTTTACAGCTTTAAATACTTTCAGAGCAAACATTGCTGTATCAAGTGGCACAACAGCAGGCAGTCAAGGACAAATTATTTTAGGCAACAAACCCCAATCAGCAACAGTACAAGCGAATATTATATCTAGCACAACAGGGGCGTTAAACTATATTGCGACAGAAAACGCTGGACACTATTTCAGAATTGGCAATGCTACTGTGTCTACATCAATAACTACTAACGACAGTGAAACAGCAATCCTTTCACATAATGCCTTTGAATTTGCGCGAATAACAAATGTCGGTGTTGCGAAGTGGTTAGGTAATGCAAATACCGCTACGAAACTAGAAACCGCCCGCACAATAAACGGCGTAGCATTTGACGGTACGAAAGACATAACCATATACAATACAGAAGGACACTTGGTGTTCCCAAATGGTGCTGAATTTTGGATAGGGTGATATTATGGCAGAATTAGCAAAGAAATTAAATTTTAAAAAAGATGGCGTGCAACAAACGGCGAAAGCCTACTCTACTACTGCCGAAGTTGGGGAACATTGGGTAAATGCTAAGATAGACGGCGTTCCTGCTTATGTTGCTATTGGAGATATAGCAGACAGCAGAGCGACAAGCGGTAGGGTTAAAGGTAGTGGTGGCGATTCATACGCTATATTAAACAGTGGAAAGCCTCCCTACAATAAGGTTGAATATAGAACTCCAGGTACTTATACTATTACATTTGCTGCTGGAGTTACAAGTGCTAAATCAACTGTTGCTGGTGGAGGCGGCGGTGGAGGTGGCGGTTCGTATAATGGTACAGGAGGTACTGGTGGGAGCGGTAACCTAATTGTAGGCGTGAAATCAGTTACCTCTTCTACACCTTACAGTGTTATTGTCGGAGCAGGAGGTACAGGAGGTGCTGGCGGGAGCGGATCTTTTGGCAAAGGAAGCCAAGGGGCTAATGGTAATGCGTCATCTGCATTAGGGATAACGGCCAATGGCGGTGGTGGTGGTGGTGGTGCTTCGGCAGGCAGTAATGGTAGTACTGGAACTAGTTATGGTTCTGGTGGAGCAGGAGGCGCTGGTGGTAATAGTGCTTCTATTGGGGGGACTGGAGGTACTGGTAATACTGGTAATAACGGCTGGGTAATTATAGAATACGGTGGTGATATTTAAATGGCAAAAAATAGATTCGCACAGCCATTGTACGGTAAGATAATTTATATTTATGAAACTAATTTAACAATGGAGCAGTTACCTACTATTTTCGATCCATCAACGTATTGGATTGATGTAACAGGCTTAGACTGCGAAGTAGGTTATTTAGTTAGTTTTAAAGAAGGTGTAGGGCTTGTTTTAGCACCACCGCCTAACGAAGAATATACATTTGAAGAGTTAAAAGCCCAAAAGCTTGAACTTGTTGACGCATGGACAGCAGATAAAATTACTGGCGGTTTTATTTCTCAATGTACCGGTAACCCTGTGAGGTATGATAGCGATAAAGATACTCAGCTTACGATGCAGGGAATTGCACTGAATGTCAGCACAGAACGTTTTGCAAACGAATATCCGTTAGGATGTCCAGTCCGGGGCTATAAAGAAGGGGAAACTGAAAAAACAATACAGTATCTTAACGCTGCTCAGGTATATACCTGGTGTGCTGATTTATCGTCTCATATAGGTGCTTGCAAGCAGCAAGGATGGATTAAACAGGCACAAGTAGAGGCGGCGTTAAGCAAAGAGGATTTGGACGCTATTATATTAGATTAGGCGGTGCAAAGATGGTTGAAATGGCAATGGCCTCAATAACAATCTTTAGCTTTTTATTTGGCATAGTAGGTTTTGTATTTAAGATTTGGATAATAAATCCTTTGTCTACAGCAATAGAGAACCTCCAAAAGACTGTTGACGCTTTAGCTAAGACTATTAATAGGGAGCAAGAACGTACAACAGATTTAAAAATAAAATTTGCTGAGATTGATCAGAGGGCAAAATCTGCACATAACAGGATTGATGAAGTTGGCGAACGGCTATTACTGGTAGAAAACAAATGTAATAACTGTTCATGTAAGGATAAGTGATATTTATGTTTGAGAAAATAAAAAACTTAATAGTGAGTGCCAGAAATAAAGTAGCCTCAATGTCGCCAAAAATAATGGCTGTCATTGTAGGCTATTTTATTGCAGTCGTTTTACTGATACTGACCTATTACGCTGCGTGGATGTATATGTGGTTGTGGTTGGATAAGATTGTTATGTCTGATCTTCTAGCACTGATAAGAGAGGTTATAGGACCGGCTATGGTTGCATTTGTGACTTTCATAGCTACGAGTTTAGTTGATAAAGACGGGGACGGTGTCCCTGATAAATTTGAACAGGAGGCAGATGAAAATGGGGGCAGTAACAAAAAGAATCACTTTAGATGAACTGCGGCAGTTAGCAGCAAGGGCTAGAGGTAATATTGATAAGATCTATCTACATTGGTCAGCTGGTTATTATCACCAGTTTTTTAGTGACTATCACTTAAACATTGATAGCGACGGCGCTGTTATGGCGACAACAGAAGATTTAACTGAATATAAGGCTCATACATGGCGGCGCAATTCTAGAGCTATTGGGATTGCTTTAGCGTGCTGTGTAGATGCTGTAGCTCATGCTGATGGGCATATCGACTTTGGCAACGTGCCACCGACAGAGTTACAGATAGATAGTATGGCGAAAGTTGTAGCTGTACTGTGTGAGGAACTTGGATTGGAGATTAATGCCGATACCGTAATGACACATGCAGAAGCAGCAGACTTAGATGACTACGGCCCGGCAACTACTTTTGAACGCTGGGACTTGTGGAAATTGCTAGATGTGCCAGGCGACGGAGAACTGAAACCAGGCGGTGATGTTATTCGTGGTAAGGCTATCTGGTGGCATCATAATTGGTAAAGATTGCATAAGGAGGTGACTAATATGGAAAAACAGCGTATTTTGATTTGGGCTGGTATTGCTCTTGCGATTTTGGTAGGGTGCATTACTTATTACAATCTGTAAGATAAAACCCAGCCACATAATTAGCCTGTGCGTTGTTTTATCTCCAAAACACTAGGAAATATAAGTGGGAGTATAGAAAACGGCGCACAGGTTGATTATATTGAAAATAGAACTATCTTAATGATAATGAAATAAAAATCAACTTGAAAGAAGGGCGGAAAGTGAATGAAGAAAAACAAATCAGGTATAGCAAGTATCTTGTTATTAGTTTTGCCCTTATTGCTGTGCTTATCATTTTCTTTAAATTGTTTTGCGGAGGAAGTTCCGGAAACAATAACGATGTCCAGGGAACAGTTCAACGAATTGCAGACGATAATAAACAGACAGGAAAATCTGTTGATAGGGCTATCGAACACGTTGGAACTGCAGCAGATGAACTCGAACGAGCTGAAGAAGCTAATCGAAGAGCAGCGTTTATCTTATCAGAAGATAAGGAGCGAGCTAATGCTTGCGCAGGAATCATTGTCGAACTCCAAAAAAACAATAGCAGAGCAAAACAAATCCTTGCAGACGTTGAGCATTCAAATAAAACAAGAAAAGTCCAGAAGTGAATTAAAGCAGAGACAGAAGGCCTTTTGGGGATTTGCAGGAGGGGTATTAGTAGGAGCTATAGCAGCGAGCAGGTGATTATATGGATACTTGCCGTTTGCAGGCAAGAGATTGGCTTTCGCAGTCCACACGAAAGGAATTTGAAGCAATCATTTCAGAAGCCAAACTAACGCCGCGGCAAATAGAAATTATAGAACTCAAATTTATTCACGATCTTAAAAACTATCAAATAGCAATGAAAATAGATACGTCAGTGCAAACGGTCGAAAGAGATCTGCAGCAGGCGTATAATTCAGTTAAGAGAGCATTAAAGGCAGTCACATAATAGTTGTGGCTGCCTTATTTTTTATGCCCATATTAGGGAATTATGAGGGAATGTTGACGGATTATAAGAGCTGATTTAACGGATAATATAGTTAAGATAAATGAACGGAGGCAAGACTATGAGTGGCAATATGAATTTAGGAATTACAAGCAGTTCTGTACTTACTACATATCCACAAACGATGACTTGCATTGTAGATGGAACAAATATTATTCAGGTTGATTTTTATGGGAACAGGCAGAAGATTGGAGTTACTCAAAATGCGTATGATGAGTTAGAAAAAATCAGTAATGAATATTATAACAAGCTTGTTGAACTTAAAGTAATTACCCAACCTAAAACACCAGAACAGCAGATGCAGGAACAAACGGAACTTATGGCAGATATGCTGAAAGAAATGCAGAATATGAAGCGTGAAATCGAGGTGCTTAAAAATGATCAATCCACAAGCTGTAGCACAAATGCTGAGACTAAACCAGCAGGACACGAACCGCCTTGCGGAAGCATGGGCGACGGCGATGAATGTAGCGAACAAGGTTAATAGTAAGGGTGATGCGCTAAACGCTTTGGCTAAGAATGGTGTTAGTTCAGACATTGTTACTAAGGTCAATGGATATTTAAATAATCCTATGGCTGGATTTATTGCTAAGGCTGCTGGTGTAGATCTTAACAAAGTAAAAAATATAGTCGGTGATTTACAGGGAACCGGCGGAACTGTTCAGCCTGATATTAATCAAGGGCAACAGCCAAATGATAATTTATCAAGGTTACGTGCAGGGTTACAACAGCTTAAACGCTGATGTGATAAATAAAATATCAAGAAAGGAGTTGTTTGCAGATGGACGAAAAATATTATGGCGGTTTTAACACTTGGGGGATTGCTATCTTCTTGATTATCCTGTTTGCTGCTTTTTTAGGCAATCGTGGTGGTTGGAACAATAACGGTGCTGCTCCTGCATATGGTTGCAATGCTGTATCTAATTGCCAGGTAGAAAAACAGGGAATCATCGACAGCGCGCGTACTCAATATTTGATTGAGAATACTGCTCGTCAAACCCAAGAGCAAACTATGGCTGGCTTCTCTGCACTCGGTACGAAGATTGACTTTTATGAGTATCAAAACCTGCGTGATCAACTTGCTCAGGAACGTACGAAAAATGTCGTTCTGGAAAACCGCGTATACAGTGATGCTAAATTCAACGCTGTAGAAGCTCAACTGGCTTCTATCTCTTGCCGTATGCTTCCGAAACCTGAGGTTACTGGTATTGGCGCAGTTTGCCCGAATGCCGGCATTATCAATGGTTTGGGCATTAATAGCCTGAACGGCGGTTGCAACATGGTTTAAAGGGGTTTAAAAGTAAGGCTCCGTCGTAAGACGTGATACAGGGCGGAGAAATCCGCCCTATTTTTTTATAGGAGATGATAATATGTGTGGAAATAATGGATGTAAAGTATGTCCTAATTTAGTTGCCAGTACTGAGGTGGCAGTTGCTGCTAATGAATTGCAAATTACAATTCCGGCGATGACAATAAATAATAATGAAAAGATTTGTTTGTTAATTGCCCAGGCAATCCCTGCAGGTGCTGATACACTGCCGGTAGTTATTTTAAATGGTACAGGCGGTACAGTAATTCAAATGATTAACCGTTGCGGTGACGGAGTAAGAGCAGATCAAATCCGCAGCAGAAAAATTTATAATTTTCGTGTGATGACAGAACCGCCTTTAGCAGTGGTTCGCAGTAATAATCTTTGCTGCACAGCTTTTGTATGGCCACAAATTACACCGCCTACAGTTACTCCATCGTCTGTTACTTTAAAGAAATGAGGCGTTGGCAATGGGCAATTTATTGATTGGCTTTACAATAGCATTTCTTTCAAGTAGAGAAGGTCAGGAAATAGCTAAAAAGGTTGCAAAGAAAGTGCTTGAAAATCTTTCGGAAAAACCTAAAAAGAAGGACGGTGAAGATAATGCATAAGTACGATCATTATGCAGAGCATATTGACGGTGACAAATTAAAAGAAGAACAGGTTGATGATATTGTTTGCTGTGCATTAGAAAAAATCAAAGTCATCGACGAGGAAGATTACGAAGCTATAATGATGAAAATTCATTGTATAGCTTATGGTCCGCACTTTGATGAACACCTTGCTAAAAAGGCCGTTTCGGAAATGAAAAATGTTGACGGTACTACCGGAGAACATTGGACAGTAGAAGAAACTACCCGTGTTATGGATCAGAACGGTGTACATGCCAATAAGTACGACTGGTATTATTTAATGAATATGCTGCATAGCGATTATTCGAATCTCTGGGGAGAAGATGTTGCACAATATGTAAAATTTGCCAAGGCATACATCAACGATCCTGATGCTGGAGCAGGTAAAGTTTTTTATCTGTGGAGAGCTGGGAAGCATCATCATTAATATGTCAAAAGTGGTCGCAGTTTTGGTCGCACTTTAGTGTTTTTTAATGCCATTTCACGACTTCTTACGGCACTATCAAGAATATGATTCACAAAAAATAAAAACCGTCAAAGACCTTGAAAACTAGGCTTTGACGGTACTTTTTTGCTGGTACGCCCGAGTGGAATCGAACCACCGCACACGGCTCCGGAGGCCGATGCTCTATCCACTGAGCTACGGGCGCATAGTGTTTGGTGCACAATGCACCATAGCGAATTATAGCATAACGGCAAGCTTCTTGCAAGTTTTATACTGGGTTGATGAAATAAAAAATATAATAAAGAAGCAGGAAGTGCAGTAAAATAAATATTAAATTTTTTCTAAGGGATTTACTTAGTTCTGCGTTTTATATATAATCAAATCATTAGATAATATTGGCGGAGGAAAGCTTTATGAGCTACTGCAGATTGTTATTGACGCCGCGAATGACGTTATTGATTGTTATCGGTTCTTTGATTTATTCTGTAGGTTTGAATCAGTTTATAGTGCCTGTTGGTCTGTATAATGGGGGATTTTTAGGTATTGCCCAGCTCATACGACACTTCATGGAAAGCTGGTTCGGTATCAGTTTTGGCAATACCAATATCGCCGGTATTTTATATTTTATTTTGAATATACCGTTGCTGGCGGTTTCCGTGAAACGTTTTGGGAAGGAATTTCTTGCTAAAACCATTTACTGTGTTTGCTGGTACAGCTTGTTTTTGACTGTAGTGCCGATTGCAGATCATTTACTGGTCGACGAACATTTGACGGCCTGTGTAGCAGGCGGTGTGATCTGCGGTATTGGTGCCGGGATGACTTTGCTTTCTGGCGGCAGCGGCGGCGGTGAAGAAATTTTGGGACTTTTACTGATGCAGAAGCATTCAAATTTGAGTGTCGGTAAGGTTTCAGCGATGCTGAATATTTTTATTTTTGGGACATGTGCGGTAATTTTCAGTATTTCCCAGGCAATTTATTCAGTTTTGTTTACGGGTATCGTTTATTATGTGCTGGATAAGGTACATTTCCAGAATATAATGCTGACGATGCTGATCATTACGAAAAAGCAAGGATTGGAAAAGATAATCTTCGAAAAAGTCAATCGTGGCGTTACAAAATGGAATGCTTATGGTGCATATAGAAATGAAGAAAGAGAAATTCTGATGACCGTAGTTTCCAAAAGTGAATTTCTGCAGCTGCGGCGTCTGCTTTTGGCTGCCGATCCTGAAGTTTTTATAATTATAGAAGAAAATGTTTTTGTTGTTGGTAATTTTCAAAAGCGTGTCAATCAATAAAAAAAGCTCCTGATTTGCAGGAGCTTTTTCTTTTACTATATTATTTGGGGACGATATCACCAACACCATTTAAAATATAACGGGGACGATAAGCAAAAACCTGCATATTTTCAAGGTCAGTAACACCTGAAAGTACCAGGACCGTAGTCAGGCCGCTTTCCATTCCTGCAACTATATCTGTGTCCATACGATCGCCTATCATGGCAGCTTCATCTGAATGGACGCCAAGCATTCTCAGACCGGTACGCATCATCAGAGGATTGGGCTTGCCTACAAAGTACGCCTGTTTTCCTGTAGCAAGTTCGATAGGAGCAACCAAAGCACGGCAGGCGGGAATGATACCGGTCTCAGTGGGACCCGTCAGATCAGAGTTTGTAGCTACTAAACGTGCACCTTTTTGTAGGAGGCTTACAGCTTTTAAAATCATATCATAATTATAAGCGCGGGTTTCGCCGACAACTACGTAGTCAGGATTAGTATCGTTCATCGTGATACCGGCATCATAAAGAGCATTGACAAGTCCTGGTGCGCCAATAACATAAACACTGCATTTTGGAGACTGGCTTGCCAGAAATTTAGCAGTAGCCAAAGCGCTGGTATAAAAATGGCTTTCATCAACGTCAAGTCCCATTCGCGCTAATTTTTGCTGCAATTCTTTGGGAGAACGCTCACTGGAGTTCGTCAGGAATAGGAATTCTTTTTCTTCTTTATAAAGCCAGTCGACAAATTCTTTTACTCCGGGCAGTAAACGGTTTCCGTGATAGATGACGCCGTCCATATCGCAGATAAAGCCCTTTTTAGCATAAAGTTCCTGTAAAGTATCTATGATGTTCACTTCCTTAATAATGAAAAATTTAATCTTATATTATAATTATCGACTATTAAAGTAATAATTTCAATGTTTTCAGCTGATGAAATTCGTGTTTCAAAGTAAAATTTATGAAAATTTTTCATTAAAGAGATATTTTGTTATAATATTAAGCAAATATAAGACGTAAGTGAGGAGAAGATTATGCGTATCGCTGTGATAGATGGAATGGGCGGCGGACTTGCCGCACAGGTCGTAAGCCAATTGACCGGCAAGCTTCCGGAACAGGTTGAGCTTATCGGGTTGGGAACTAATGCTTTGGCAACGGCAGCAATGCTCAAAGCAGGAGTCAAACGCGGAGCCACAGGAGAAAATGCGATCTGTATTTCAGCGGCTGCAGCAGATTTGATCGTCGGCCCTATCGGCATCATCATACCCAATGCTATGATGGGTGAAATCACTCCACGTATTGCGGAAGCAGTCGGCAGCGCTGCTGCTAAAAAAGTTCTTTTGCCCGTGAGCCAAAATCATTTTGAAATAGTTGGCGTGGAGCCTAAGTCACTGGCTTCGTTAGTGAAAGAGGCTGTAAGCAGAATTTTGACTTTGGTTGAAGCCTGATGGTAAAAAGTGGTATAATATAAATTAGTTTTATTTGAAGAAAGTAAGTAAAGGAGAAAGCCGAAATGATTGCTATCCGTGACCGGGTGCGTTTTGTAGAAACAGATATGATGGGCGTGGTGCATCATGCCAATTATCTGCGCTGGTTTGAAATGGGTCGTGTGGCTTATCTGCGTGCCGCAGGTGTTGAATTACTGGATTTAATGGCACACGGTGTTATTTTTCCGATTACAGAAGTGCATGTGAAATATAAAAATTCCTGTACTTTTGATGATGAGTTTGAAGTACAGACGATAATGACTGAATTCAGCCGGGCTAAAATGGATTTTGCTTACAAGGTGATAAGGCTTGCTGATGGCGTGGTGCTGGTTGAAGGCAGGACCCGTAATTTATTTACCAACCAACAGGGAAAGATTATTCGTTTAGATGCCTGTTATTTTGATAAAATCAATGCGCTGTTTCAGCAGGAAACAGCCAAGGAGTGAGAAGATGGAAACAAAATTTGAAATCGTGCCGGTTCCGACACGTATCCTGACCCATCACGACGATATCGTAGAAGCCATTGTTGAATATGGCGGAGACAAGATAGGACCTGATGATGTAGTTTGTGTTGCTGAAAGCGTTGTGGCTATTACACAGGGCGGGGCCAAACGCAGTGAGGATTTTAAGCCAGGTTTGCTGGCAAAGGTTTTGTGCCGTTTATTTCCGTCCAAGGGCAGTATCTCTGGCTGGCATAGTATGCAGGCTCTGATCAATGCTGAAGGCGGAATGAGGGTTTTGATTGCTGTTATCTGTGGCTTTGCGGCAAAATGCGTGGGTGTTTCCGGTGTATTTTATCGTATGGCAGGAGAACAGGCACGTTTGATCGATGACGTTACGGGTACGATGCCTCCATATGACAAGCATATTGTTTACGGACCGCATAACCCCAGTAAAGTAGCCGAGGAAATTACCAGCGGCACAGGTGCTTTTGGAGCGGCAGTAGCGGATGTTAACGATTTGAAGCGTTCCTGTGTTCTGGGGGTTTCCAAGGGTGTTAATGCTGATGAAGTAGCACAGATTTTGATTGATAATCCTTTTGGTAATGGCAGTCAGAAAACACCGGTCGTTGTTATAAAAAACTATCGCAGAGCACGTTAAGGAGGCTAAAAAATGCTTTTCATTTTAAAAGTTATTGCAGCACTGATTTTATTGGCAGTTGTTGTAATCGGAATATATATCTTGCTTCAGGGCAAGGAAGAAATGTTTTTTGAAGTTACTCAGCGTACTAAAGCCAGACTGATTAAACGCAGCGAAAATAAGCTGGAGTTTGAAGTTGAGCTGCCGATGCATAACGATGGCAAAGAAGAAGGCATTATCTTGGATGCATTTATCCGTGTGTATCTGCCGCAGGAACAATATGCTGATGCCCAGCTGCGCGGACGCGTCAATTTAAAAGAAGCGCCGCGTGAAGATGATTATTTCGAAGCAATGCTGCTTGGACCTGGTGTAAAGAAGACGATGGTTGTAAAATTTGAGCTGGTGCCGGAACATGGCGTTACTTTGAAGCAGGCTGTCGAAGGCATGCCGGATGTGGACATTGCGCTGTTTCTGGATTGCCGTGGACGAACTGCGCTCTATACTGTCAAAAAAATTATTACTTTGCATAAAGATGAGCTGCAGGCTTTGCTGGCATAATATAAAAATTCAATTAAAACCGCCGGAAGGCGGTTTTTCTTTTTGGAATAATTTTTCTTTTTGGCAGGTTTTTTCAGTATGGATATGGAATTATAAAATGTTAATGAATGTACGGAAAAGCGGGGTGAGGATATGCTACTGGGAATTGACGTCGGCGGGACATTTACAGATGCCGTGCTGATAGGGAGAGGTACAATAATAGCGCAGGCTAAACGCAGAACAACACATGAAGCAGTATTGCAAGGTATTTTAGAAGCTCTGGATGAGGTTTTGCAGGAGCAGGAAGTTTATAATATTGAACGGGTAGTGATTTCCAGCACAATCGTAACTAACGCTTTAACAGAAGGCCGAACTGATCCGGTATTTTTGGCTGTGATGACAGGACCGGGAATGAATGTTAGTAAGAGCTTTCCTGTAGAGCCTTATTATGTGAGCGGCTATGTCGATCATCGCGGTAAAATAACAGCTCGTATTGACTGGCAGAAGCATCAGGGCTTACTGTCTAAGGCAAAAAACAAAATGGCGGCTGTGTCCGGAAAATTTTCGGTACGTAATCCTGAAAATGAATATGCACTTGCAGGGGAACTGAAAGATTGCGGTTATGAGAAAATTTTTCTCGGTTCGGAGTTATCAGGCGAATTGAATTTTGTGCGGCGTACTAATTCTGCTTATTTTGCAGCTGCTGTTTATAAAACCTTTAAAAATTTTTGCCGTCAGGTACAAGACAGCCTGAAGGAACGCAATATTACTGCACCGGTACATGTGTTAAAGGCTGACGGGGGAACTTTGCCGTTAGATATAGCGCTGAAACAGCCTGTGGAAACTATTTTTACAGGACCGGCAGCCAGCGTTTTGGGTATAGAGGCCCTGGGCGCACCGCAGGTGAAAAGTATTTCGCTGGATGTAGGTGGGACGACTACTGATATTGCTTTTTGGGAAAATGGACTGCCTTTGCTAGCCAGACATGGAGCTAAAGTTGCCGGCTATCCGACAGCTGTACGTTCGTTCCATATGCGAAGCGTTGGTATTGGCGGTGATAGCCGTATCCGTCGGACAGAAACCGGTTTTGAGGTTGGCCCTGAACGTATTGGTCCGGCGATGGCAGTGCGAGGCTGTGAACCGACTTTGTCAGATGCTTTGATAGTAGCTGGGCGTGTTGGTTTTGGTGATAAGGCGGCGGCTCATAAGGGGATGCAGCAGCTGTGCCTGATGGGTGAGACAGCAGCTGAGGTTGCCATGCAGGTTGTCGAAGCGGCAGTGTCTGTTATTGAAGCTACGATTAATGAAATGCTGCATGAATGGAGTATTCAGCCTGTTTACACTGTCAACGATGTTATTAAAGGGACTGAATTTGAGCCGGAGCTGCTTGTAGGAGTCGGCGGTGGCGCAGCAGGTTTGATTATGGCTTTGGGAGAACGGATGGGACTGCCTGTGGAAATACCGGCTGGCGCAACTGTTGCTAATGCAGTCGGAGCGGCACTGGCCCGGCCGACTTTAGCTGCCAGTCTGCGGGCCGATACTACGGAAGGATATTATCTGATCCCGGAGAGCGGACAGCGTGAACGGCTGCCCAGTGGCTTCAGTATGAAAATGGCGGAAGAACTTTTGGCAGCATGGCTGCATGAGCAGGCTAAAGCCTGGCAGCTGCCGGGGCAGGAAGCTGAAGTGATCAGTAAAGAGTTTTTCAGAACTATCCATGGCTATTACGACAGTGGTGAAATTATTTCACTGAGGATGCAGTTGAAGCCTGGTATCCTGCAAACTGTCATTGGCAGGGAGGTGGCATTTTGAAATCGAAGCTTGGCTTGATATTTTTTCCGGCTTTTGACTGGATGATATCGCCTACACACCCGGAGCGGCAGGAGCGTTTGTTATATACGCGTGATCAACTGCTGGAAGAGGGGCTTTTTGATTTGCCGCAGATCAGAGAATACCGCCCCCGTTTGGCAGAAATCAATGATTTGCAGCGTGCACATATCGGCGTGCCGTCCATTGCACGTCTTATCACACCGGCGCACCTTACTTCTGCAGGCGGTTGTTTAGCCGCAGCTGATGCAGTAATGTCAGGTGAAGTAAAGCGGGCTTTTGCTTTAGTCAGGCCGCCTGGGCATCATGCAATGCGCGTAGTTCACGGAATCCGCGGTTTTTGCACTGTTAATATCGAAGCGGTGATGGTGGAGTATCTGCGCAGTGTTTATGGAATCAAAAAAATCGCTGTTGTCGATACTGACGTACATCATGGTGATGGTTCGCAGGATATTTTTTATCATGATCCTGATACTTTATATATTTCTTTTCATCAGGACGGCAGGACCTTGTATCCCGGTACGGGTTTTCCTGATGAAGCCGGCAGTCCGGCAGCCTGGGGTACAAATATCAACCTGCCGTTGCTGCCGGGCACAGGTGATGAGGGACTGCACAGATTATATGATGGTCTGATCCAGCATATTCTTGATGATTTTGAGCCGGAGCTGATCATTAATTCAGCAGGTCAGGATAATCATTTCAGTGATCCTCTGGCTTCAATGGCTGTAACAGCGCAGGGATATGCCAAATTAGCCGATAAATTGCAGGCTGATATTGCAGTACTGGAGGGCGGCTATTCTGTAGAGGCTGCGCTGCCCTATGTTAATACAGGTATCATTTTGGCAATGGCGGATATTGACTACAGCAAGGTGGTAGAACCTGACCAAAGCGATTTGCGGCAGCAGGATGAGCGCTGTAATAAACGTGTCGATCAGCTGATTGCTGAAACAGGTGAATTGTGGCGCAGTCGGTTTAGCACCAGAAAAGAGCTGCTGGCAAAATGCGGTAATAGCTGGAGCAGGAAGAAAAGCATTTATTATGATGAAGAAGGGATCAGAGAAGAACAGATCGAGACCGCTCATTATTGCAGGCAATGCAGCGGTTATCTTACGATCAGGACTGCGGCTGCGGGAACACGTTTCGGAGATCAGAGCGCGTTTATCATTTCGTTGAAACGCGATACCTGCAGTGAATGCCGGCAAACTGCTTATGACGAAGCACAGCTGGAAAAACGTAATGGCAAATGGCAGTATGTTTTAGTGCAGCACATAGCTGATGGTGAAATAGAAAGTTTGTAATTAAAATAGGCTGATGCCTTCAAAGATTAGGAAACGGAGTAAAGAAAACTAATGAAAGAAATTGTTATTGCAACACGTAATCCCGGTAAACTTGAAGAATTCAAAGTATTGATGAAAGATTTGGAGGTGGAATTACGTTCATTGGAAGAATGGCCGAATGTACCTGAACCAGAAGAAACAGGGAAAACTTTTATGGCCAATGCCCGACTGAAGGCTGTTTATTATGCTAAAGAAACAGGGCTGCCATGTATCGCCGATGATTCAGGATTAGAAGTACTGGCGCTGGAGGGGGCTCCAGGTGTGCGCAGTGCGCGTTATGCCGGCGAGGAAGCTACGGACGAAGAAAACAACAAACTGCTGCTGCAGACGATGAAATTTCAGGTAAAACGTACTTGCCGTTTCCGTTGTGCATTAGCCGTGGCAGCTCCTAACGGAAAAATTTTATTGGAAAGCGACGGCATTTGTGACGGTATGCTGCTGCATGAGCCGTTAGGGACAGAGGGATTTGGTTATGATCCTCTGTTTTGGTCAACAGAACTGCATAAGGGTATGGGCGAAGCTACGATGCAGGAGAAAAATAAAATCAGCCATCGCGGCAAAGCTATTAAAAAACTTGTTGCGAATTGGGGGAAAATGAAGTGAAAATCGGTATTACCGGCGATACTCACGGCAGCAAACAAGCCATCAGGCAGGTTCTGCATGCTGTGCCGCCTGTTGAATATTGGTTTCATACCGGAGATTACAGTCAGGATGGACGTTTTTTAGTTGCCGAAACCAAGCTGCCGTTACTGGCAGTATGCGGCAATACAGATCCCGGCGAAGGGAAAGCAAATGTAGACGAATTTATTACGTTGGCGGGGCAGCGTATCTGGCTGACGCATGGACATCGTTATCTGCATGGGTATCAGGTATCCGAACTGGCCTGGTGGGCACGTAAGCTGGAAGCTGATATTGTGGTTTTCGGACATACACACGTACCTTTGGTAAAATGGTTCGGTGATGTACTGCTTGTTAATCCCGGCAGCCCTGTTTTACCGCGCAGCGAAATGGGAGCTACGTTTGCTGTATTAACTGTTAAAGAAGGAGAACGCCCGGAAGCTGAGCTTTACAAATTATAGTGCCATCGTGTCAGGTAAGCTTTTAATTTGTAAAAAAACTTAAAATTCTGACGCTTGCTACTTGAAAAAGCAGTATAATTCATTTACAATATTTAGTATATACTAAATTGAAATTACGGGGGTAATAATGTATGACATTACGTGACGATGCTTTGAAACTCCACTTAGAAAACCATGGCAAGCTTGCTGTTGTGAGCAAGGTTCCCATTAAAACCCGCGAAGATTTGGCCTTGGCATACACCCCTGGTGTTGCTGAACCATGTAAAGAAATCAAAGAAAATAAAGACTTGTCCTTTGAATATACCTGCCGCGGCAATATGGTCGCTATCGTCAGCGACGGTACCCGTGTACTAGGCCTGGGAGATATCGGACCGGAAGCAGCAATGCCGGTAATGGAAGGCAAGGCAGCACTATTTAAAACCTTTGGCGATGTAGATGCTGTACCTATCTGTATCGATACTAAAGATCCTGCTAAAATTATTGAAACTGTACGTTTCCTGCAGCCCAGCTTTGCCGGTATCAATTTGGAAGATATTTCCTCTCCTAAATGCTATGATATCGAATGCGAATTGAAGAAAATCTGCGATATCCCTGTTTTCCATGACGATCAGCACGGTACTGCAATTGCCTGTCTGGCAGCAGTTATCGGTGCTTTGCGCTTCGTGAAAAAAGATATGAAAACAGCTAAATTTGTTGTTAACGGCTGCGGCGCAGCAGGCTCTGCTATCGGCCGTCTGCTTATCAGCATGGGTGCTGAAAATGTAACCATGGTTGATCGTTTCGGCGCTTTGTATGAAGGTATTGACGCTAATCTTGACCGCATCCAGTCTTATCTAGCGACAGTCACTAATAAAGAACATAAAAAAGGCACTTTGGCGGATATCGCCAAAGGCGCTGACGTTTTGATCGGTGTTTCCGCTCCTAACGTCTTTACGAAAGAAATCATCGCCAGCATGGCAGATAAAGCTATAGTTTTTGCACTTGCCAATCCGGTTCCGGAAACTTCTTATGCTGACGCTATCGAAGCTGGTGCTGCTGTTGCAGGTACCGGCCGCAGTGACAGTCCGAATCAGGTCAACAACGTCACTGTATTCCCGGGTGTGTTCCGCGGCGCTATTGATGTACGCGCTAAAGCAATCACCGAAGAAATGAAAGTAGCTGCTGTTTATGCAATTTCCGAACTGATCGACGAGAAAGACCTGCGTGCCGATTATGTTGTTCCGGATGCGTTTGATCCGCGTGTTGCGCCGGCAGTTGCGGCCGCGGTGGCCCGTGTTGCTATGGAAACAGGCATTGCCCGCATTAAAGTCGATCCAGAAGAAGTGCGTGCCAACACTATGAAACGTGTCGGCAGATAAGGAGGCTATCATGCGCGAGATAAAAGTTCAGGAGATAACTGCTGCTGTCAGTAAGCTTTGTAAAGATTCCTGCTATTACCTGCCGGAAGAGCTGCTGGAAAAATTAAAAGCATCTATCGCCACCGAAGAATCTCCTTTGGGGCAGGAAATATTGACGACTATCGTTGAGAATGCCGAACTAGCAAAAGCCAAAGACGTGCCGATTTGTCAGGATACCGGTTTGACAGTTGTCTTTATGGAAATCGGACAGGAAGTACATTTTGTAGGCGGAGATCTTTATGAAGCGGTCAACGTCGGTATCGCCGATGGTTATGTTGGCGGTTATCTGCGTAAATCTTCTGTTGATGATCCTTTATTTGTACGTAAAAATACCGGTGATAATACGCCGGCGATCATTCATACAACGATAGTGCCCGGTGAACAGGTCAAAATAACCGTATCGCCTAAAGGCTGCGGCAGTGAAAACATGGGCGCACTAAAAATGCTTAAACCGGCTGACGGCGTTGAAGGCGTTATCAAATTCGTTGTCGACACCGTGCGCAGTGCCGGCCCTAATCCATGTCCGCCTGTTACCGTAGGTGTCGGTATTGGCGGTAATATGGAAAAAGCTGCACTTTTGGCAAAGTATTCTCTTACTCGTAAGGTAGGGGAGCACAATCCTAATCCTCAGTATGCAGAACTTGAAAAAGAACTGCTGAAACGTGTCAATATGACTGGCGTAGGTCCTTCCGGACTAGGCGGCAGCACTACTGCCGTAGCTGTTAATATTGAATATGCACCGACCCATATCGGCGGCCTGCCGATTGCCGTTAATCTGAACTGCCATGCTGCACGCCGTGCAGAAATGGTATTGTAAGGAGGGGCCTGAGATGAGTGAAGCGATTATCAAATATATAAATGCGCCGTTAAGCGAAGCTACGATCAAAGACCTGCATGCAGGTGATGTAGTACGTATCAGCGGTTACATCTATACTGCCCGTGATGCGGCACATAAGCGTATGACAGAAGCGCTGGCCAAGGGAGAGCAATTGCCATTCGATGTAAGGGATCAGGTGATTTATTACGTAGGTCCAAGCCCTACTAAACCCGGTGAAGTAGTTGGCAGTGCCGGACCGACGACCAGTGGGCGTATGGACAAATATACCCCGACGATGATCGAACAGGGTATGCGTGGGATGATCGGTAAAGGACTGCGCTCACAGGAGGTTATTGATGCCTGCGTGGAGCATGGCGCTGTTTATTTTGCTGCTATTGGCGGAGCGGCAGCAGTTATTGCAAAATCTATCAAAGGCGAAGAAATGATTGCCTATGAAGATTTAGGGCCTGAAGCTATTCGCCGTTATGAAGTTAAAGATTTTCCTGCTATCGTTTGTGTCGACAGCGAAGGCAACGATTTTTATAAAGTTGGCATTGCCAAATACAGTAAAGAGTAACAAATTTAACAAATCTTTAAGGAACTGCAGAAGCAGTTCCTTATTTTTTGCAAAGGTCTTGACAAGCTTATTTAGTTGAGCTATCATAATGCCAATCGAATAACACACTCTTATCGAGAGCGGTGGAGGGACAGGCCCTGTGAAACCCGGCAACCAAGCCTAGCTATGGTGCTAAATCCTGCAAGAACATTCTTGATAGATGAGAGGAAAGCAGAAGCAAGCGCTCTTTCCTCGGAAAGAGCTTTTTTGTTAGTCCGACCGAGCTAAGATAGGTACTGTGTTAAATTCATTTTAAAGGAGAGATTGTTTATGAAAAAGTTATTTCTGGCTTTGCTGGCAGTGTTCAGCATTGCATTAGTCGTTGCCGGCTGTGGCGGCGACAGCAAACCAGCCGCTAACAGCGGCGATAAAAAGGTGGTGCTGAAAGTAGGCGCAACGCCTGTACCGCATGCCGAAATTTTGAATCTGATCAAACCGCAGCTGGCTAAAGAAGGTGTTGATCTGCAGATCATTGAATTCAGCGATTATGTTAAACCAAATTTGTCTTTGGCTGATAAAGAATTAGACGCCAACTTCTTCCAGCACACTCCGTATCTCGAGAAATTTGCTTCCGAAAGGAATCTGCCTCTGGTTGCTTATACCAAGGTACATATCGAACCAATGGGGGTTTATTCAAAAAAATTAAAAGACTTAAATAATGTTCCAAGCGGAGCCAAAGTTGCAATCCCGAATGATCCTACTAACGGCGGCCGTGCTCTGGCATTGCTGCAAAGCGCCAAGCTGCTCAAGCTGCGTGACGGTGTAGGCATTTCCGGTACGCCTGGCGATATTGTTGATAATCCTAAAAATCTGCAGATCGTGGAAATAGAAGCAGCTTTGCTGCCGCGTTCCATGGATGATGTTGATCTGTCTGTTATCAATTCCAATTTTGCTATGGAAGCACAGCTGAATCCAGTCAAAGATTCTCTCTTTACTGAACCGAAGGATTCTCCGTATGCCAATATCTTAGCAATACGTAAGGGCGACGATAAGCGTCCGGAACTGCAAAAACTGGACAAAGCTTTGACCAGTCCTGAAGTAAAGAAATTCATTGAAGAAAAGTATAAAGGCGCGGTTGTACCCGCATTTTAATGAAAATTTTGTTTGATTTAAGCAGATAATGATTGTAAGATAGAAGATAAAAAATATTCCCCTCTCAACGGAAGTTGAGAGGGGAATATTTTTTTGCCTGGCTCTATGGGAATAGAGTCAGGCTTTTTGTTGTTGTAGATCAGGTGCTGGCAAGTGAGATTGTAAATATTGCCGCACAGGTACGATGAAAATATAAGTA